>Ga0115851_100909_pt1 | contig 14829 bp, 13 predicted proteins | sample InSIn2gowninarea_FD_83865 | JGI IMG/M metagenome (GOLD analysis project Ga0115851, IMG submission 83865)
AGGAGTATAACCTGATGCTCTTCTCTCCAATCATTACCAGTTGATTGAGAGCTCAATCGGGGGTGAAGGATGGGAAGTTTTAAATAGGGCTCTCTCGGCTATTGATCCCTTCTATGCCACCGGTGGAGTGAAGGATGGACTACAGCCAGCTAACAGAAAAAAATAGTTAGGCCAGCCCATAGGCAGGAAGACTAGTTCATTACCGCTAGCCCATATCCATCGACTATTTGATCTTAGCCACCCACGGAAGAAAGAAAGCTCCGGAGTGAAAGAAACCATCGGGAAGGAGTTCAACCGGTTACCCGGCCTCAATAGTCCTTCATTGGATTGTTGTTTCTAATGGATGGATATAGTTGGATGGATAGAGAGCTCACATTGCACCCCCAACAGTTGTTCTTTTCCCACCAGTTGAATGAAGCTGGTAGTTAGATAGTTTCTAGTTTCACCCTGATAGTTGAGTTGTTTAGTTTCACCGTGGGTGAGTGAATAATGCTTTCTCGGATATCTGGATGCTTGGCCCGTATCTTCTAGCTTTCAACTACCGGAAGTAGCTTTCTTAATAGAAATAGTTACCCGGAAATGAGAAGTTTTGATCCTTCACCCCTTCCTTGCTGCCTTCCTGCTTCGATCTTTACCGCTGCCTTACTTCCAATGAAAACCGTGGCATAATGCTTCGCTCGACAAACCCACCTAACAGACCAGGTTTACGCATGGAGACAACCCTACCTAGACACATCACACCACACCTGTTATCCCCATCGAGACATGGAACGAGACACATCTACATATCACATGGCATGCATGGCATAGGGGGAGCACCTATCAACAACGCCGCACACCAATGATTGATTGATTGACGGCCAACATCTTTTGGGAAGAGGTGGGGACCTTCCTTCCTTGCTTGCCTAGGAGTTGGGGGGAGCATCGAACGTCCGACCTTTCTAGTTGGTATGGTTGGATGGTAAACACCACCTTCTCATTACTTCATTTCCCATCACAAAATGCCAGGCTCATAGATTGAGATTTACCACCCCATACACCACCTTTCTGTAGGTAATTTCCCATATCTCAAGGCAGGTTGTGGTTGGTCTTTATTGCTAGTATTTTTATATGGGAAACACTATCTTTGCACTCTTGAATTTCCTAATTTGGTAGGCTCCCCATCCTTAGAAATACTTGGCCCGAGTGGAACCAGTTGATCCAGTCTCTTCTTTGGCTCAATAGGCTACTTTTTAAGGTGAGAATTGACCCTCCCCATTCACTAGGTTTATAGAGTGAATTTATTCATCCTAGTAGGTAAGTTATCAAAGTAGAAATTACCACCCACCTATAGAGCCAACAACATCACTACAAACCAACAGCTAGCCCAGTAGCCAGAGCTAGCAAGTAACTAGCCCGCTTTAGGCCAATCATATTATATGAAACTATAGGATCTTAACTTCACGTTGAATTAGTGAATTTTGTTCACCAAATCTCCCATAAGAAACTAATAGGGCATATCTTGTACACCTGTATGACATATGAATACTTACTTACTGACATCGACCCACCCTCCTACCATCGCAGTTGTATAGGGAGAAAAGCTCAAATCCCCTACTAAATTCCATCACAGTTATATTAGGAGAAAAGCTCAAATCTCCTACTAAATGCCATCGCAGTTGACCGTCACACTGATCTCTGATCTCAACCTCCTTGACCTTATCACTTATCAAAATAGCCCACCCTACTATCAAAAGACCATAATGACATATATAATATATCCATTGTCAAAGGATTGACCCGAAGGTGCCGTAAGGCCTAAAGACCATAAGGGAGAGGTACATTAAGTGACTTGACTAACAGGAGAGGAACAAAGTCACTCGACCAAAGAAATCTCATATGAACTATTGCAATTCCCAAGTTAATAACAATTAGTTACTTAAATTCAATATTATAAAACCTTATTGATTCTTCTTTGGGAACAGATTTGGGGGGGTGGGAAGGGGAGAGTGGATGAGTGGTTTAAAGCGACACACTGTAAAACTATTGGAGGTTTTCTACGTAGGTTCCAATCTTGCCTCTCCCAATACCAACCAATTTTTGGTAGCTCGAAAGAGATTGGCATTGGAAGCCATTCTTTGGTCATGCTTCCTATTCAGGGTCTGCTTCAACGGAAGAGCGCGAAAGGGGTGGGGCATTGTTTTCTCAAGGCGTTTTCTATCCGTTTCATCTCGTTCTTCTTATTTTAGAAATGATTTAATCAAATCATTGATGAATGGATCAATTCCATAACTGATTGGGATGAGGACCAGAAATAGGGGGGTCAAGGAGGTTTACCCGCTTGTTCGCATCGGGCAAGGAGTTGGAGAACAGGCACAAATAAGTGACTATCCCAAGGTGCGAAGCTGCTTGTCCCTTCGAGGGGAAAGGATTTTATAACATATGCTATTCACATAGATTCCTCTTTCTATTTCGATTTCTGTGATAGTGGTCCAGTTCGACAAAGTACCACATTCCCAAATGGCTTTGTCATGATTCCAAGATATCTGTTTCACCATATATCCCATACAGGAATCGAACCTGTGTCTTTGGCTTGAAAATATGTCCTAACCGCGTGCAAGACCAAACATTCCATTGAATCTATCTCTTGTTCCAGAGTCAAGTGGTTCGTTCTTATTTTCGAATATAATCATTTCATCCGTGAATTGAAGAAAGAGAAGCGATCAGCAAGCGGTGCCTGAGTGAGTGATAGACCTGGGCACCTGAAGTGATAATGATCTGGTATACCAAGCCGGTCAATCAAGTCCGGCCAACACAGGGAGTCAGTCTCTCGGGAGGGAGGCAAGGAGTTGGGACTTCGACTTGTCAAACAAACTAACAATGCTAACGAATAATGAAAGGACCAGGGATTGAGTCAATCTCAATGCAGTGGGCCCGCAAGTCTGTCCTTATTCTTGAATCCTGGAAGAAAGGTTTTCTTTTTAGAAAATATTCTTGGCTTTGGCTATCAAGATGATCTAGTTCGGAAGGCTGGTAATGACGTATATTATATATAGTGAAGGCATTAATGAATGTTCTCTCGATAGATCTGACTGACGTTGTTCCTTACCTCGGTCGAGGTGTGTTGGTTGTTGCTCACTCCCTCCCCCTTGCTGACTCCAGTGCCCAAAGGCCCTCTATCTTATGTACAACGAGTGCATTGGGGTTTAGAAGAAAGTCAAAGTAGTGGACTATGGAGCATGCTCCCTATCAGTCGAGTCTTACCAATCGATACAGTAGATAGGGCCGCCATCGAAAGCGCTCGATAGGTTAGGTCAAGGGCCTTTGCTCTTGTTGGTACCGAGCCTGCCTTACCGATAAGGATAGCTTTCAGACACTAGTTGGAACGAGACCAAAGTCAACAACCCCAATAAATAGGACCAGAGGATTTGTCCAGAGCCAATGAAATTCCACAACCAACCCAGCCCCCCCATAGTACCCATAGTATAAGCCCACACCAGTCAATACACCCTTGAACCCAATCATCTACTCGAGGGAGATGCCTACTTAGTAGAAGCATGAAACGGTAAGACCCTCAATCCCAGGTAGAAGCCCACATGGACCCTAGGTAGAAGCCCACATACATTAGGTAGAAGCCCATTCATTTGTGGAGTCACAACAATATGTTGTCGGCTTTATATTATTCCCTCCCCCCTTACTGGGTGAATAGCTCATATCTCAAAATCGTATATAAATGCAGATCCCCACCCACACAAATATAATGACCCGACCAACCACCTTCACCCGAAGAATCACCTTCAACCACTCACTCCTATACATGACCACCTTGACCCCACCCACCTTGACTTAAACCGAGGAATCCGCTACCCTCACCCAAACTCTCCCCCCCTATCCTCACCCACTCTGCTTGCCTATTCACCATCCTATTTTCAAACGGAAAACAAACTCTGCCCTTCCACCGCACCAAGGCACTCCTCCCCAACAAGGAATAGTAGAGCCACCTAAATACTACTCTTTTATTTTCACCGCAGCAGCATCAGGTGCACTAGAATGCAACCTTGAATCGAACGAAGAATCGATCTGCCACCTTAACCTATTGTCTCCTAAAAGACTCTCTCTCCTTTCACTGACCGAAGGACCCATAGAATGGGATTCTTCACCAAAGGACATAGTGGACACCTCCCATCCACTTGCTCTTTTCAACAAATTTTCCGAACAAAGCGCCTGCCTCTCCCGATGGGAGGGAGAGGAGACAGCCTTGTTTCATGCTACCGAAAGGTACATAAGGTGATGATTACATAATATCTGGCATATTACACACCTAATAACTTATACCGATTGATTTCATCTCTCCCTCCTCACACACGGAGAGGGATAACAACAAGAACAAGTGCTTCTACCTCCTGACGTCGAGCCAGTCAATGCCCTATCCCTTGACCTAGTAAAGTAAGATACAGTGAGCGACATCCCACATGAATTGGTCTATTTATTATATATGAGATAGTCAGTCATAACTGAACAGGAGTTAGTTAATATACAATAATATCGTCAGGAAAGGAAGAGCAGGTTGAGTGAATGTCCAAGTTATATGCGGGTGGGTCGAGCGGGTGCAGAAATGCTATCTCCTTCCTGCGTCAGTCGAGGGTCAGCTCCACATTATCTGAAAGGTAGAATTGGGGCCGTGAAAATACTTCCCTGGGGCCGAACCTCCTTGGACTTGTCTAGAGCTATCCGTCTTAATAACCCCTCTCACCTCTAACGACTGCCTTCCTTAGTGTTAGCACTAGAAGGATATGATAAGGAGAGGACACAGTAAGAGAAATATTGAAGTGCCTCTGCATGGAATGGGTGGGGCCAAGCCAAGGCCAAGGAAATAAGGATAAGGGATCGCCTTACTGAGCTGAGCTGAGCCCCCCCTTCCCCACAATATATAAGGCGACGACTAGTTTTATATAACTATATATATAATATAGCCCCACACAACACCATAGAAAGAAGCGCGCTCTTTGAGGGGCCAGAGATAGGGGAATCATTTGAATCAACAAGCCTGGAAAGGGACCTTTTCTCCCATCTAGCCAAAACCTAGTAAAACCTTTCGTTATCTCAGTGTAGTTAGGAATGAAACGACATAAAAAGTTTGCTTTCCCTTGCAAACTTTAGAGTTGGCGAAGAGTCGAAGGAGGAGGTAATTTGATGATAGCTTCAACCTTCGAGGGATCGACGCGAATTCCAACTTTTGAAATGACAAATCCCAGTAAACGACCCGTTTCTACACAGAATACACATTTGTGTGGACTCAACCTAATTTGATAATGCCTACATCTCATAAAGATAGCTCGTAAATGAGTGAGATTATTGGCTCTATGTAATGAACGGGCAGGTAAATCATTGAGATAAGGTTGCACAATGTGCTTGACGTCATGAAATGTGTAAGACATAGCCTTTTGAAAAGTTGCTCCAGCATTCTTCAATCCAAAAGGTAATTTGCAATAAGCAAATGTCCCACATGGACAAATGAAATCTATTTTAGGTTGATCAGTAGGGAGTATGTTGATTTGATTGTAACCAGAAAAGCCATCCATAAAGGAGAACATTTCACTGTCGCACAATCATCAATAATTTGATCGATATAGAGGGTTGGATAATTGTCTTTAAGACAAGATCGATTAATATCCCTATAATCGATACATATTCTTATCGTTCCTTGCTTTTTGTTAACAAGAACAATATTCGATACCCAATCTATTAAAGGAATTGGATACATGAAACCTGCATGAAGTAATTTCTCAACTTTAGCTTTAATAGCAGTGGCTTTTCTCGGATGTATCTGATGCAAACATTGCTGGACAAGTTTAGCATCCAGGTAAGTTTAAAATTCATGGACAAAAATTGATGGATCAATTCCTAGCATTTCTTCATATGACCAGGCAAATACGTCACGGAATTCTTGAAATAGGGCTTTATAAGTTTGGATTTCATCATTTGTACAGGAAGCACCTATATGAATGTTTTCAATAATTTTGGATTTAACTCAAATGTCAATAGGAACTATTCGAGAGATATTTCCCAAATTAACTCAGAATCAGGATGTTGCAATGGATTCTATGGTTCTTTGACATATTCAGTAGTAAAAATAGATGAAAAATCATTTTGAAAATGATCAAGCTCGGGTAAAAACAAAGATCGATGATGAAGATCTTCCCATGGTAAATTATCAACAGACAAAAGTTCACAAATCTACTCATCAGTATGAACAGGACCAGAAAATGTTGTTGAAGCTGAGGTTGATATCAAAAGTGATTTGCCATGGACCATATTCATTGGATCAGTTTCAATTGAACAAGAGTCAGAAAATGACTGTACAACCCGATATGCAATTTCAAAGGAACTCAAAGGCATCGCGCCATTAAATGAATCCACCTCAAAATCAGAAGGTACGATCCAAGGATCATCAAAAGAAATAGCGTTCGATGAAATCATATAAATAGTTGCAATAGAAGGCGATACATTAGGAGGAAGGAAGGAAAAAGTTCCTAGTAAACCAGAATCTTTAATCAAACCTACCCCAACATCCTTGTAAGGGATAGTTTTTTTACCGACATGCTGAATACTATCTGAAGAGGTTGGGTCGGATGAAAAGTAAGTCAGCTGGTCTATCGTAACAATCTTTCCGTTATGAGGAAACTTGATAAGCCGAAAGACCGATGAAACAATAGCAGTCATAGCATAAGACCAACTGCGACCTAGGAGAAGGTTGTTATCTAGAGGGGCATCAACCACTTCCACATCTAGATTTACAGTTTTGCTTTTGACCCCTATAGGTAAATCCTGCAAGATGCCAAAAGGATGGAACCCTCGGCCATCAAAAGCCTTTAGAATCGTCAGAGATTGATTGAGTGTGGGAAAACCAAGCAATCTCCAACACTGGATCGACATAATGCACGTAGAAGCTCCCTCATCAATCACAATCCGAAAGCAAGGTTTGTTTTTTACTAACACTGGAATCTGGAAAGCCATTTGATGAAGTAGGCAGGGTGTACTATTCTCTAAATTGAAGATTATTAGGTTCAAATCCTAAATATCAACAGCTCCTATAGCAGACAATAGTAATTTACGCTGTGCTGGGCATGATTGCAACACCTCCAAAGCCGACATTGCTGATGGGGAAATAGCTAAGTCTTCAACAATGTTATAATTATGAGCAGCTCTCACATGTGGATTTAAAGCTGATTTCCGAAGTATACCTTTAGTAGGCAGTTTGATTACTAAGTCAGGGTTAGGTTTCTCAATTTGTAGAGGATCATAACCAGGAGGAGTTGTAGTTGATGGGTTTGAATTAGAAGATTCTGCTTCTTTACCACCAACAGGATTTTTACTACCATAATCTTGTGATCGTGTCGCAATCCTAACATGAGACGTCATCATAATGGGTTCTTCTAAGGCATTTGAGGAAGAACCGATCATCTTACAATCTTAATTAGGAAAAGGATCCTTCAAGACAGTAGGTGTTTAAGAAACTTTGACGATTTTCGAAACCTCTGCTCCATTTGGGCAGTGTTTGGTAAAATGATCCTCATCGCAAATGAGACAAGAATAATGAGGTTTATGTTTCTAATCAGTAGATTCATTTTTATCTGTTTTCTCTTTTAAGTTTTGTTCATTTTTCTTCTTGCCTTTCTTTTTACCACTGGATTTTGATTTGGCCATAGATGATTCTACGACATAGATATCGGTAGGAATTTTAGTGGAAGAGTCTCTTGTCGAGGAATCTGGTAAAGTTATAATAGGAGAAGAATTCTTTGAAGATTTATTCTTGCTTTTAGTACTAACTAAACCAATCATACCATTAGCGGCATGAGACCCTGAAGGAGCTGCAGTTATTTGACTGTGTTTTGGAAGATCGGGGATTTTTTCATGTAAAGTACCTGACTGCGCATATATGAGGTCAAGCTACTGAGCCTGAGCAATGACTTGCTCTTCAATAACAACTCCGGCCTTAGCTACATCTTCAGTGATTTTAGGTAATAATGATTTTATGAACCACTTCACTAAAATTTGATCCGGAATAAAAACTTTCACTAAACGCCTTCTACGTCACCATTCATGAATATGATCAGAAATATATGTGGACGTGGATTGTTTTAGTGAAGTTAACAATTCCATGCCATTGTCATATCTGACAGGCAACTAAAAATGAGTTAAGGAAGAAGTTGTTAACTGACTAAAATTATAAAAAGGGCCTTGTGGTAACTCAATGTACCATTTGGCAGCAAGACCAATAAGAGTTCATTGAAAAATACTTAAGCAAATTGAATCATCAATGAGGGAATTAGATGCACACCAGAGGTGATAAGTCATCACATGGTTTGACGGATCCTCTCCTGACTGACCCTTGAACTTCAGGATATCACTGGGCAACTTATTAGGCATTGGCGGCCAATACAAAAGATAGTGAATCAGATCATTCATAAGGCGTGGAAAATCAGGTAAATCCAAGGTTGCAATAAATCGTAACTAATGGTTAGGGTCATGAAAACCTTGGGTAACAAGACCAACCCCAGGAGGAGGATATCCAAGATAACCTGGAATTGGATTTGCATTAGGAATATTATAACCTCCTGGGAAACTAGGATTAGCTGGACCAAACTGGGTTGTTGAGGTTGTTTGTAAGTATAGCCAAGGTATGGTTGATACTGATAAAATAGGTTTTGTACAGTAGGACCGAATTGGTACTGTCCCTGGTATGGTTGATAAGTGAATTGTGGATGACTTGTAACAACCGTACTTGGACCAGCTTGTCCTACAAGCATCTGGACTAAAGGCTGAACTGTAGGTCCTAACTGTAGTAAAGACGCTTGAGGAGTTTGCACTGATGCAGAAATAGTAGAAATCGAAGCTACCGATACTCTAGAAATAGGTGTGGTAGGTTGAACAGAAGTTGCAGTAGTTGTAGCAGCAGTTTGAAGCAGAGTTCGAGGTGAACTAGGCCCAGGCTGCTGAACTAAACCAGGTGCATAGGTTTGAACAATAGGCTGGATAGGTTGCTGGGTTGGACTAGAAACCAAAGGTTGTTTAGGTTGACTTGATAACTGCACAATAGGTTGCATAGTCTGTTGAGTTTGAGATGGATCCTACACCATATTCATTCTGGGGTATGGACCCATAAAAGGTTGTGCATATGGAGGACCATAACCAGGTTGAACGTAGGGCTGATAATTAAGAAGCACATTTCCAGTTCCTTGTACAAATGGTTGACCAGAAGGTGGTTGGAAACCTTGAGTTGGGTACTGACACTGAGGTTGATAACCCTGAGGCACATACTGAAACTGGGGTTGACCTTGAGGTATGTATTGAAACTAGGGTTGACCTTGAGGTATGTACTGAGTCTAGGATTGACCTTGAGGTATGTGCTATCCTTGAGGTTGCCCCCTATGCAGTAACTAACTACCTTGAGGTTGCCCCGCAAGCAGTAATTGACTAGCTTGAGGTTGTACCCCAGGCAGTAACTGACTACCTTGAGGTTGTGGATTTGGAATACTACCATACATCATAAGGATTTCTTTTGCATTCAATGATTAAGTTCCATTATTACTAGTTAATAGCTCATGTCCAATTGGTTGAGCATATGCTCCTGAAAAAGTACCAGTGAGTGATTGGTACCCCGAAGGAACAGAAGGACTGCCATATAAAAATGCTTCTGGTGTTTGGGAAAACATAGATGACTGTCTTGACATATTCGATGAAGGATAATAACCTCTAGGTGTTGGATGAAAAGGAATCCGAGGTGGTGAAAAACTAAGGCCTGGGTTTTCTAAAAAAATTGTCAATGATACGTACCAAGTGTCACTCCTAAAAGGATTGTAGAAAATTGATTCACACTCTCTAAGTTCTAAAGTTGGTTTATTTTTGGGAAGAATTACATCTTCGTTTGGACTAACAAGTTCTTCAATAGAAATGAGGCCAGAAGGAAGATTTTGGGTAATGATATTTCCTACCTAGGTGAACCAGGACCACTAGAATTTGGAGAAGCAAATCATGAAGATGGAGTAGTAGCAGGTTCAGTTTTAGGGTCAGAAATTGCAGGTTCTTCGGCTAATTCACTAGTAGGAGAAATACTACCAGTAACTTCAGAAAGTGAAACTGGCTCTAAAATATACTCCGTTGTTTATACTTGATAATCAGGATGAACAATTAAAGATGACTCTCCGGCTTCTAGTGACCCAACTCTGCTGTCACTAGGTGATACAAGAGCTTGTATCCCTTCAAGCTGGCTTGGTGTATACTCAGGAGGTTGCCCTCGAAGTCTATGAGATTGTCTCGGTAATTCAGCGACGATTAAATATTTAATTACTTAGACGCAAACAAATAAAATTTTAGTAAAACCACCTAAAGTCTCTAAATAAACAAACAATTGAATCACACGCCTAAAAAATCTAAGAGTTCAAACCACACAAAAAAGTAACTTTCCGTACTAAAAACACTAGTTGGTGATGAAATCCAATGTCGTAGAATTTTAATACAAAAAGGGCGGTTGGAACAGTTACCTCGACAACCCGCTTAATGAAACAGACTAGCACAAGTTTCTTCACAAAACCATCTCGAGTGAAGAGAAACCCCCAGAGAGTCCAAGTGAGTCTAGTCGACGTCTACTCCAAGTACAGTGAGACCTGTCCTTCACTGTCACCTTAGGAAATAATCTTAAGTTTATGGACACTAAGGTTACCAACATCAACAAATACAACTGGGGGAATAGTCTACGATCCGATCTACGTGCAAGGGTAGAGTAAAAAAGCTCAATCCCCTTGAAGGCTCCTCGACATGATCAATCTGAGGTTTACCAACAAGTGACCCCAGGCTCCTCGACAATGGCTAATCCGAGGTTTATCATTTATAATACATGCAAATCTTCTATCTTTCCCAATGAAACAGACTTGATTGTCTCAAAGGTTCGGACATGATCTTGTGATTGACTCCTTTAAGAGAAGCTTCCCAAAATGTATCAATTACAATTGGATTTATTTCCTACCACAAGATATAGCCACTTGTTTGTTTTAATTATCTTGGAGAGTTAATTACTCCCTACTCCAAGATACTAGCCTAAGCTATATTGGTGATAAGAGCCCTAGAAATAAAAAAGATTATTAGATCAATTTTAATTAAGTGTTGCCTTTATGGGTTGTTCTTTAAGTCAATAGGTATGGAAATGAAACTTTGATGGTGTGAAGACTCGACTCCAAAAACACTAAAAAATGCACCTAAAATGATTAAAAAAAATTCGTTTTTTCTTTCAATGGATTTCTAGCTAAAAGAAAGAGTTTGAGAATGCAATTCTTTGAGAAACAAATCCTTCTTTCAACATGTAAATGGAAAGAAAATATTTTTGTCTTTTTCAATAAGAAATCAAAATGAGACTACTAATTACACTCACAATAAATCCCTTTCCTTTTTCAAAACTCAAAACTACAAAAAACAATTTCTTCAAAAGAGAACTACAATTTCTAGAAAACATTCAAAACTACAAAACTAACCTTGAGATCTAAAAACTTCTAAAAATCTAATTGAATAAAAGCTTCAATTATTTTTTAGGATGTTTTTCTTAGTTGTTAAATAAACTAAGGATTCATTCGTTCAGAATAACAAATCAACCAAAAAACATCCAAATATGTTTTCTTTTATAAAAATGAAATTCAAAACTTATAACCAAGTTCGTTCAAAGATTTGCAAAGAGAAAACTAAATCTATTTCTCACAAAGGACATATTTCACAACCCAGTCAGACCCATCAAAAAGACAAAAAGACACCAGGGTAATCTAAGGTTTCTCAGGCTTCTGATCTTTGAGTCACTACAGAGACCAAGTGAAAACCACTCTAGGCATGCAAAACTTCTAGAAAATCATCTAAAACAAAAATACCATTGGAAACTCACTCACAAGAGATTTTTTACGGAACACATGTAGATCTGGGTAGACACTAAAATTTGTAAATGAAACCTAAACTTAACTAGAAGAAAACACTTTAGGTTTTTTTTTTTAATTTTATAGGCTCCGCAGGCTTCCAGAAGAACCAAATGTGGTACCGCTCTGTGTACTAAAGGATCAGTGCGGAGATGCTTGCACTGTCTGTAAGGAGAAAGTGCGGTCCCCTAAAAACTCAAAAAAAAACAAAAAGTAATCCAGATTCTAAAAACTACCCAATCCAACCCACATCAAGAAAAAACCAGAAAGAAGAACAAGTCTCTCAAGTCAAAGACAAAGGAAAACTAAAAACCAAATTTAGTTCCCCAACAGAGTTGTCAATTTGTTGGCCACATAAATCAATCTTGCGGACAAGGCCGATCTCCCTAGTATCAAAAGATAGTTTAGCAACAAGTAGACAAACAAATCTATCTTTCTCTAAACATATACGATTCATAAATAAAAACTATAGAGGTGTTAAGACCCTACCTTAAGTCCAATGCTAGTTTGTAGCATCCATCCTTCAACCGTCTGAAAGAGTTTCCTTTTGAGAACCTACAATCACAAACAAGCAAACATCAAATAAAACCTGCATAGCTAATATCATAAATCATGTCCATTATGGTGATCAAGGAATCCATAAAATAAACCATAAAACAACAACTTATTGAGAAAAACAAACTTATTTCTATTAACTTTGAATTAGAACAACCTTACAACCTTTTCAGCCTTGATGTTGAACATGCTCTTCCCAGGGTCCGAAATAGGAATTTCCTTTACTTTGACAAGCCTTGCCCTCTTCCAAATGAGATCTTAGAGGTATGTAATCTCTCCTCATAGAAACTCAACTAAGAACACTAAGTTCTAGCAACATTTCACCTCAAAAATATTTAGCTTTTCACCTCCTAAGTAACCAGCCCAATGCTTCATTTTATAGTGTACAGGAAGGAGGTTACAGGTCAACTTATGAAGGGATAGAGTCCTCCTTCAAAGGGATAAGCTCCTCACATTAAGGGGTTAGCTCCTTAAGGTATGGGATGCATGAACCTTAAGGGAGCGAACTTGCCACCTCAAGATTCCTTTTGAGAAGCTTCTAGAAATGACTCAAAGTGAGTTTTTAATAATATACTTGCACCTTTTTAACTTTTACAGAGGTTCACACCCATAACATAGAGACAAAGCGGTCAGGTGCATAGGATCCATGACCATTAGGTGCAGGACCGCAGGTAATGCAAAGATAAAGTGCAGAACCAGAGTTTTAAAGACTTTTGAGGACTTTCTCTTATTTTCAAGGCTTGATATGAGGAACGGAGGCTTAAGACTTGCAAAGGAGGAAAGTATGAGTGGTAATAGACTCACATAGATTGCAGAATTTCAAGGTGACAATATTTTGTGCAACAGCATGGAAATGACTGTGTTTTTGTGGTCGTCGATAGATTCTTGAAGATGGCCATTATGGCGACCTACAAGAAGAATATCACAGCAGAAGCCACTTTTGAACTCTTCTTTGAATGAGTCTGGGTACAGTTTGGGATCCCACAGTCTATCATATCAAATTAGGACAACAGGTTCCTCAGTACGTTTTGGTCTAGTCTCCAGTTGATTATGGACACCAAGCTCACTGAGTCCACAACTTTCCATCCCCAAAATGATGGCGAGACAGAGGTCATCAATATGATGATCCTACAAATTTTGCGCATGTATATCTCAAATCATCCATGCACATGGGATGAGAGTCTCCCCTATGTCCAACAGAGTTATAACGAGGCTCTCCACAGCTCGACTCTCCACAACCTTTTTAAGGTGGTCTTGGAATTCGAGCCACTATGTCCCATTCATGTGGCCATACCATTTGTAGTGACTCAAGAAAATTCGGCTCATGTCTGGTCTGAAGCTGAAAAGGTAAATAACTTCATTGAGTACATTCAACACATTCACCAAAAGGTCCATGACATATTGGAGAGAGCTAATGCTGAGTACAAGCAGAAACATGAATAGCATCGAGTGCCACACAAGTTGGAGGTGGGAAAAAAAAGTTTGGCTACATTTGTAGAAGGAGCACCTCGTTTGGTCCCACTTCAAGATTTTCTCACTTTGGTAGGGACCATGCACCATCACCAAGGTTGTGGGAGATAATTATTTTGAGCTCAACATTCCCCCTTTCCTTAGCATGCACCTAGTGTTCAATTTGGATCACCTTTGGCCATACTTTCCACCATTACTGGACACATCTGACATCGCAGAACAACTCACACCAATAAAGTTAAATCCATACTGCATGGAACAAGCTCCAATTGATTAGATCATGGACATGCAAATCAAGAACACTGACTAGTAGAAGATCCAGCTATATCAAGTTGTCAAAGCTGGCCAACAACTGCATCAAGGAAAATGGCTCACCAAGGACCAAGTTCAGCAGAAGATTCCTTATCTCATGGAGGAACTCAATGAAATGGAGACCATTTCTTCCTAAGGGGGGAGGACTGATCTAGGTGGATATTAGTGGCCACCTACCTATTTTACTTGGATCCTCACCAATGTTCTTTCATTTTTTTATTCAGTTTCCTTAATTGTAGCACAATTTACTATTTTTGGTAGTTTCTTGGGTGATGAACTTCCAAACCCGTTTTGAGGCCCTAAATGACATTTTTTGGCAAAAAAATCCACTAGTTTCCAAGGAAATCACATCAATAGTTGTAGTCCTCATAAATATCTTTCCAATGAGGTATCATACGCGTCAAACCGAGATAATATGACCAAGTTATGACCCTCGAAAGTTTGCTGCCCAACTAACCACAACGGGGCCCATAAACTCTTGGTGTTACATCTCCTCGGGTTAGGGTTTTGGTTGTTTAGGGTTTTCTCTTATTGTTCTATAATAAAAAGGCCCTTGAGC
>Ga0115851_100912_pt1 | contig 14788 bp, 18 predicted proteins | sample InSIn2gowninarea_FD_83865 | JGI IMG/M metagenome (GOLD analysis project Ga0115851, IMG submission 83865)
GATGCATTAATACAAAAACTTGGCGTTTATTTCATCCGTGTGTCTGGAGTAACTCAAGGCGGTGTGCCATTGGAAGCTAAGGGCCCGGCTCCGAAGGACACTTGCTTTTGTATCACTATAATTTCATTTTTCTGTGGTTTTCTTATCATTATTGCTCAGTAATCTGATATGCTTTTCATGTGCTGTTTCATGCTCCGCTACGATTAATTCATCAAGGTTTCTTTCAGGACATCCATGTAGTGACTCTGCATTATATTGTCGAATCTTTTCAGAAGTTAATCGCATGTTATTAGTCCGAACCAACCATTTCTGTTACAGAACATTTGCATTGAACATTACTGTTATTAGATTCATTTGAAGTCACGATTATTGAACCTGAAAGTAATGTTGTTCCATTTGGATATATAGTCGTATTCGTAATAATCAATATTGATCAGGTTACCATACCAGTGTGTTGCGTGTAAGTATGATTGATTGGTGTTGTTTTATAATTTAACAATGAGTGCTGTTCCATAAGAGTATTCTATCTGATTTGCTTTGAGAAGAAAAGATTACTGTTTTACTGCAAGGTGTGAGTTTAGTTCAATAGATCAAGTTTGGTTATGACTCGCGAGACTTAGTTCTTCTTATTGCTATTCCATTTACTGCTGTTCCATTTTAGACCTGCTGTTCCATTTGCTGTTCCATTTTACTTTCCGCCGTTCCATTTACTTGTATTTGCTGCTTTGGTGTGAGAGAAGGTCTAAGGCTGTAGTGAACCTCAGCATTCGCTGCCTAGCTCCCAGACCTATAGTCCATGCTCTAATTTCTTTTCCATCAGTTTCTAGAGGGATGGGTTATCGCTTCCGTACCCTTGACTGATAAGCTATCTTGTGTGTTTTATCCTTTTAAAGTAATTTAGTCATAATCTAGCATCCGTTTACTCTTGTATGTTCTGAACACTGTACTACTAGCATTACTCTGACAAATAGCCTCGGATTGAGATACTCTTTGCAATAACAAAACGTTCCTCGATTGACTTATTAATGTGGGATAATTAGAGGTGAAAGAGACCCTTGTTACAGCTCCACAGCAGCCACAATATAGAATAAGACAGAGAGATCAGCGACCCCAAGAGCAGACAGCACAGCAACCGGTACAAACACCTTTGCAACAAAATTTTTTACATGGACCGGATTCAGATGAGGACAGAAATGTAATAGGTGAAGAAAACCACCTTTTTACTCCAGATGAGATGCCTACTTACGTTACCGAAGAAGAGGAGTGTGCAGTGAGCTCAGCTGTACACAAAGATGTAGATTTCATTTTAGCTAGTGACACTATTTTGGAAGAAGAATCAGAAGAATACCAAAGGGGGTATAGGAATGCTCTGTCCGCACAGCAGCAATGATATTCACTCAGAAACAGAGATGTGCTGGCCAAGCCAATTCAGAAAAAGAAGGAGGGTGAAGCAGCAAAGAATGATTCATCAACTACACAAAGAAAAGGAGAAGAGGCGGTTGGTTCGGAGAGCAGCAAATCAAAATCAGCAGAACCATCACAACAGCAAACTGCCTCAAAGGAAAAGGAAAGGAAAGAAATCCCAGTCAAAGAGGTAGAAAAGACTCCCACTTTTAGCTTATAGAACGAGATTTTTATGTTAAAGGTATCCATCCCCTTGACTGAAATAATGAAAAACATCAGTTATAGAGGACGGATATCTAAAATGTTGAACTTGGACCCAATGTCCGACATCGTAAATGTAGAAGATGATCAACCTGAAATGATTTTTGGACCAGCATCAAATGGTGAGTCTCCTGATAGCGATGTGCCACCATTTTACATCAGTTTAAGATTACATGATTTTGTGTTGCATAATGCCATGTTCGATTCCGGAGCTTCTCACAATCTCATGCCCAAAGCTATTATGGATAAGATCGGTCTGGACATCACCCAACAGTACCACGACCTCTATTCATTTGATTCCAGTAGAGTGAGATGTATAGGACTCATCAAAGACTTAGTTGTGAGTTTGGATCAGCTTCCCATGAAAAATGTTTTGATGGATGTGGTGGTAGCAGATATTCCTCCAAGGTTTGGCATGCTTCTTTCCAGGTCTTGGGTAGTGAAATTGAAAGGGACACTATAGCTGGATTTCTCCTATGCAACAATCCCGGTGTTTGGAAAAATGAGGAAATTGTATTGGGAACAGAAAATGAAATATATGATCACAAGCAAGGAGAAACATATAAATCATCCAATTAACTATGTATATACAAATTTAGAGTCTTTTGTTTTGTTTTCAGATAGTTTAAATGATATAGATAGTCAGATAGTAGAAGCAAATGACATTCCCGAAATAACAGAAAATTTCAGAGAAATTTTGAAGAGAGAAGAACAAGAAAAGCAGAAAATGTTGGGCAATCAGCTGAAAGCAATGGACAATAAGCAGTCAAGGCACAAAAAACAGATTTCCAGCACTTACAAGAAGAGGAAGAAGGCTTATGGACCATGGATTTTGATGGAGCAGTAGGTAATGATGGCGCTGGAATCAGAATTTGGGTACGCAGTCCTTTCTCCGCCCCAAACAAAGTGCCTAGTAACGTGTGGGTTTGCTCTTACAAACTAGCCTTTGAGTGTTCAAACAATGAAGCAGAGTATGAAGCTCTAATTGCTGGCCTGAAAATTCTTAGAAAGATGAATGCTAAAAGGATTTTGGTATATGGCGACTCTGAATTGGTAATAAAGCAGGTTAGAGGCGAGTATCAAGCAAAGCATCCTAGGATGCGGGCCTACCATAATGCAGTTTTAGATATCTTAAAATTATTTTTAGAATACACCTTGACATGTGTGCCCCATATACAAAATAGTATTGCTAATGCACTTGCTAAGGCAGCAAGTAGTTTGAAGATCCCCATGAACTCCAGCAATAAATTTGAAATCCATGTCAAGCACCGTCCAACCATTCCAGACAATCAGAGATATTGACAAGTATTTCAAGATGATGAGGAAATTAAGAATTTTCTGCAAAACAAAGGCAAGTTCAAAGAAACCTCAATTGATGTAGAAAATGACGATGGCAAAGGGAGTGGAAAAGATGAAGTGCAGATCAATGAAATGGACATGTTGCAGCTAAAAAACAACATTATTCTTAAAGGCTTGATACCTCTAGAAGAGCTTTTTGATCAAGATGATGTAGCCCGCAAGCGAACACTGCAACCAACAAAGAAGGGTGTAGAAGAGGTTAACATCAGAACAGCTGCCAATCCTAAGATGGTAAAATTGTTTAAAGCATTACTGCCCAAAATCAAGGACAAATATATCAGTTTGATGGCTTCATTTGCAGATGTGTTTGCTTGGGATTATTCTGATTTAAAGACCTACGATACCAATATCATTCAGCACACGATACCCATCAAGCCCAATCAAAATCCATTTAGACAGAAGTTGAGAAGGATAAATCCAAAGTTGTTGCCATCTATCGAAAAGGAAGTAAACAGGTTGTACAAGTCAAGTATCATTGTGCCCATCAAATTTCCAGATTGGATCTCCAACTTGGTGCCCGTACGCAAGAAGACAGGTGAGATTCGATTGTGCATCGATTTCAGAAACCTCAATAAAGTCTCATTGAAGGACAACTATCCACTGCCCAAAATGGACCATATACTTCAGTGAGTAGTGGGGGCATCTCGTATGTCACTGCTAGATGGTTATTCCGGATATAAACAAATTTCTGTCCATGAAGATGATAGAGACAAAATAGCATTCACCACTCCATGGGGAACCTTTCATTATGCCAAAATGCCTTTTAGTTAAAAAAATGCAGGTGCCACCTTTCAGCGGGCAATGGACCTGGCTTTTGCAAACAAAAAGGATGTGTTTTTGGTGGTGTATTTGGATGATTTGACAGTGTTTTCCAAATTTGATGAAGAACACATGCACCATCTAAGAATTTTCTTTCAAAAGTGCAGAAAATATGGTCTATCACTGAATCGTAAGAAGAGGTTGTTCGCCATGGAGGAAGGCAAATTACTTGGGCACATTATCTCAAAGGATGGCATTCGTATTAATCCAGCACGTGTGCAAGCAATTCAGTAAATCGATCGGCCCAAGAACAAAAAAGAGATACAATCATTCAATGGTAAGATGAATTTTCTGTGTCGCTTTGTGCCTAATCTTGCTGAACACTTAAAGGAAATGACCAACATGCTTAAGAAGGATAGCCAGGTGAAGTGGATAGAGGAGGCTGTAAAATCTTTCAACTTGGTCAAATTAGCCCTTTATTCAGCTCCAGTTCTAGTAAGCCCAAACTATACTCAAGATTTCATATTGTTTTCATTTGCTTCAGAGCACACTATGGCAACAGTTTTATTGCAGAAAAGAGACGATCACGAAAAACCCATAGCATTCTTTAGCAGGGCTATAAGAGATGCAGCTTTAAAGTACAATATCATAGAGAAGAAAGCCCTAGCACTTGTGAAGGCATTGAAGGATTTTTGGGTATATATCTTACATTCTCACATTCTAGCCCATGTTCCTAACGCTATTGTAAAAGATGTTTTAGTGCAGACTGATCCGGAAGGAAGAAGAGGCAAATGGATTGCAGCCTTGCTAGAATATGATGTGGAAATAAAGCCCACAAAGCTGGTCAAAGGACAGGGATTGGTAAGGTTAATGGCCGAATCAAACTTGCATGCATTGGACATAAATCTGATCATTGCCATCTCCAATGAGAATGAGGAAGGAACGTCCATCCAGGTATCTGAAATGTTTGCTTTGTCCCCATGGTATTCAGATATACTATATGTGCTAAAAAATCTGTCACCACCACCCAGCATGACTAGAAACAAAGCGAGAACACTCAAATTGAAGGCTGCCAAGTTTTTCATTTTGAATTTTGCACTGTATTGGAAAGATCTCGGTGGTATTTTATTAAATTGTTTGGTGAAAGAGGAGGCAAAGAAAGTCATGGAGGATTTTCATGGAGGAGAGTGTGGTGGTCACCTTTTTTGGAAGTCAACAGCGAACAAAATTTTGAGAACAGGGTACTATTGGCCTACTTTGTTTGCTGATGTGTATAAGATGGTCAAGCACTGTCATAAATGTCAGATTTTCGAAGGAAAAGAGAAATTACAGCCTTTGCCACTCAAAACTATTGAGGTGAGTGCTCCTTTCCAGCAGCGGGGGTTGGATTTCATTGGGGAAATTCATCCTGCTTCTTTCGGACAGCATAGATGGATCCTTACAGTGACATATTATTTCACAAAATGGATTGAGGCAGCTCCCACCAGATAAGCTATAGATACAGTATTCATTTCCTTTCTCGAAAATAACATCTTGTCTCGCTTTGGTTGTCCAAACAAGTTAATCACCGATAATGCAACAGCTTTCAAATCGAAAAGGATGGTAGAATTTTGTCATAAATATCACATCATTTTGGGTCACTCAACTGCTTATCATCCACAAGGCAAAGGATTGGTGGAATCCTCGAACAAATCATTGGTCAACATTATCAAGAAGCTGCTAGAAATAAATAAAAAGAGCTAGAATAAGAGGCTGGTCCATGCGCTTTGGGCAGATCAGAACAGTCAGAAAAAATCCATTGGTATGTCACTGTTTGAGCTTGTTTAGGGAGTTGATACTATATTTCCTACCTCTCTGGCTTGCTTGGTAATCAGACTTCTTCAGGAGGCTGGCAGTGAAGAAGATCCCATGCAGAGAAGGTTAAATCAAATGGTCCACTTGCAGCAAACAAGAGAAGAAGCTTTCAAGAACACATCCAAATTGCAGGAGAAGATAAAGAAAATCTATGACAGAAAAGCAAAGGTAGATAGATTTCAGTTGGATGATGTGGTGCTGAAGTGGGATGCAAGGAATTAAGAGATAGGTAAGCATGGAAAGTTTGAAAATCTATGGAAAGGTCCTTTCAAAATTGCAGCCTATAGGGGTCAGAATGCCTTTCTTCTAAAGGAAATGAATGTGGAAGATTGTCCTGGAGGGCCGATCAATGGTCGGCTACTCAAGTAGTACCACTACTAAATCATTAACGCTACCTTCACTGTCATTGTAAATACCATTTTTATTTCAGTTTGGTTTCAGTCTATCTAGTTAGTTTTTGAGTCCTTTCAATGTCAAGTTGAGTCAGTTTTTGATCATTTTAGTTTCGAAAATGAATCATAGTCCTGTGTTGTTAGTCGAAATGACGACTCCATAGCCCAGTGGACGAAAGGAACTATCTAGGTCCTCCAAAGATCTACTGTTCTTGGCACCTCCAAGGAGCTCCCATCCCCCATTGGAGCCAATGTTAGATTCGGTCTGGTCAACCCTCTGTCAGAGATCAAAACTCTTTATGCATTTCATGTTTAGGTGTCCCGCTCCATTCAATCAACTGCATTCCAATAGGGGCATGTCATAATCTGATGGAGGAGGTCATGCTAATCATTTCCTCTTGTCTGGTCCCTGCTGGCTTAAGTCTTTGTGTCAAAAAATCAAAAAGTCCATAATAGTCAAGGTCTGGTCCTTCAATGGACAAAAGTCATTTTCGGTCATTAGGTCTACGAATTGATCAGGTTGGTCTTGAAATATGCCCAGTAAATCCATGCAGGCCAGAGTGATGCTCTTGCAAAGTAATGATCCTCAGTCCTCCATCATCTTATTGATAAAAATCAACAGTTCTTCAAAACTCTGTTTTGAAGAAAAGTCCAATAGTGTTATTGGTGACAAAATTTTCAAAAAGGAGGTTGACAATTTATTTCTTCAGGTGCAGTCATGGCTCCCGGGGCTAAAGTGATCTATCATGCAATCCCTACAAAAAGTGTCGAAAATTTTGTTGTTTGAGCTCAAAATTCAAAGAAAAAATGAAAATCAGGGTGTATTAAAGACAGTGAAAAAAGTGTTGAAACAAGACATTAGAAAAGTTGGTTTTTGAAAAAGTTAATTTAAAAAATAACCTCCAAGCCTATATACACAAAAATCACCATAAGGCAAGCTCATTGTGCAAGCAAGGCGTTGGAAGAAGGGTGCAAGGTCGAAGAGTTGGAGAGTTGAAGTGATTTGGAGCAATTTCGGGCAATCTCAGAGTGCACGCCGCACACAGAAGGGAGTGCAGCGCACTCATTGGGCGCGACCCACACAGAGCCCGTCCGCTGTGTAAATTTTCCACTGGCACGACGCACTCAGGGTGCACGGCGCACATGGGTATAAAGCCCAGAAACCACCAAATTCACCCAAAAACTTTATGGATGCTCATCAATTCGAAAGGTAGGCAACCTACCTTCTCTTTTGCATCAAATTTGAAAGGAATAGCATGATTTTAGGATTATAAATCAAATGCATAAATATTTATAAAATAAACAAAATAAGACACAAAGAAAACATGAGGCTAGGGTTTGTGCTACAGTGATATTGTTGCCAAGGTGTTTTCCTACCCTACCCCTATCACTAGTTCCCCTTTGTCATTTTCCCTTAATCATTACCCTAACACCACTAGAATCATGCTCCCTTTCCCCCTTTCTCCTATGGCTCAAAAAACCCAAACCCTACCTTGCCCACAATACAAAATCCTATCTTATTAAAATACCATAAAAACCCTTGTATGTCCCCAAATAAAATCTTCCTATAAACCCCTATTCCCATTATATTATCCCCATCCTAATGCTCCCTTTTTAATTGTCCCCTTAGTGGCAGATTGTCAAAGCAAACTCTAGCTTCATTAAAATCCAAGGGCATCCTAAATTCAAACTTACAAAATAGCAGTCATGGCATTGGAAGTTTCATCAGAATATGAGGAAGAGACCTACAGTGACACAACTCCAGGAGAAATGGCCCACAGGAGACATCACCGGAGTGGCAGACATCTTAGGGATGAGCCAAACACCCTCACTGAGCTGCAGGCATGCCCCCTTGCTATGTCTTGTTTCCAGCACTTATCATGTTATGAATTTTGTCAAAGGGTGGCAAATGTTAGAGTCCATCATGAGTTGACCTGTATTTTTGCACTTTACCTACATGGAGGTCAGTCTGTCTTGGATGGGGTCACTTTCACATTGACACCCGAAACCATATCAGTGGCAACAGGCATACCGAACATTGGAGAATAGTGGCATAAGAGAAAGAAGGTGGAGAGGCATCATTATGAGCCTTACATTAAGGCCAGCTATTTGAACCAGCTCACCAGAGTTTTTCCATTCATATTTTTGAGAGATGAGGATGCCCCGCTTATGAAATTGATCATGAAGTATTTCAGTTGTGAGGGGAGGTTTTCTCGCCTTTATGCCTATCACATCAGGTTCCTCATGCATTTTACCAGGGTACGGATGATGAGCCTCCCGTTTTTTATTTGCGGTAACATAGAGAAGATGAAAAACTTCATGCAGCACAAGATCCCTCGACAGTAGCTAAACAGTGTTTATCATTTTGCTCTTATCCGGATTTTGGTGGACCATCAGTTGGGATTGCAGGGTATTGCTTGGGAGGACTTCATCTCCCGTGATTTCTTCAGCACTCTGCAGGTAGTATCAGAGGTAGAGCATGAGGTAGGTGGTCCTTCACATCAGTATGAGCGCCATGAGACTGCTACCATGCCAGTATACATCACATACCAGAAGGGCAGTAGACCTGTGTTTGCAGCAGCAAAGCGAGTGTTATCTCCACCTGGGGTGGAAGGGGCCTCGCTTCCGACATCAGCATCATAGGAGAAAGGTAGAGGTAAGGAGCCAGTGCATGAGGAGGGGCCTTCAGGAGAGCCATCAGGTGAACGAGAGATCGAGTTTTTTCTCCTTCACGATGATGAGACCGATACAGAGCCAACAAATGCAAAGCTTAGAGAGGTCATCTAGGAACAACAGTCACAGATTGAGGCCTTATCCCTTGAATTGGAGAGGTGCAAGTGGAACATGAAGTACTTGAGCAGAGAAACAAGCAGCTTGAGGATCAACAGGCGATCATGGAGCTACAAAACATTCGTGAGCATCGCCAAGCTGCTCAAAGAAAGAGGGTTGAGCTCACATCTTTGGAGCAAGAAATCAATGAGGATTGGGAGGCCAACCTTGAAAGGGTCAACATGCATTTAAAGAGGCTGCTAGAGAAGGCTGACAAAGACCTTGCTCTATTGAGACACATGGAATTTCATTACAGGGCACGAAACATGAGCGCCAAGGCCCGAATAAAGAGTTTAAAAGAAAAATTGAGGAAAGCAACGAGGGAAAAAGAGGAAAAAGAGAAAGATAGGCTTAGAATCTCAGCTGAGGCTTCCTTGGATCAGCATGGCACCCCATAGAGAACCTCCAGCCCAAATTTCAAGGAATTTGGGGAATTTTTGGTCACATGGAAAATTTTTGGGCAAAAAACAGGGATTTTGTCCCTGTGAAGGCTAAAATTCTAGAGCTCCAAATGAGGAATGGCTTGCAATTTTGGATTCAGCATGGAAAATCATTACTATTGGTGTCTAGGAAATAAATTTGGGTAAGATCTGAGCCTCCTAGAAGTCAAAAACACCCTAAAAATGGCCTCTCTGCCACTTTTTTGACACACGAAAAGCGGTCTTGGGAGAATGGATATTTGGAGGGGAAAATGAGCACCAAATTCAAAAATTCCAGCTGGGTTAGAAAGTAGACAAGACAGGATTTCCAACAAGCCCACTTGGGCGCATTTTGGACACCTATAAGTGCCCTGAAACATGCCCCAAAGTTGCGCGATGCACAGAGAAATTGGCGCGGCGCACAGAGGAAAAATTGCCAATTTGCTCCCGTTTCGCGAAATTTCGGTTTGTGACTTCTCCAAGTGGGCCCAGTCATCTACACTTCGGTTTTTTGGCACCAAAGAAGGAATTTAAAGTGTTTTTTCTCCATATTGGAATCTATCCAAGTGGCGAAGGAAGGCAAAGGGTCACCGTAGCCAAATGTCATGTTTGTGAGCACTGCACCTGTAGCTGATGGTTGGTTCTCCATCTCCATTTTGTAATGATTCAAGTAACTCCCAAACGCTTGGGCATTCTAACTCTTCCTCACACATTCTATATATTGTATGCAAGCTATTTGTAAAGGGTTGGTTGGCTTGTAACTTCTGGGAGACTGTGGGAAAGAAACTCTATTTCTTTACTGTGTAATTTTGACAGAGAATTAATGAAAGGCAGTGGCTCTGTTTCATGAGATTCTTGTGGTTGTGAGTATAGCAAATATGTTTCTTATGTTTTCATATGTATTTGGTTATGTTTCATAATTCAATTCATTCTCATTTCCAGTGAAATTTTCTGAGTGAGATTAGGTAGAATTCAATTTTATTGCTCTGCCTGTGGGAAAATTTCATGTTCAATGTTATTCTTCTGTTGAAAAGGATTCATGTGACTATGCCCTTTTCACCTTCTTCAGTAATCTTCTCATTCCGCATTACCTCAAACTGAAATTGCTATACTTTCTGCCTGCCTTGCCTCATGGAAGAATCTGTGCCTTCATATTAAATTCTCTATTCTTAGCTGATCGTTGGTCCCATACCATCCCAAAAGCTCAGTCATTCATGAAAATTGTTTCCTAAATCCTTATTCACTTACTAGCCTAAGGTAAATATTTCATTGTAAGTCATATCAAACCGTTTTCGCTTATCCATTCACTGAGCATGACTCGGAGAGAGCCCTCTCCTGTTCTGGTAGGGCTAGATACCAGACTGAGCGTGGTTTATGGTTACCCTAATTTTTGCCTTCATTCAGCCTAGGGCAGATTTAGGTGCTAACAGTCCCAAAACAATACCTTCAGTAAACATCATAAAGAATTTTTCATGACTTAATGAAAGGTTTGTTTCGTTACATCTTATAAGGACTTTTTCCAAATTCTCTAATGCCTCTTCAAATGAATTACCATAAACTGTAAAATCATCCATATAAACCTCTACACAATCATGGATTAGATCAGAAAATATTCCTAGTACTGCTCTTTGGAATGTTGCAGGTGAATTACATAATCCAAAAGGAATCACTCGATAAGAAAAAGTTCCCCATGGACAGGTAAATGTGGTCTTATCTTGATCTTCAGGTGCTACTTGAATTTGATTATAGCCGCTAAAACTATCCATAAACGAAAAGTACTTTTTGCCTGCTAATGCATCTAATACTTGATCGATAAAGGGCAAAGGGAAGTGATCCTTCAAATTTTCTTTATTCAATTCTTTGTAATCAATGCATACCCTCCATTTACCATTCTTTTTAGGTACTATAACCAAAGGAGAAACCCATCGACTATCTGAAATTGGATAAATGAAGTTTACATTGAGTAGTTTTTGGAGCTCTTCTTTCAGTATCTCCCTAAGGTTTGGATTCATCCTTCTCTGAGGTTGTCTGATTGGTCTACTATTTTCCTTGATGTAGATGTGATGAATGCAAGTCTTAGGGTCAATACCTTTCATATCAGTATACTCCCATGCAAATGCAGTAGAATGTTTTTGCAAGATTTTGGTTAGCTCTTCCTGTTGTGACTTTTCCAAATTTTTATTGATATTCAATGTTTTACCTGGAAAAATCTCAATGGTGGAACTACCGAAATCTTCCATAGAGTAAAGAGACATTTGTCTTGATGATAAATACTCAATGTCAGAATCTAACTGAAATTGTGTGTGGTCATATTCTAAAGATGTTTCAAAATTTTCTAATGTGTTCAGAATTTGACTATCTTCACTAATTTCAGAAATGGTAAAGACAGGTTGTATAGTGTCCTCATCATCGACCCATTCATTATTTCCTACTTCTATAATTACTTTTGCTGGAGGATACAAATTGAACTTCTTTGTCGAATTACCATCAGAAATGTACATATCTCCAGACCTACAACTAATGAAAGCATCAGCTATGGCTAGCCAAGGTCTTCCTAAGATGAGTGGGTGCCCTCCTAAATTACTCTTGGGAGTCAAAATCATGAAATCTACTAGATATTCCCAAGAATCTGAGACTAAAATATCTTCTAAGACACCATCTGGTTTGATTATTGATCTATCTGCAAGTTGTAGTAAGGTAGGTGTAAAAACAAGATTAGGAATTTTAAGCTGTTCCATAGTTTGTCTACTCATAATGTTGATAACAGCCCCTAAGTAAATTAATGTGTTTGGAATTTCTATCCCGTTTATATGTGTCTTGATGATTGGACTACCTAGATCTACATATTTCTTCATGGTAATTTTTCCCATCATGATATCTACAATTTTTCCTACCAGGTGGATTCTTCTTGTATCTCTAGGTTTCCTTCCTGGTCTTTTGAGACTCAACTCCTTTATTTTTTTTGCTAGAATAGGAATCTCTCTAATGGCTTGTAGCAAGGGAATCTTGATACATGCATTCTTTAATTCATCTAGGAAACCGTATTCAGGCAACAAGATTTGTTTTTCCACTCCTTTGTCAATTTGTAATCTTTTAGGGAAAGGAGGGGTGGATGAAGATGCAGGTTGCTCAACTATAGGAGTTGTGAGGGTTGACTCTTTTTCTTCTTCTTTTTGAGCATTTGGGTTTTGAAGAGATGCTTCAAAACCTTTATTGACTTTAGGAGAATCTTCCTCAAAATTACTTTACTTTTGAGCATCTATAGAAGGTTTTTCTAAAACTCTACCAGACCTGAGTTGTACATCATTAAGAGGAACAATCATATAGGTAGGAAATTATTATCCTTCTACCTTGTAAGCATTCCGAGGATTTTTGTTATTAGGATTTGGCAATGGTTGGGCTAGTAGTTGATTTGCCTTTTGTTGGAATGGAAGCAAGAGTTCAGAATTTGGATTTTGTTGAGAAGGTTGTTGTTGTGGAAATGGCAATGAAAGTTGTGGAGCTTGTTGATTTTGGAAAGATGGAGAATATTGATAAAATTGAGCAAATCTCCCATAAGGATTTTGCATACCTTGTACCCATGATTGATATGGATTTTGAGGTTGGGACCAAGGTTGTTGCCAAGAATTCCAATTTGGTGGGGGTTGAAAGTTCATAGGGTTGTTAAACCCTTGATTTTGTTGCCCCTACCAAGGTCTCCTTGAAAAAAAATAGAGAGACTCTACTAGATTTGGATCTTCTTGAAAGACAGCTTTGAGCCCACGAATTGAAGGATAGTCCTTGATCTCATGGCTTTCTGAGAAAATCATACATGTTTCTACTACTTTTGCATCCAAGAGGCATTCCCTTAGAGCATGTTTTTTCCTACATTTTGGACAAAAGATGGCCAAGGCTTCAGCTTCTTCTTTCTACTTGTTTTGTATTTTAAGGGTGTCTAGTTGTTCACCAAGGCCCCCTAGAATATCAGTTTTGAACTCATCAAGCATATTGCCAATCTCTGCCCTACTTACTGATCCAGTTGCAGATTTGTTTGCTCTAATAAGAGAAGGATCTCTAGGCCCTTTTCCCATTTTAGATTTGCCCCTCGAGAGATGGACACATAGTTCTACTATGTCACGAAGTGGAAGTTGAGAAATATCTCCCTTTCCCATCATGTTTAAAATATCTATCCATTCATCTCTAATGGCTTTTAATAGAAGGGCTTTCAAGGTATCCTCGTCTAAGTTACTCATTTTTTCTCTTTTTAAGTTGTATTGAAATCTTTCAAGTGAATCCTCCAAGTTTTCATCTTCTTTTTGCACCATTTTGAGTACCTCATCCTTATGGTTGGTGGGCATGCAATAGTCCAGGTATCAATCCAGAAATGTTTGTTTCATATCATTCCAAGTCCTAATAGATTGAGTGACTAATCCCATGAACCATTTCAAAGCAGCTCCCTTCAATGTTGAAGGAAACAATTTGAGTTTTTGTGAGTCTTCCATATAGTCATAATTTCGGCACACGACTTCAAACTCAAATAGAAATGTTTCAGGATCTTCACTTTGCAACCCATAAAAGTTTGGGAGGATAGATGGTGAGATGTTTTTCATTACTGTATGAGTTTCCTCATCAACTATAGGGAATCCAAATGAGTTATCTCCATCCCTATTTTCCCCATTGTTACCTCTACCTCCTCCTCCAAATCTGTTTACTACTTCCTCTGTCATGGTAGTTTCCTCAGAGTTTTCAAAGTCCTATGGTTCTTCTATTAATGGCGAACGAGGAGGAATTTATCCCTCTTCTTCTTCAGGTGATTCTACTTCTTTGATTACAATATGTTCCCCTATAGAAGTGAAGAAAGGTTCTTTCCCTAGGTTAGATTTGATGGATAGTGTGGGAGAGTCTCCTAATTCAGCTGTTGCCCCTTGAATTCTAGGAATCCTAAAGCTGGGAGTGTGAGTTGGAGATGATGGAGGTGTATCTTTTCTATGCCTTGAAGTAGCTGGAGTTGTAAAAATTGAACTCTTGGACCTAGCTATAAACCTTCCCCTAGAATCTCTTGCTCTATGCATGTTATTTTTTTTTTTTATCGTTTTATCTTCAAGTCGGGCTAATAATTCTCTTTTTGATCTTCTAGATCACACTAGGTGCAAGAAGAGAGCATACTCAATAAATTATTGAACCAATAACTCTCTTTTCTGATCCTCCAGATCACACTAGGTGCAAGAGGATAGCATACTTTGAGAAGTTATCAATTTTTCCTTTCCTTGAATTTTTTTTTTTAAGAAATTGGCTACCTAGTTACACTTCCCCAGCAACGACGCCAAAATGTTTGCTCAATTTAGAGTTTCCTAAATTGCTATATTAATTGTCAATCCGAGAGTCGTAAACTGTTGAAGTGTGGCACACTATATGTGCAAGATAACCTATTTCTTACTTTTTGTCATTTTTTTTTTATTTTTTTTTGGAGGTTTTTGTTTTCATTTATCTCCTAATGTGAAATGGAAATTCTAAAAGACAAGTATGGATATA
>Ga0115851_100913_pt1 | contig 14787 bp, 5 predicted proteins | sample InSIn2gowninarea_FD_83865 | JGI IMG/M metagenome (GOLD analysis project Ga0115851, IMG submission 83865)
GTGCTCTACACATTTCCAAGTCTAATAAATATTTTACTGCTTACTCCAATTCAAATAGAGTGATCGAGTTTTAACCATACACTTCAAAAGCAACCGTTTATTACTAGAGTATTATTTTTACTATATAGTATCCACAATCTAACATCTTTATAAGCGGAAAAAAATATATAATATGTTGTGCCTTTAAACATATTCATTAATATTTATATATATATATATATATATATTTTATGGGAACACAGATCAAAGTTAAAAAAGAGTATCCTAAATTTCCATTCACCAATTTTTTTTAAATAAAAAAAAATAATAAATTAAAAAGTATAGTTTATATTTTATAATTTAACAAAAAATATATATAAAAGGAATGGTAATGGTGTACGGTCCCATGGATATAAATTGACCAGCTAGTGAAATTACGGAAAGAGCCGTTTGAGCTATGATTAACTTTGAATTGGATAAAGGGCCCCACGAAGTGACGCACACCATTAATAATAATGTGTGAGTAAAAAACACATACAGCTGTGAAGAATAGTGAAATGACGAAAATTTCCTTACTTAAAATCAAAGTACTAGCCCGCCTAAAAAAGAAGAAGGAAACATTTCCATGTGAGCTGTGTGTGGGGAAAGCATTTTTGCCTTGTTCATGAATCAAGAAGTGGGCATCACATGATAGCTAATAATAATGTACTATGTATATGCTAAGCAAAGTTTAAATTATTTAGCCAAAAAGTGGCAAAGTTTATATTTTAATTTTTTTATTATTTGATTTTTTTTTTTTATTAAAGTTTCAAGTTTCAACTATTGATGCCAAGAGTGTAATAACTTAATTGTCACTTCCCTATATATAAAGTGATGGTAATTATCTCAAAAAAAAAGTTTCAATTAATGCGTTTACTCATGATAATTGTTCTTAGATCACTTATTCGACCATAAGAAATTTTACCGAGTAAACTAACTGAAACTCATAAAGATTATTATTTTATTTTATTTATCTTGAAAAGATTTTCTATTATATTTGATTATGTTGATACTTGATAGCTGCTCTGCCAAGAATTTGATGGTGTGCGCAAGTTCTAAGCTTAGTGACGGCTCTAGGAATTTTTCTCAGTGTGTTCCTTAAGAAACATAAATTATACAATCTAATAAAAAAAGAAATTCATATATTGACAACAACAACAATAAAAAAACACGCCAATACATATAGTTTACAATTGTCTTCTACGAGTTTTCATATTTTGAAATCGTTTCATGATAGTCTCATTATCAATGCTACAAGCTAAATCTCTTTTAATGTACACAGCCAAGCAATAATTCATCCACTAAATATAAAACAAATTATGGAGCAAAATTTAATTTTATTGGTATAAAAAAAACTGAGGGTATTTCCAAATCTTTTTTGAAGGATAGACAACTAAAATTTTTTAAATTATTATATAAAAAAATAAAAATTCAAGTCTGGATGGTCCTGGTACCACCCTGAACTTAAGGTGGCGTCGCCCTTATCTAAGCTAGGTACTTTCTTTAACCAATTTTAATGAATTAGATTGACATGAGATGTTTTGACTTTTGAGACTAAAAGAAAAGGAGAAAAGTACGTTTTTGTTTTTTTGGTGAAAATACATTTTTTTATCTTTATATTTCAGGCCAATTTTCATTTTGATTCATATTTTAATTTTACTACTATTTTAATCCTTAAAAACAAAAAATCAATTTTATTTTGGTTTGTGCCGTGAACCCACTTAAAATAAAAAAACTCCTACTTTTAAGATATTGCCATGGCACTTTGTCATGCAAAACTGGGCCCAAGGGGAACTTAATTAAAAATTGGACAAACATCCAAAAAGACAGTAAACAGAGTTTTTGAAAAGTCATGGAACATCAATGCAGGATAAGATAGAGCCATAGGCCTAATCAATACCTTCACAGCCAAATAGAGGTATGCAGCTCCAATTTCTTCACTCAATTGCATGCTTTCTTGGTTTTATCAGTGCGCTGTAAAGCAAGTTTTTAACTGTGAGAAGCATATTCTTGACGGTTGTGGATAAGAGTAATTATAGATTCTTTTATTAGTATGTAACCATTTGGCTATTAATTAAGGCGATACTTAAATAAAGGGCCAATGTTTCAGCAACGACGAAGCTATAGATCAACCTCATGTCTTTATTTTAGCAAAATATAAGACTATAAGTCCAGTGGCAGCTTCAAGACTTTTTTCTAAAGGGGTCAATAATGGCGGAATTAGGAATTTGTTGGTGGGGGATAGGCGAGTAAAAAATAAGATGAATATTTTTTTTTTTGGTATATACAACTTTCATGTTATATATAATATAACTATATTGTACAATAGTCTAAAAAGTTTTTAACAGTTTAAAGATCTTTAAGACAACAATCATTGGACGCATAAACAAATAGAATTAAATAACTAATCATACATTTTTAACAAATTAATAATAACTTATTATATTTATAAGTTATATCAATTGAATAAAAAAAATATAATAAATAAGAATAGTAACACACTTAGGAGTAGGGTTGAGAGTGTTAAATTACCGATTGTCCCAAAAGCTTAAACTATTGGGACATGGTAAATTTAATCATTTAACTACATACTTCGAACAGAGAGTAAGTGTGAAACTAAGAAAAATAATACTCTAGTAATAAACGGTTGCTTTTGAAGTGTATGGTTAAAACTCGATCACTCTATTTGAATTGGAGTAAGCAGTAAAATATTTATTAGACTTGGAAATGTGTAGAGCACTTATTAAACTACTTGATTGGACAGAGAAAAACTAAGGATCATACTCAAACTTATTTTAATTGGACTTAACAAAAAAATTAAGGTAAGGGTGTTCAAATTTTTTATTGTAGGGATCAAAAAATAAATAAAAAATAAAAAATATATAATTTTTCTTTTGGGACCAAGTCAGGGGGTTCATTTGAACCCCCTGGGCTGGTCATGGAGCCGCCCCTGTTAATAAGCTAGCTGTCCTTCAAGATTTGCATACTGCAAAAATTCCTTTTCTAATTACGCATACTCCGAAGAACTAATTAAAAACACATACCAAAACAATGAACAAAAACTCCTCTTATATATGTATTGAATTGAACTCATGGTTTGAAAAATCACACCTATGCATATCTCAAGCAAAGCAAACCCTAGATCACTACAAAATCAATCAATATCAATACATGATACATACATACAAAGATTGAACTTGTGGATTTATCTAACATGTTATGCAATAATCATACATAACAAAATAAAAAACACTCTAGAAATATTCACCAAAGTAAAAAATTCCAAGAACCAAAACCATAACACAAGATCTCATTTGTCATCACAGAACTCTATAATACACTTGAGAGAGAGAGAGAGAGAGAGAGAGAGAGAGAGAGAGAGAGAGAGAGAGAGAGAGAGAGAGAGAGAGAGAGAGAGAGAGAGAGAGAGAGAGAGAGAGAGAGAGTTGTATATATAATTAGAAAAGCCATTACCATGTTTGAAGATCTTGTTAATCTGAAGAATGGTGCTGTTAGTCTTGTCTGATCCACTTTTCGTCACATTGTATATATGCACTCTCACCTCCACCTTCATCTTTATCGTCATCATCATCTTCTCTTTCTTCTTCTTCTTCACGAAGAACTCGAACTCTAACCCTAACCCTAACCCTAACCCTAATTCTACCTTAGCTCCTTTCTCTTTCTCTCTCGGTCTAAACTCTAAACTATAAACACTCACTTTTGATGAGACTAAAAAAAAAAAAAATGAAACGATTCAATTCAAGAACTTTGGCAGGGCGAGCTAGCCAAAGCTTATTTTCACTTTTTCCATTTTCACTTCAATTTTGAGAGGAATTGATTTTTTTTTTAATCGCTTTGATATGCTATACTTTGTCTACAATGGTGTAAGTATTATTTCTCTCTGAATTTGGTTTCAAACCAAAAAAAGTTGTGCTGTAATTTGCAAGTATGTTAGTTTTTAGTATTTCTCACTTTTTTTTTTTGGTGGCAGATGATAGCTTAATCTTTTGCAAAGCATCTTTGGAGGAATGTGATTCTTTACAAATTAAGATTGATTGGCTTGTATGACAAAGTTTCTAGCCAACAATTAATCAGGGCAAATACATCTTTATTCTCTAGCAAAAATACCCTAGATGACATTCGGGAGGAGTTCAAATCTAAATTTGAGGCACAGGTTATTCACCAACTTACATGAAAAGTATCTTGGCCTACCTTCGTTGGTGGGAATATCTAAAAATAATACTTTTTTGGATCTAAATGAGAAGTTGGCTAACAAATTGACTGGGTGGAAAGAGAAGTTAATATCATAAGCAGGGAAGGAAATTTTAAATAAAGTTGTAACTTAAGCAGTTTCGACATACACAATGAATTGTTTTAAGATTCCAAAAATTTGACACCTGCCAGTATTAAAAATTGTTAATAGTAGGTAAAAAAGTAATGTCAACAGTAATCTAAATGAGAATTGGTACAAGCTTGTCAACTCAACTGTTGTAAAAAATATTATAATTTTTTTTTGTGGGCGGTTACTGCGGTATGAAGCACTACTCTCGAATTGGTTAAGTGACTTAAGCCCACATCTTGAGTGGAGATTGAAAGGCCACTCTCTGTCATCCAGACTGGAACTGCTGCACCCAAAAGCCAACGGATTCAATTAATAAAGCATATAAACATGTCAAGTTAAACTAGGGCCCTCTGAGAAAGCCGAAATAGATGGTGTTGATTGTGCTTCTCAAAAAAAAAAAAAAGATGGTGTTGATTGTTGTAATTTTCAGCAAATGTTGTTGCAGTCCTGTAAACCAAGCCTTTCGGGTTAAATTTCGGGTTGTTAATTTGTTTGTGGGTTGATACATTGGGTTGGGTTTTAATTTTTTTTAAGCTTGAGTTAGATCAGGTTGGCGATATTTTTAAACCAATTAACACAACCCAACTTGCACTATTAATATTTTTTAAAATTATATAAATTAGCAAGTTTGATTTAATTTGGGTTTTGGGGTATCGTTTTAATTTTTTTAGTTTGATTTATTTTTGTATTTTGATGAAATTGAACCATTAGACCCAATTATATAAATTGTAGTCATACACTGAATAATTGGTTTAATTAAATGAATGAAACTATTTTTTTTATAAGACCAAATAAAATGGTCCCAACCCAAAACTGATAATTTGTTCAACCCAATGGGCCACTAGTCACTTAACTAACAAAATGAATATGATTGAGTTTGACTATCGTAGACAACAACAACCAGCATTCATTTGCATACCAAGTACAACTCATGAAAGGATTTGCACATATGGTTATGATTCATCTATTTTTTTTTTTGGTGAACCATGATTTAATATTAAAACTAAGGATTTACAAGTCTATTATAATACATATTAGCTTTATCAGCAGCCAAAATAGCCTCCACCACAGACAGTGGGTTACAAAAAACATCAAAACTATACAATGATTGCGCTCCCTTTTTAGCCAATGCATCAACCCATTGGTTTGCTTCCCGAAAAGCATGGATCACGCGCTTGCAGGGAAACTCCTTCAAAAGGTTCCTGCAATCAGTTAGAAGTGGTTCCATTAATGAATTTTCAGTGTCATTGTTCAAAAGGATCACAACACTCAAAGCATCAAGTTCAATTATTAGTTGCTGAATCCCCATCTCCTTAGCAAGAATCAACCCATCTCTAAGCGCCCACAGTTCAGCCAAGGTGCTGCTAGTGTACCCAAGCCCCCTTGCAAAGCCTTTCAGCCAAGCCCCATCATGATCCCGGATCAAACCCCCTCCACCAACTCTATCCGGATTTTTCATAGCTGAACCATCCGTGTTGAGCTTCAACCAGCCTCTCGGTGGCTTCTCCCAACCCACAGGAACCACTGTTTTCAATTGTTTGGTCTTAGTCACCAGCCCAATTGAAAAGAATTCAGCACTGCCTTGAGTACATTTTCTCCAAACCTGAGAATTAATTGTTCCTGTCCTGAACAAAAAGTCATTCCTGTGAATCCACAAGTGCCACAGACCCATAGGAAATAACACCTTCTAAGGCATTGCTTTGACTGTTGTATTCATCACATCCTTACAATTGTATTCCAGCCACTCATTAAAGGGAAGATTGAAAGAGCGTCTGTAACAATGGGGAACCTGAACTTGCATCCAGAACTGAAAGGTAAACTCACATCCTCTGAACAAGTGCTCTATGGTTTCAAAACTTCTGTTACACATTTTACACATTGTATCGAGGTTTAAACCTCTTGAACCCAGCACATGAGTCGTGGGAAGACTGTTATGGAGGCATAGCCAAATTAGGAATTGAATCTTTGGAAGAGTATCAGTTTTCCAAACCCACTTGAAAGACAAAGAAACCGTGTTTAGGGGGTTTAAGCCTCTTGCTATAAGATAGGCTGCTTGAATAGAAAATGAGCCATTTTTGGAATAGGCCCACATGAGACTGTCACTATTTTGAGGCTCACAAGAGAATGGAGTGGCCAGAATGGAATTAAGCACATTACCTGGGAGCTCAAAAGAAATGCTTGAAGGCATCCACACATGATTCTCATCAAAACATTGTCTAACAGTTAACTCATCTTCTCCTCGGGTTAAGGGGCCCTCAATAAGCTCCCTTAACCTCCCACAAGGTAACCAGAAATCCTTCCACATATTAACAGATTCCCCACTTCTGATTGTCCATCTCAAGCCTTTTACATATATTGGTCCTCCCTTTTTACACGCTGCCCAAATCCGAGAACATGGCAAGTTCCTTCCTTCTTCAGTCACTCTGTTAGGATAGAGATATTTAGCTGCCAACATATTAGCCCAAGGCTTTCCCTCCTCATGAGCAAGCCTCCAACAAAGCTTAGCTAAAATGGCTTCATATTCATCCATTGAATAAGTGAGTTAGGTTCGATCCCTGTTTATTTTAATGGCAAATTTATACATGTCACACGGTCCTTATGTTATCCTTTCAACAAAAGAGCAACTAAAGAACAAATAGCCATTAGTTTCACCATGATTTCTACAAAGGGTACGGTAAGTTAGATTATTTACGAGTCAAGAGTCTTGTAATTTATTGACATAACCAAATTCTCTTCATCTGGTAAACTTTTTTATTTTATTTTTTAGAATCTCCATTTTGGTAAACCTGAATTCAAATATCCCTCCACTTATTGTAAGCAAATAAATAAATTATTTTATTTACAGGCATAGGCCCCAAAAAGTTAGGCAAGAGTCAAATGCATGCAATAAATTTGAAATAGTGTAAACTTTGTAATTCTCAAGGTTTTACACAAGATAATGCGTACCAATTCTTTTGTAACTTAATTTATTTCATATTAAAGCATTAGTAAAGTAAGAGCAATGTAGTTTGGAACAACTCCTGCATTTAGAATTGACTCTTAGTCTTACCAATCTAACTCAGTTACCACATTAGTGTTAGGAAGTCTGAATTATCTTAAACTTACACTATCAAACCTGGTCTAGGTGCTCCTTATTTTTAGACTTCAGATTTTCTCAGCACAATAAGGTTGTATTGTGTAAATGCATTCCCCTTAATCATTGCCTTAGATGTGCCAAGGAGTGTTGACTTTCCCCATGGTTTGGCCCATAAATGAGGACTAAGGTTGCGGATCTAATCATCCTACTTCTTTCTTCACAGGTTTGGTTCAAATAAAACAAAAATTGCTGGAAAATTTTGAACTTCCAGAATATGTAGTTATAAATAAAGCACTAATTTTTTCTAACTTCTTCCTTTTCTCTCCCTTTCCGAAAAATTATCTTATGAGACGGTTTTATTAGACATTTCTCTTACAATATATGTGGATCCTACACATGTAAGCCCCACTTATTGTGAAAGAGAAGTATCATAAGACCGTCTCATAAAATACCTTTTCCTCTCCTCTATAAGATGACGTGTGCACTTCTTATTCTTTATATCCGTTATAGCATCATGTCACAAGTTTTTCTTGTGAAGACAATAATTTAAATATGGAATGAGAGAAATAGATGAAGGCCTCGTACATGTAAAATCTTTTTAAGGTGGACTCTGGGCTTACACTTATAAGCCTTTCCTGTACTCTTCTCATTTTCCTCAAAAGATGCTGTGGGCTATGTAGTTGATTAATATGTCTTTAGGAACTTCGAGAACTCATCCACTAGTAATCTCTAGATGTTAGATGATCATGCATTGACTTCTCGAATAAAAAAGACAGATAGGCAAGTAATTACCCATTCAGGCATTGATGCTTGCACGGGTTTGCTAGTGGTAGTGGGTGAGTAGTGGCCAGTGACACTTAAAAATGTTAAAATCATACAAAATTCTTGCAAACTTATAATTCACAAGAGCCCGGATAAGCAGTTTTCCCCTGATTTTTGTAACTATAAATTTAATATGCCTTCATAGCATATATATATATATATATAGATGGGTTTAGAGGATTCGAACGGTAGACATTTTTGTTGAAAATTTCTTAAACACTGACAAAAAGTGCCAATTGAGCTATAGGTCTAAATTACATTCAATTTGATACTGTTAATTTTGACATTTTTATGGTTTTAACTTTTAATATCCAGGACATGACTCAGAGCAAAATTATTCTAACAACTCCAAAATAACAACTCTGTCTCCTATACAAAATTACAAAATTGAAGAATTTTCGGTTTTGAGAAAATGCAGGGTTCTTGTGATTGATCATTTCTCTCTCTCTCTCTCTCTCTCTCTCTATATATATATATATATATATATATTTTTTTTTTTTTTTGAGAAGGCTCTATATTTAAATAGCATTACTTGTATGTTTATCACAACTATTCCATTTAATACAAAACTCAACATAGTATTTGATGATGATTTGACCATGATACTGATGGTTGAAATGTATAACTCTCTCTCATACCACTTTGTCTTAAATATCACTTAAATATCCATAATAGCACTCTCTCTCATACCACTTTGCCTTAAATATCACTTAAATATCCATAATAACTCTCTCTCATACCACTTTGTCTTAAATATCACTTAAATAACACTGGAAAGTACTCGGTTTGCTTTTTTAAAATCTAAATGATTAGACTTGTTAATGAATCTTAAATATCACTTAAATATCCATAATAACTCTCTCTCATACCACTTTGTCTTAAATATCACTGGAAAGTACTCAGTTTGCTTTTTTAAAATCTAAATGATTAGACACAAAATAGTAAAATAACAAACATCACGGCACACAAAATTTAAAAGTTCTATGCTTACATCTATAGGCAATAACAACTACAAATCTACTATAAATATAGGAATTACAACCACATATAAACTCTCATAAACTTACAAACACATACTAGCACAAATCTCAGTTCACCCAAATGTGCACTAATATATTAGACAAAGCTTGGCCTCCAGCTCTCTCATTAGACGTAGGTTTATCTTCTAACTTTCACAGTTACTCCACCAAACCCTTTAGAATACTTCCAATATGTAAAACTTTAATAAACATTCCTGAGTGGACAATGAACACCTTTTTTGGGAGACAAGGAACATAACATTACTTCTTTGATAAGGAACAAACTTTTCTTCTACATCAAGAAAACTCAAATAACTTCACCAAGTCAAATTAAGAAGCCTTTAAAGTATTCCTCTCATGGATTTGACTTAACAAAATCAAAATAAAATATAGATTCACTTGCAACTTAAAAGAAAATATGAGAAAAAGTGGTACGAGAAGAACTTTAGAAGTTTAGATTGATACCTATAATATGTTTTTCAGTGGAAGTTTTAACAATTAAATAAGCTACCTTGAGATCACTTATATTTTAGGGACTATAATTGGAGGAGACTAAAGCTATCGGCCTTCATTAGTTATCAACTGGGAAAATAGTTTGGTTGTAGACATGTCTGAAGTTGGATCACCATCTTCTCCCTCTGTCCTTATGTTAATAGAAGGAGCACAGGGATCAATTCCAGGTGTCGGAAGCACTGGCACATCAATATTATCATCTTCATGTGGTTCTCTTTGCTGTCTGGTTTCCTGAAGCTGAAGTGCACACTCCAGATTCCATAACACATCACCCATAGTTGGCCTATCAACTCCATAATCAGCTAAACATTTCTCTGCTGTTTCTCCAAATTTCTTCAAAGAGCTTGGTTTAATCTGCCCAACAAGATGAGGGTCAATTATTTTCTCGAGCATGCCCTTCTTATACCATTGCATTGCCCATTCAGCTAAATTCACCTGTTCCCTAGCAAGCAATGGGTCAACCGCAGGTCTAGCACAAAGAACCTCAAAAAGCACAACCCCAAATGAATAAACATCTGACTTATCTGTAAGCTGCTGTCTCCGGAAATACTCAGGATCGAGATACCCAAAACTACCTTTTACACCAGTACTTACATGGGTTTCATTGAGACATGGACCAGCTTTTGAAAGACCAAAGTCAGCAACCTTGGCCACATAATTCTCATCAAGCAAAATATTGGTTGATTTAATGTCACGATGGATGACTCCTTGTGTTGAACCTGTATGAAGGTAGTGAAGACCTCTTGCTGAGCCAATGCATATTTGAAGACGCTGCTTCCAGGACAAAGGTGGAATCCCTGAACCATACAAATGATTTTTCAAAGGCCCTTTTTCCATATATTCATACACTAATATCATTTCTGACTGTTCTTCACAATACCCAACAAGAGAAACAAGATGGCGGTGACGAATTTTGGACAGAACTTTTATTTCAGTCTGGAATTCTGGAAGGCCCTGCCTGGATCCTGGCACACCTCTCTTCACTGCAACCTTTATATTGTCTCTAAGAACCCCTTTGTAAACCGTTCCAAATCCACCAGAACCTATAATCAGATTCTGGTCAAAATTGTTTGTTGCCGATTGAATATCAGCAAAAGGGATTCTCAATGCAAGATATCCATTTGGTCCAGGAGATCCATAGGCTGTCACATCAGACATTCTACTGTGTGAACTGCCTCCATACACACGTAAAGGTGTCCAAGCCGCACTTTCTGCATGTCTCGGCTTTGGTTTCTTCCTCCTGCATTTCATGGCAAGCAGCACTACAAGTAAAACTACCACTACACATAGACCAACAATGCCACCAACAATTGAACCCACAAGAACCCAAATAGTCTTCTTCGAGCCCATATGCGACCCCTCAAGATTCACCATTTTCATAATTTCTGCCCCATTCAATATAGCATTCATTCTCGAAGTAGTACTCACAACAGAAGGACCAACACTTACTTGCACAACCCCTGAATCATCTGAATCCACAACAAAATCCACATAGATCGGAGATGCAAGCACATGGGACGTAAGTACTGACAAATCAAGATCCTCATAAGCAAGGTGCCCATTGAGATATACATTGAAGTACAGCAAGTTAAGTGCACGACTAACAATATCACAGAAATGCAATCGAACCAAGTATTGAGCACCACCTGAACCCACTGGAAAATTCCAAGTGATTTTAAACCCTGAATCCAAATTTGTGTTATCCCTATTCATTTCTTGGGCAGTCATATACACAGCATCAGGCCCAATCTCTTGACTTGCACCTCCAGGCTGATAATTCGGCGGGTGAGTGGTGCTCACATGCTTTGCAGCGGATTTCAAAGCAAGATAATCATCATCAGGGATCCAAGTTCTCCATAGGGTATCATTAAAAGGTGTCAATTTTGGACCTCCAACATTAATCCTGTGAATAGTCTCTAAAACCTGTGATGAAAGTTTCTTGAAATTTGTACTTCCACCAGCACTAATTAACCTAATTCCCACATCAATTATAAAGTCTTTAGGAGCTGAAAAAACTTCGATTGCATTGACAAACCCGAAACTCGAATCATTTACAGGAGTGAACACAACATCAACCATATTTCCATCTATTTCTAATATATACTCTTTAAGGACAGTGTTATTATAATCGTTACTATAATCCAAATGTGAGCTTATCAGAAGCAAAACCCCATTAACCAAAACACTAAACTTTGCAGAAGTAAGATTAAAACCTTGAGCTACAAAGGGTGAGAAATGCAAACGTACCAAATAAGTCCCATTTCCCTTGATGTTGAACTTGTAAGCTGAACTGGTGGTGAAAACTCTAGCTGTATGGTACAAATTGGATGAATTTGGAGGTGGGTTTTGGTTCTTGAGTGGAATGGAACGGTCTGCTGTGAGAAAATCCGAACCGGGCTTGGTTGAATCTGCGAGAAAGAGGCGGTTATAGAGGGAAGTGTTGGTAGTTGAGCCACAGTTGAGGAGGTAGTTGTCTAAGGGAGTGAAAGAAGTTGAGAAGGAGAGAAGAGAGACAAGAGTTAGAGAAAGGAAGTAGTAAAGGTTTTTGATCACCATGTTACTATGTTAGGAATTAGGATGTTCTTTGAGGATGCTTGTAGAGGTTCAAGATTTGGCACTAAAATGGAAGTGAGAGCGTGTGTGAAGGAACTTGGGACTTGAGAAAGAGAGAAGCAAGTGCTGCTTTCTAGTTGTCTAGCATTAATTAAATTCAATGACTTTGCACCGTTCATTTTGATTTTTGTGGGGGAATGTTGTGCGTGTGTTTATTTTGTTTATTTATTATTATTATTATTATTATTTTAAGACATTATAAGATACAAGTGTCTCTTATTCAGAATGGCAAGTCGCATATTTAAGACTCGAGTATGATAATTAATCTTTTTAAAAATTAAGAATAAAATTATTTATTAATCACCTCTCTTTCAACTTAAAAAAAAAATGAGAGTTTTATATACTATTTTTTTTCTTCTTTTTTAAAATAATTAATTATAAGAAATAGGGAATGAAAGGATCTGATTATTTTTGTTTACATTTTAAGACCAAGTTTTTAGTATGTTCTAATTATTGGACTATACTTGCTGCTTCAAAAAAATAAAAAATGAAAGACCATATTTGAGAGTTTAGCATCCCATAATTTTTGGTGGCTAGCTTATTTAGTGAAAAGAGAGGCAAAAGGAAATAAGTTTATTTATTTTAAAAAATAGTTTATTTGTTTATCTAGTAAAATGTGAGACAAAAAAAAATGGAATCAAGCAAAAAGGTGGGGGGGAATGTGAAACAGATCATCTTCACTTATTGTAAATGGATCCATGAGATGCTTCATGCTTGATAGCTCTGCGCTCATGCCAGTGTGGGAACTGGGAAGAGTACACTGTTAGAGGAGAGCATCTCATCATGAAGCATAAAACTTTTAGCAGTGTGGGAAGAGGCAATGCTTGATAGCTAATTCAAAATTTTCCTTGGGGTTAAAACATAAAATATTGTTAGAGAAAAGCAGTATATAATTTTTGTTCCTTATTTGGTCAGAATAAAGGGAAAATAAGAACAATGTTGATTGAAATATGTTTTTATAAGTCTGTTATGGGAAGTGGTTATAAGTTCACTTTTTGCTTGTTTTGCTTATTTTATGTACTGATTTGTAGATCTTACAATACTTTATGTCTGAGTTTTATTTCAAATAGTATAATTTTCAGGTTTTTTGAAAATAGGATTACTTTTAGCATTTTAATCTCACATTATACAAATAAGTTACTGAAAATAAACAGTTTTCAAGCGAATACTAATCAAAATGGCAGTCTATAGAGACAATTTAGTTGTTATGTTTTTGGCAGTTACAAGAATAACGAAATTAATGACAAACTTTTTCTATGAATTCCAATTAGCTTAATTGGTAATTTGAATTTTATTGTATATTTTTTTTTAAATCTTCAAAGTTTTTTTTTTATAGGTTTCAAAGTTTTTTTTTTTTGAGTAAACAGTAATATTTATTAGAATACACACGAAATAGTAATAATAGTGTTTTAAACCGAATTTATAATATATTACATAACTAGAGTATAACTACAAAAATACCTAACATTTATAATTGTAGACTGAAATTATAAACATATATCTTTCAAAGTTGCCTCTCTCACATGCTTTTTTATTTTTTTTGTTTTTGTTTATTTATTTATTTATTTTTTGCTGTGATAGTCTCTCTCTCACATGCTTGAAAAGCTGTGTAGGACCACGTCACAGTATTTTGGCATTTTTATTGTGGTGGTGGCTATTTGTTGAAATTTAATTGAGTTGGCGGGTGGGCGTCATTTTCAAGTGAAATTGGAAATACATAAGTTGACACCTATACATGAAGATGAGATCAAACTCCCCATAATACGAATAATGAAATGACAAAATAAAGAAATTGAGCTCCATAACAATATCCTCAGTGTAGTGCGACTATTTCACATCCATCTTCAATATAACGCGTCATTAGGACCTCATGTATATGCCTACCACTACGATCTACGATCTACAAACCTACCTCCACTCCATTTTGTTCATACTTCATACTATTACAATATTATTGGTGTGTTCCAAATAGTTAGGGCTAGGATTATAAACCAGCCGAATTGGATTAAGTATTATAATTTTAAATTTGTTTATATAATTTTATTTTGAACACGAGTTGAGCTCAAATTCATCATCAATTGAATGTCTTTTGAAATGTGCAATTTCCATAAATCCCTCACCACACTGCATCTAAATGGGGTTGGTGATTGAATTGGTTCGGTGCTGTTTTAATGGTGTGATTGGGTTTGTTAAATCTTAGCTGGGTTGGGTTTTTTTTTTTTCGGTTGTGGGCTTGTTTGGGGTAGCCTAAATGTATTGTAAATAATAATAATAATAATAATAAATAAACAAAATAAACACACGCACAACATTCCCCCACAAAAATCAAAATGAACGGTGCAAAGTCATTGAATTTAATTAATGCTAGACAACTAGAAAGCAGC
>Ga0115851_100916_pt1 | contig 14782 bp, 9 predicted proteins | sample InSIn2gowninarea_FD_83865 | JGI IMG/M metagenome (GOLD analysis project Ga0115851, IMG submission 83865)
ATGTTGCATAGCTTTTCCTCTTCAAAATTGGAAAGGGATGGATTAATTTTCAAGCTTTTCTTTGGGCCGAATTCTATGGTTTTGACATAGAGTGGGTTGGAATCAGCCAAGCATAAGTCAATTGGATGATTGTTCTGGGTTTCCCTTACTTCTTCTTGTAATGGTAATGAACCAGGAGTTGGACTTTGGAGCAAGTGTTCAATCAAGTCGTCCTCATCTTGTTGTCCTCGTCCTATGGTTGCCTCTAAAGCATAAAGTTTGGTGGAATAAACCTCATCTTCCTCCTCCTCCTCCAACCATAAAGGTAAATCATGCTCTAGAGAAGGTTGAGCAAGAGGGTATAGGACTAATTTCTTGGACATATGCCCATTCTTGATGGTCGTATTCCCAGCTCTGCAACTAATGTAAGTGTCAGTTGTGGCCAACCATAGCCTCCCAAGGATGAGATGATAACCAGTAAGCTTAGCCTTAGGTTGGAGAACTAGAAAATTTGTAGGGTACTCCTAGGAGTCAATTGAGACCATCACATCCTCCAAAATTCCCTCAGAAGTGACTATGGAATGGTCTGCAAGTTGCAGAACTATTGTGGTCTTCCTCAATGACCCTTGGAGGTTGAGCTTGAGCATGGTGTCCTTGGTCATCACATTAATGGCAGCCCCAAGATCGATCAAAGTGTGTGGGACAATGGTGCCATTGATGTGCACATCTACTATAGGGCTTCCAGGGTCCAAATATTTTGGACATATTACCTGCCCCAGCATTAAGTCGGACAATTTCCCGATGACATTAATGGTAGGGGCATCCCTTTTTCTTCTTCTTGGATGCTTGAAGCATTTATCCTTAATCTACTTATTCTAAATGGAAACATCTTTTATTTCCTGGAGAAGGGGGATATTTACACATAGATTTTTCAATTCTCCCAGAAGTTTAGTTTCTTCTGGGGTAGGCTGGAGTGGTTGGGCTAATCTCTCAGGAAATGATGGATTTACTTTAAGGTTGCTTTCCTCTCTTTCTTTCTTAACCTCACTATGTGGAGAGGGATAATGCAATGTTCAATATGTCAGTGTAAAGTATCAAAAATTTGAAGAATAAAATTAGAAGTTAAATTTGATTTTAAACAAAATAAGCGAGGAAACAAAAATAAATTAAAATCACTAATGGTACAACTAATGTTACAACACAATTGGGATTGTTTTGGAATAATTTCTTTTTCACAAGATTTGGCGAGAATAATGAAATTTGAATGATTGTCAATTCCAACTTGTGAATTAGAAAGAGAATTATGACCATGAATATGAATGAGAGCTTGATCATGATATGAATCATAAATTGGAATATTTTTTTGAATGTCGAAATCATGAAGATAATTTTCTACTTGAGAATGAGGATTAGTTGGAATAATTTCTGAATTAAAGCGTTCCTCATCTTCATATGTGTTTGGAATTTTCTCATGAGGATTGACTTGAAAAGAATACAAATCAACATATTCATTATTAGAGTGATTATCATAAATGACTTCACGATATTTATTAGAATTCCCTTCAATCTCATCCAATGTATCAAAACAAGAAGGAATATAAAGTACATGTTTATTAATGCCAAAATAATGATCAAATATTGTTTCTCTATCTTTATAAGAATTAATTGGCATTTCATTTAGATTGGACTCTGTATTTTCTGAAATATCATTAATACCAAGAGGGGGAAAATTACCATCAGTAAAAATATCAGGATAAAGTGAAAAATGAGAATTAGAAATAATGAACTTAAAAGTTTATTTGTTTGAGAACTCTTATGCATTCTATTCATTATAAATTTGAGATTCTAAATCATTCCTTTGTACTCATGCTTTTTTTAAGAAGCTTGCTTTGCTGCTCTGATTTTGGAATTTTCTCATCATTAAAGAAATTAGAAATTTGTACAGCAGTTTGTGTGTTATTGGTTACTTTGATTGCTTCTTGTATTTTTCGATTTGTGATCTAATTTTCTGAATTCAATGCAGATTAATTTTCAGATTTCAAGGTAGCTCTTTCTCTAAAATTGTTGTTGTTGTCTTCTTTCATTTGGATAGAAATATTTTCCAAGCTTTGTGGGACCACTTCATCATAATTTATTTGCACATCCATGTTGGAATTCTCATTTATGTTGGAAGGGGATGGAACAAAGCTTGAACTAATTTCATATGGATCGGGAATGGGAGAAAGTGAACAGATATGTTTAAACCAATCTAATTATTCTTTTTCTGGAGGTCTATCTTCATCTTTAAATTTTAAACAATTCAAATGAAATCGAATATCAAAATCTCTAACAGACTCATTTTCAAACCTTTGTAGATATTCAATTTCATCACATACCTGTTTATAATCATATTTTTCAAATTTACAAATGAAAATTGTAAGAAATGGATCCCAAATGTGAATTGAGGCAACTAGAAGCATTCAACACCAGTTTCTGGGTTTTTCAATGAATGTGAGAGTAAAAATTCTGCATAAAATGCCTTCATCAATTTTTTGAAAATCATAATTTAAAACTTTTTTGAATAAATTGAAAGACATGATTAAAAGCAGAAGAATTTCTCTTACCATTAAACTTTATCTGAGACAAGAGTCTTACCACTTCGGGTGGAGTATTGGAAGATGCACATCCATGGATACAACTCCAAATTGGAAGCTTAAGAGGAGCCATTGTGATTAAGTAAAATGTTAAAATTCAAAAGACTCCAATAGACAACAAGTTTCAGGCCCTCCTTCTAGTGCCAAAAATGTTGATGGACAAAAATGTCTACCTCAACATTAGAGGGTAACCACTCAGTCTGGACCTTAAAGCATCTTCTTTTCCGTTTGGATTAGTGGCTCCAACTGGTTTAACTAGGTCCAACTACATTTTCTCTATCGCTATTAGTTTATGATGTATCTTTAACTACCAATAGACATGGATATCAGATCAATTCTTCTTGTTGATTGGGCAAGAGAATGACCCTTAAGCTGATTTGGGTTTAGCTAAACCACAACTAAAATTTTTCCTCTTTGAGAAGAGGACTTAAAAGAATGTAGAACTTAATATAAATGCAAACTTATTTTATAATGCAAGCAAAAGAAGCTCATCATAATCCTATCTCAATTAGGCAGATATAAATCTAACCCAACTAAGAGCAAAATAATTAAATGATAGGGATTTAAATATGTCTGGATTTTAATTTATATCAGGCTAACGAAGTAGTTCAATTAACTAACATTTGTGAATACTGAAACACATCTTATTAAGACCTCTTAACTGAAATAATCAACCAACAAGACTAAGGAAGTAGTTCACAAAAATGATATTGATTGTCAAATCAGTAAATCCAATAATTAAACAATAATATGCGGAAATCATTTACAACACATCACTATTTAATAAATCAGTTTTATAAGACAGATTTATGAGTAAATAGTTACTTAGAAATCAAAATTTAATCCATAAGAGAAGAAATGAATAATAACAACATTGAGACAAATTACCCATATCGACAAAAGTGCACAAACATGAATAAAAATGACACATTTCTGTTATCATAAAATGAAAATAGTAATTGAAACAATAGTATTAGAAATACCAATTTATTGAATCCATTTCTCTGGCCTTGGTCTCCAACAGTCCTTTACATTGCTTGAACTTCTGCTTTCAAAACTAGAGCTACATTAGTGCAAACTCTTCCCATTATACATAATTCAAGACACAAAAGAAAAATTCTCAATAATCCCTAAATCTGAGATTTTCTCTCCTCCCTCCCACAACTCTAAATTCTTATTACATAAGTCTTTTTAGAAATCCAGAATTTCAAAGGAAAGCAATGCTTATTACATTTTGCAATCTACTATTTATAGTATTTGCTAAGGAATTCTTAACGAAAAGTTTGTTGAAGAAGAGATTTTCTCAATCAATTTTAATATGTTAAAAATTCCATTCTTCAATTTCTGGAGCATTTTCATTGATTGAAATTGTGTTTGCCTCATCTTTTCAACTGTTTTGCTGCAAAAGAAAATCAAAACAAAATTAAAATGTAAAAATCAAATCAAAATGCCAAATCTAGGATTTAAAAGAAATCTAATCAAATTCAATTAAATAAATAATTGAAAAGAAAATATAAGATTTCTATTGATGTTTGGGATGATTTAATTGGCCAAGAATATCATTGACGAATGGATCTGCATTCATAAGAGGTTTGGGCAAATGAAAATGCAGAGAATAAAACTCAGAAAATTGATTTTGTTTAAAAATTCGGAGCTTGATATTCTGCCTATTTTTAGACCCAATAAAAGATCAAATTTGTTAATGAAACCTCTTTAGAAATGTTATCCATGATTTCATCTTTCCAACAAGCCATTCTGAGTCTCATTTGGCTAAGTAAAACCCAATCTATAAGTCTTCAAAGTTAATAAGTGAAAACTACTAAAATTCTGTTGCTCGGTTAAAAAAATCAAAATTTTTAATTAAATTTTAATCTTAAACTAAATTTTAAATATTGAATAATTAATTATAATCTAACTATATGCTAAATTAATTATTTACAAACTAAGTAATAATTAATATTAATCTAATTAACTCTATATGAAAAGTTTACCTTCGTAAGTTGAGACGGTGAAGGCGAGGAGAGCGCTGTTGGAGCTAGGGTTCCACGGAAGTCTGACGACGGCGCTGCGTTTCGAATCCAAGCTGCGACAGACCTGTACAGAATACCCTGTGGTGTGACAGCACTACAGGGAATCTCAACAAATCAATGGATATGCCCCAGGGGGGGGGCGTCAGAGCCCTCCCCCACACAGTTTGCTTCTGCAAACACGGTGATGTTTGGATCGGTAGGGGAGGACCTCCTGAACAAGGGGAAATTGAGTGCCAATGACAGCAACAGTACTGGAAATGAGGCCAATGAAAACGGCACTGCGCAAGATGGGAAAGATTCTTCAGACAACAGTCCGAAAATCTCTTCATCTACCTGCCGACCTGTAGCCAAAGAAAGGCCTCGAATAGAGCTGCAGGGAAACAAGATAGAAAGCAGAATAGAGTATATGAAAGATCATGCACTCATTGGCAAGTTCATAGGTTATTGGCCGACTGAAAGAGCTTTGCATGGATGGATCGAAACAAAATGGAAGCCCAAGGGGGACGTTACCCTGCAGCTGGGGCCGAAAGGCTTCTTTACGGCCATCTTCTTCTGTTTAGAAGACAAATACAAGATCTTAGGAGGAGGACCCTATTTTTTCAACTCGGCTGGGCTATACCTAAGAGAATGGACGCCAAAATTTATTCCTGACAAAGAAGATCTAACATGGGCGCCAGTCTGGATCAGATTATACTCTCTTCCAGATGAATACTGGGATGAGGAGATTCTCAAGGATATAGGAAATGGAGTGGGCGAATTCATCAGAGCAGCAGATGAAACCAAGTCTCGTAAATACACCTCCTACGCCCGCATCTGTGTTTTCATTCGACTAAATGAAGCATTACCAGAGGCAGTCACGCTTGTCCATCGGGATGAAGAATGGATCCAGTCCCTCGACTATGAACAAGTGCCCTTTCGCTGCAGAAAATGCCATGCGCTGGGACACCTCTTCAGGGATTGTCCTCTCAATGCCAAGGTAAGCCCTATTGACTCAGCTGCTTCCCCTAACCAGAATGGTTTTACCAAAGTCTCTTCTAGAAAGCGTGCGCATAAAAAGCCCCTAAATGGACATAAGGCCCAGCCTAGCAAAACCCATGGTCCAGTAACTAAGAATAGCTTTGAGGTCCTTGCACAGATGACGGAAGAGCAACCCATCAGAGATAATACCGCCTCGGATCGCCCCTCATCCTCCTCTCACACCATCCCGGATGCCTCTCCCTCCATTCCCCTGACCCCTGTATTCCCCACTACCAATCTCAACCAGAATCAAAAGGAGACTGATGCGCCCCGCAAGAACATGGAAGTAGATGGAAAGATCGACCCCTCCTGGACAACAGAGGATAACATGGATGACAACAGCCAGGTGCAGATAATGGAAGAGGAGCCAGAAAGCATAGATCTAAATGGTCTGGACATTATGGAATTGGAAACGGCATGCAGGAAGAGAGCATATGAATCCATATCTGAGCTTCAATTAGACAAGCTCGAAGTGATCATCTCAAGAGCTTTCCAACAACATCAGCTGGGAATACAACCAGGGAGTCACTGGGACAGCAACCTTCGCCCAAAGGACTCCAAAAAAAGAGGAAGAAAAACAGATCTCCAGAGAACGATTGAGATAGGGAAAATCCTGGTGGACTCAGGTAGATATGCCAAGCTAACGAAGTACTACAAGCCCTCCCCCAGCGGTTAATCCATGAAGATGATATCATGGAACTTAAGAGGGCTCAACAGCCCCGGAAAATTAAGGATCTTAAAAAATATGATTAAAACAGAAAAACCTCAAATGTGTTTTCTTCAGGAAACAAAATGCAATAGTATTACACTGGGCAATATCCTCACAAAAGCCTGGCCAGGATGTCGCTCAGTGGCAGTTGATGCTTCAGGAGCCTCAGGAGGGCTAGTTATAGCTTGGAACTCCCAAGAGGTAACGCTCTCAGATTTTCATGCCTCTCATCATCTGATTCAGGCGGAATTCCACATACGGGGAACCAATATACATGGCAATCTATCCAATGTATATTTCCCTCAGGATACAGGACGAAAGATTGCACTCCTCGAGACCATAGAGACGCTGAATGGTAACAGGAGATTCCCGCTATGGGTAATAGCGGGAGACTTCAATATGATCACTCAAATTAAGGAGAAAAAAGGAGGGAGAGCTAGACTGGAACCCGAAGCCGCGAGCTTCAAGGATTTTATCCAAAGCACCTCTCTTATAGACATGCCGTTCTGCAATGGGACATTTACCTGGAGCAACAGAAGAGCAGGAAAACATCAAATAGCCTCTAAATTAGATCGTTTCCTCATCTCTGACAATGCAACAAACCTGGGAGGAGACCTCTCTGCTGCAATATTAGCACACACTGGATCTAATCACTGGCCAATAGCACTGCAATGGCAAAGACCAGGTGATGCTACAAAGCGTCCCTTCCGTTTTGAAGGTTTCTGGCTCTCTCACCCAGCATTCAAAGATTTTGTCAGCACTACTTGGGCATCCTTTGTTCCTCCTGAAGGATCAAAAATGTTCAAGTTCCAACAAAAGTTAAGATTTCTTAAAGGCCATTTAAAGAGATGGAACAGGGAAATTTTCGGTAACATATTCACGGCCCATAAAGAACTTAATCAGGAACTGGCTGAGCTTCATCAAAAAATCATCAATGAAGGATACACAGAAGAGGCCCTGAATCAGGAGAGATGCATCAGCAGCCAGCTGGAGGAGAGAAGAAATTAGGAAGAAATCTACTGGAGGCAAAAATCTCGGGTCAGATGGCTTAAAGAAGGAGAGCGCAACACAAAATTCTTCCATAGGACTACAATACAAAGAAGGATGCACAATAACATCCCTTTTATACAGAACCACGAAGGAGCAAAACTGGAGAAGCACGAAGATATAGAAAAGGAACTCCTCACTCACTTCCAGCAAGTCCATCAAGAACCAGCAGTAGACCGACAGCCAGCTATAAGGAAAATAACAAGCAACATACCAAAGCTCATCACGGAGGAACACAATGAGCTTCTCATGAGCCCCATTCTCCCCCAGGAAGTGGACGAAGCAATGCTACAACTCAAAGAAGGTAAGGCTCCAGGACCTGATGGTTTCACTACCATGTTCTTTCATGCTTTCTGGGATTTAATCAAGGAAGAGGTTTGGCAAATCGTGGAGGAATCAAGAGCCATGCGCTGGCTTCTTCCGTCACTAAACTCCACCTTCCTTGCCCTCATTCCCAAAGAAGAAGATTCAGTCACCCCGGATAAATTCAAGCCCATTGCTCTATGCAATGTCATTTATAAAGTCATATCTAAAGTAATTGCTAACAGACTCAAGCCACTCCTACCAATGCTGATTTCACCAGAACAATCGGGGTATGTGGAAGGAAGGTAGATCATGGATGGCATCCTTCTCTCGCATGAAATTATCCACTCTCTCAAGCATTCAAAGCAAGCAGGTATGCTACTCAAGCTGCATCTCTCTAAAGCTTTCGACAAGCTTAGCTGGACTTTCATTCAAGATATGTTAAAAGCTTTCGGTTTCTGCTTACCTTGGATCCGATGGATCTCCAGCCTCATTTCTTCCTCTCACCTCTCTATTCTTGTGAATGGTTTTCCCTCTCGTCCCTTCAAACCCTCAAGAGGTATAAGGCAAGGGGACCCTCTATCCCCCTTCCTCTTTGTTCTTATGGCCGAAGGTCTTGGTCGACATATAAAGCATGCCCTCCTCTCTCGAAAGCTCAAAGGTATTTCTGTGCATAACTCTCCTGCCACCTCGCACCAGCAGTTCGTTGATGATACGATGCTCTTTGGGTACCCCTCTGTCCAGGAAGCCTCCTGCCTAAAAGCTCTTCTTAATGACTTCTCTTTGGCCTCTGGAACCCACATCAACTGTGCCAAATCTCAGATCTTCTTCTTTCACACGCCTCCCTCAGTTAAAGTTGCTGTCACCCGCATCCTGGGCTTTCCCACTGCCTCTCTCCCCTCTAAATACCTTGGAGCTCCTCTGACCGCCTCCTCCATTAAGCAACCTGCTTGGAGATCTCTCCTGGAAAATCTTGAGGCTCGTCTCAATCTCTGGACCTATAGATCTCTGAACCTTGCAAGCTGTGCAACTCTCATCAAATCTGTCCTCCAGGCTATGCCTCTGTATCTCTTCTCCATTTTAGCGGTGCCTAAATGGGTTCTTAAACGGATTAGAAACCTACAGCGCGACTTCTTATGGGGTAGTTCTGCTACCAATCGGAAATGGGCGTTAGTCAAATGGTCCACGGTGTGCATGCCTAAAGATAAGGGTGGCATTGGGCTCAGGAACCCAGAGCAAAGCAACTCCATCATGAATGCCAAGATCTGGGGGCATTGGATTACCAACCCTAACAAGCCTTGGGCTAAAATTTGGACAGAAAAATATGCTGACAACAGACCGCAAGAAGAGCTCATTAGACTCATCCCAACTGGAAAGGGTTCACTGATTTGGAATGCAGCTAAGCAACATCATCAGCTCATCCAGCAGCATAGCTTCTGGGAAATCAGGAATGGAAGCACAGCTAGGTTCTGGACAGATGCCTGGAATCAAACGCCCAAGCTCATAGACGTTCTTCATCCTGCCAGGATAACCAATAGACAGGAGCAGCAACAGGAAAAAGTGCATCAATTTTGGACTCAAGCAACAATGCAGGGATTCAGACAATGGAAACAGAGTGACCAAATTCTCCCCCACACCAATCCCAGGGAGACAGAGGAGCTAGACAAGGAGCTAAACAAAAGATGCATAAAATGCAATGAAGGCAATGACATACTTAGATGGGGCTATCGAACCAAAGGCACATTTTCCACCTCTGAAGCCTATTATCTCATCGGGAACTTTCCCAATCCTGCGGACCCGCTATGGAGCAAAATATGGAGCTTCGGCTCCTGGCCCAAAATCGCTCATTTTCTATGGCTAGTGGGACATCAAAGAATTCTAACTTGGGATAAGCTAAGGCGCAGAAAATTTCAAGGTCCATCCATTTGTCTTAACTGTCGCCAAAGCGAGGATACGCTCCAGCACCTTTTGAACAACTGCCCTCTAGCCCAAAAGATATGGGAAAAAGTCTTCTTTCGCTGTCAAAAAGATGGCAGGGAGGAAAATGACATCATTCAATCTCTAAGACAATGGCCAAAGCTTCCTTACAAAAGCGAGATCCTCAATCACCTATGGAACTTAATCCCGGGGATGGTCCTATGGAATATATGGAAAGAAAGAAACAACTGAATATTCAAAAACAAATGTGCTCCGATTGAAGTACTATGGAACAGAGTGCATGAAAATCTAAAAGAAATGTTACAGCTCAAAATCTGGACTATGGAGGATTTCCCAACCACTGATGCGGAAAAAAACATTCTTCACAATTGGCAAATGGGGTTGTCTCAAGAAAGTTTCAAGAATAGGCGTTCACACAACAAAACTGAGGATAATGGCAGTTGGATTCCTCCCCCTCGGAACTCATACAAACTCAACTTTGATGGGGCATCCCGAGGTAATCCTGGAGAGGCTGGCTTTGGGGGCATTCTGCGCAACCATGAAGGTAATCCCCTAAAAATATACTATGGTTACATAGGATGGGACACCAACAACTCTGCAGAGATGGAGGGTCTTTGGCAAGGGCTCATGATAGCCAAGAACCTTAGTCTGCATCCTCTAATTGTTGAAGGCGACTCTCAGATCCTGATAAATATGGCCACTCGCATTCAAAATGGTGCCCAAGCACGGAAAGTTGCATCAAGCTGGAGACTTGAAGCGAGACTAAACAACATAGAACTTGAGCTGCGCACCAATAGAGTCATCTCTTTCCATCATACCAAAAGGGAGGGTAACAAGGTAGCGGACCTCTTGGCCAACATTGGGGTGGAAAACAAGCAGACTCTTTCCTCAGGGCTCACAGACATCATTCCTAACCATCCCCAGGCCCAGGAATGCAATCATCTGATCCAGAAGGATGCCAAACTCTCGGATGCGGGTGACAAGAGCAGGCGGGTAGATGAGCCACGTGAAGCCCACGTGCCACCTCATGAATCCATGCACAGGGTATATGGGAGGGTTACAGAAGGTGATCGCCGCCAAAGGAATGATGCGCAGAACGGAAGGTGAAGGGCATTCAATGCCGCATTCACTCCGCAGGCTTGAATAGTCGCGTCTGCAATGGTTTCAATGGATATCCGGGATTTAGGCCCTGTCAAGGGATTTACAAAAGGCAAGGAGGAGGATCAGAGGGCCGCCCTGCCTCCAGAGAGTCTTTTGTCCTCAGGCTCACATAGCAGCATTCCCTCCTTCGGCCCTGGTCTGGTTTATGGTCATCTATGCATTGAGCTCTTCGGGAGCATTGTGTCTATCCCCCTGGTTGTCATCTCTTCCCATGCGGCGCAGCCCCTCCACCTCTGCACTCAAGCAAACATGCCCCCACGCCAATGCCTCCTTAGCAGAAGAGGCTCTGTACGCGGTGGATCATCCAAGCCACCTGCGGAAGCCCCCATCTCCCACTGCTGCCCTTGCTGCTGTTACCGACCAGCCCCTGCTAACACGCTGCAGCCCAGTAACTTCTTGGATTCCTATAGCCCTAGCCACAATTCAGACCCGCTTCCAGCCTTCGACACCGCAATCTTCTCCCTCCATAGCTCGAAGAACAAACCCTGTATCTCAGCTCATGTATCCATCTTGTTCTTGGAGGATGAGGCAAAAGAAAAAGAAGATGGCAACGATAAAGGCAAACAGTAGGAGGACACAGCAGATTTGGAGAAGGAAGGGACCAGCAAGGCACCTGCCGATGCTCCTAGAATCCCATAGAAAGGGGAGGGTTCCTCCTCCAAACAGAACTGGGTTAAGGAGCTCGAGGACATGGAATGGGGAGCGGTCATCGAAGAAATGCCGGAGGAAGAAATTCAGGAGGAATTGCGGAATCTCGGCCCCAACTAATTCACTCAAGCCTCTCCCGATTTCAGAGTCGGATGCTGGTTTCTGGATAACGGTTTTGGTATGGTTCTGGCTCTCTGCTTTTTGTTTTCAGTATATCGGTATGGTCGGCTGCCCTACGCAGGATGAGGGGGTTAGTGTCTCTGTTCGTGCTCCCCTGCGAGGGAAAGATTGGGCATGGGGTTAATGACTCAGTTTGTATTGCCTACCTGAATTTTGGTTTTTTGAGAATAGGGGACCCCTGCGAGGGTGAGGAAGGAAAAATTGTATCCTCAGGTTGACCTGATTTTTGTTTCCCTGAGGCAGTTGGTAGGGTTGTTTTTGCACCTCTGCGAAGGTGGCATGGCTGATATTCCCTGTTTTGTTGAATGTACAGTATCTTTGTAAATATTAATAGAATAGACCTTTAGCCAGAAAAAAAAAACTCTAAGTCGTAACCTTTTATAACATTTTAAAAATTGTTTTCTAAATTTTATTTAAGTGTTTATTAAAAACATGTACCAAAATGTTGTAGACCCTAAACCTAAACCCAAAACCCTAAACCTTAAACCCTAAACCCTAAACCCTAATCATGTTATAACACTTTAAAAATTATTTTGAAACTTTTATTCAAGTATTTATTAGAAGCATTTACTAAAGTCTTATAAACCCTAAACCTTAACCTCTAAACCCGAAACCCTAAAACCTAAGCATTTTATAACATCTTAAAAAAATTTCTATCTTTTATTTAAGTGTTTATTAAGAGGATTTGCTAAACTCTTATAAACCATAGACTCTTAACTCTAAACCCTAGAAACTTAAGTGCTTATTATAAGAATTTACTAGAGTCTTATAAACGCTAAACCGTAAGCATTTTATAGCATTCTAAAAATATTTTTGTAACTTTCAATTAATTTTCTATAAAAATAATTTACTAATATGTTATAAATCCTAAACCATAAAAACTAAGACCTAGACTATAAACCTGGAATGAAAAATGTAAACCGTAAACCCCAAACCCTAAACACTACACCTTTTAACCTAAAACCTAAACCCTAAGCATTTCATAACATTTAGAAAAGTGTTATGTAACTTTTTTTACGTGTTTATTAAAAAAATTTACTAAAGTTTTATAAACTTTAAACCCTAAGCCCTAAAACCTAGACCGTAATTAATTTATAACATTTTAAAAAGTGTTTTGTAACTTTTATTTAAGTGCATTAAAAACATTTACTAAAGTGTTATAAACCATAAACCCTAAGTGCTAAATCCTGATCATTTTATAACATTTTAAAAACTATTTGTAACTTTTGTTTAAGTGCTTATTAGAAGAATTTACTAAAGCATTATAAACCTTAAATCCTAAGCCATAAACCCTAAACCCAAATCCCTAAACCATAAAACCTAAGAATTTTATGAGTATCTATAATCAGGGAAGACCACACTTGGGTATGTGAGTGAATGAGTGAGAAAATTGTGGTACATGAGATACCCCAACCTTTATTTTTCCACCCTTCTTCATAAACCTATTTCCTTTTATTTAATTTTCTTCATAACTCCTCGACCCTCAACGGGATGAATACATTATGTGTAGTATGTAGCAGCGGATACCCCCTTAAGGTGGGGGATTCATCCCTACACCCTAAGCCCTAAACCATAAACCCTTAACCCTTAACCCTAAATTGTTTATTAAAACAATTACTAAGGTGTTATAAATCTGAAACCATGAACCCTATACCCAAACCCTAAACCCTAAACCAAAAATCTTATAACCAAAATGCTAAGAATTTTATAAAGTGTCATAAACCCTAAATTATAAACCCTAATATGTAAATACTAAACCGAAAATGCTTAACCCTAAACCCTAGAACATAACCCCAAACCCTAAATCCTAAACCTTTAATTCAAAACCCTAAACTATAAACCATAAAACCCTAACCCTAAACCCTAAACTATAAACCATAACCCTAAGTATTCTATAAAATTTTAAAAAGTGTTTTGTAACTTTTATTTAAATGTTTATTAAAATATTTTACTAAAGTGTTATAATCCCTAAACCCTAAGCTCTAAACCCTAAACCCTAGACTTAAAACCATAAACCCTAAACCCTAACCATTTTATATCATTTTAAAAATGGTTTTGTAACTTTAATTTAAGTTTTTATTAAAATCATTTACTAAAGTGTTATAAACCATAAACCGTAAACCGTAAACCCCAAACCCCAAACCCTAAACCATAAACCACGAACCCTAAGAATTTTATAACAGTTTAAGAAGAATTTTGTAACTTTTATTTAACTAATTATTAAAAGAATTTTCTAAAGTGTTAATAACCCTAAACCCTAAATAAAAACTATAAACCCTAAACCCAAAAACGTAAACCCTAAATCCTAAACCCCAAACCCCAAAACCTAAACACTAAACCATTAACTGTAAGCCGTAACCTTTATCACATTTTAAAAATTGTTTTCTAATTTTTATTTAAGTGTTTATTAAAAACATTTACCAAATGTAGACCCTAAACCTAAACGCAAAACCCTAAACCCTAAACCCTAATCATTTTATAAAATTTTAAAAAGTATTTTGAAACTTTTATTTAAGTATTTATTAGAAGCATTTACTAAAGTCTTATTGTTAGGTCCCTATACTACTAGTGTAACCCCTTATTGCTAGTAGTACAACCCCCTTATTATATTGATGTACCCATGTAGTGCCCATATTGTTACTCTTGTGCCCCATAGAAGCCCACTATTGTTATTATTGTGCCCTTACATTATTATTGTTATGTCGACTCTGATTATGTTATGCCCCTTAGACTCCTATATATAGAAAGGAGGTATTTTCATTTGTATCATCCAAGAATTTTTCATTTATGTAATGTAAAGGAGGTTGCCCCCTTGAAGAGGCTAAATTCTAACGCGTTGATCTATCTTTTCTATCTTTTCTTGAGCTGGTTTCATAACATTTGGTATCAGAGCTTCAGATTCTAGGGTTTCACTACTACAAATAGGTCATCATGACATTTTCGCTATAACTTTTTTCTGTGACGTTTCAGAAGTCATAAAAAAACCCATTTGAGAATAAATTGCGTTGAACCTTGGATCCGAATTTCAGATCTTTTCGCGCGATATTTGCGGAGATATGATTTGAGGAAGTTGGTCTTTTTGCAGACTCCTGAATTACATTCCAAACAGGTGACCTGGGAAAACTGATCATAACTTT
>Ga0115851_100918_pt1 | contig 14777 bp, 13 predicted proteins | sample InSIn2gowninarea_FD_83865 | JGI IMG/M metagenome (GOLD analysis project Ga0115851, IMG submission 83865)
AGAATCAGATCCTTCCAATATAGTTAAGACAACTTTTGTGCCATCCACCAAACAATTCGTTGTACCTACTCCTATTAATGGTGGTTCCTGAGGCCATGGAAAAGGTTTCTAGCAGAGCTTTGAAAGCATGGGCTTCACTGACAAAAGGATGTCTGAACAATGTATTGTCATCAACAAATTGTTGAAGAGTTATAGCAGAGGTTCCATGGGCAGAGATGCCTTTGAGGTCATGAGATTGAACAACATTCTTTATAAGGCAACCCAAACCTTCTGCCATAAGAATAAAGAGGAAGGGGGATAAAGGGTCACCTTGACGAATTCCTCTGGATGGAAAGTAGGGTTTGGAGGGGATTCCATTAACTAGGATGGAGCAGAAGGGGGATGATATGAGATTCATAATCCATCTAACCCAGGTCGGGCTAAATCCGAAGGCAGTAAGCAATTGTTTTATATAAGTCCAACTTAGTTTGTCGAAAGCTTCAGAAAGATCGATTTTAAGAAGCATACCTGCCTGTTTGTTGCTCTTTAAGGAATGAATAATTTCATGAGTCAATATGATGCCATCCAAGATTTGACATCCTTCAACATACCTAGATTGTTCCGGCAAAATGAAAAGAGGGAGAAGCGGTTTGAGGCGATTGGCAATGACTTTCGAAATGATTTTGTATATGACATTGCTCAAAGCGATGGGCCTGAACTTCTCCGGAGTACTCGGTTGATATTCTTTGGGGATGAGAGCAATGAATGTAGCATTGAGAGAAGGAAGTAGCCAATGCATAGCTCGTGATTCTTCTACCACTTTCCAAACTTCCTCTTTGATTAAATCCCAAAAGTGATGGTAGAAGTTAGAGATGAAGCCATCAGGTCCAGGAGCCTTCCCATCTTTCAGTTGAGCTAAAGCAGATTCTACTTCCATCATAGTAACCAGTCGCAGCAAGAGATGATTATGCTCTTCTGTTATAATTCTTGGAATATACTGGAGTATTTCGTTTATTACAGGTTGTCTATCTGTAGGCGGCTCTTGATGTACTGTTTTGAAGTGATTAGTGAGTTCTCTCTCAATATCTTCATGTTTCTCCATTCGCTCTCCCTGTGGATTTTGAAGATGCGCAATGGTGTTATTCATTCTTCTTTGGATAGTTGTGCGGTGAAAGAATTTGGTGTTTCTTTCCCCTTCTTTAAGCCATCTGATTCTTGATTTTTGTTTCCAAAGCATTTCCTCTTGTTTCCTTCTTTCTTCTAGTTGCGTGAGAAGAGCTTGTTCTTGACTTGCTAAAGTCTCCGTTCTGCCTCCTGTAATGATCTTCTGTTGTAGCTCTATCATACTTTGCTCGAGCACTTTTTGACCTTGAAAAATATTACTGAAGGTGGTATGATTCTAGTGCTTGATTTGCCTTTTGATATGCTTCAACCTCTGTTGGAATTTATACATAGTTGAGCCGCTAGAGGGAGTAAAGTTCTCTCAAGCTGATTTGACTATGTTTTTGAAATATGGGTGAGTAAGCCAAAAAATTTCAAATCTGAATGGTTTCCTGTTTGAGTTTCCAGGACCCATCCATTGAAGGGAAATGGGCCAGTGATCTGAGCCTGCAATGGGGAGTATTGAGGCGGTGATATCGCCTCCCATATGTACTGAGTTATCTGAGATGAGGAATCTGTCCAACTTGGAAGTGATTTGTTGAGAGTCAGACCTTTTATTATTCCATGTGAAAAGACCATTATCAAATGGTAAATCAATTAGCCAATTATTTTGAGTGTATTTTTTGAAGCCGTTGCTTTCACTGTCCAGCTTCCTTCTGCCTCCTTTTTTTTTCCTCCAGCCGAGTGATCATATTGAAGTCACCACCTGTGATCCAGAGTGGATGTGTTCTTGTGGAATTGAGAGTTTCCAACGATTTTAGCAACGCATTCTTTTGCATAGAATCTTGAGGGAAGTATACATTAGTCAAGTGACCATGTATATTGGTTCCTATGATGTGAACAGTGGCTTGGATAAAATGATGAGATGCATGAAAGTCTGTAAGGGAGATGTGTTGCGTGTTCCAGGCTATAGAAAGCCCCCTCGAAGTTCCTGTTGCATCTACTGTGACAATTTGGCATCCCGACCAAGCTTTGGATAAAATGGAAACTAATGTGCTAGTATTACATTTTGTTTCCTGCGTGAAGAGAATATGCGGTTTTTCATGCTGTATCATGTTCTTTATCATCATGTATTTCCCGGGACTGTTAAGTCCTCGAACATTCCATGAAATGAGCTTCATGGTTGACCAGTAGATAAGGATCTGTAGTATTTAGTCAGCTTGGAGCACCTACCAGACTCCACTAGCATTTCCCCAATGAGGATGGTGCATTGTAAATCTGTCTTTCTGCCTCTCTTCTTCCCATCTTTGGTGATGTGTTTCCCATCCCAACTGCTTCCTTGTTGTATGCCTAGGGTTCTGTGCTAGTGCACTCTTGAGAGTACCACTTCCAGATTTTCAAGCTGCTTGTCAGGTATTTTATTGAACTCTTTCTTTTTGCACGCTTGTTCTAGACTGAAAATGTCTAGGTCTCCTAGATCAAAGCTTTCAGGTTCTTCTTCCATGTGACTTTGTTGACTGCTCTCATCCATATGGTGGTTTGTTTTGAGTGGGTCTGTCAACAAGTTGTCAATGTCCATTCCTTTTGTCCATAGGGCTTTGTTGTAATCTTGAAGGGGGATAGGTTGAGAGGCTGTTGGTTGCGGATCTTAGTTAGTCGCCAAGGATGGTTGACTAGCATTATTAGGAGTAGGTACAACGAATTGTTTGGTGGATGGCACAAAAGTTGTCTTAACTATATTGGAAGGATCTGATTCTGGCATATCTAGGTTTGATAGAAGGTCAAAATTTTTGCTGGAGGATGGTGCATCGGAGAATGGTATTGCGTTTTTTGGTGCAGTAGGGGGTTTTTTGTTATGTTTCTTTCTATTAACAACTTTGGTAAACCCTTCAGCGTCAGATTTTCCAACATGGTCTGTAGATTTAGAGGACAATCACGGAATAAATGTCCATGGGCGTGGAATTTCCTACATCTAAAGGGCACATGTTCATAATCTATGGGTTGAATCCATTCAAAGTCATCGTGAAGGAGACTTATTGAATCCGTAAGTCCCTTGCCTAGTTTCATATAAACGCAAATGCAAGCATATGAGGTGTACCGACGAAGCTTTGTTTCCTCTGCAATCTTTATGAATTCTCCTAGCCCATTGCCAATAGCTTTGAGTGATTCTTCATCCCAGTATTCCAGAGGTAAGGAATACACGTGAATCCAAACTGATGCCTAGCTGAAGTCTTCCTTTTCTGGATTGAATCTTTCTATCCAATCTCGTAGATATAGACCTGCAGCATTGAAGAAATAGGGTCCTCCATCTAGAACGCGATTCCTGTCCTCAATGTAGTTGAAGATGGCCATGAAAAAACCTTTGGGGCCTAGCTGTAGGGTAACATGTCCCTTGGGTTTCCACTTTGAAGTTATCCATCCTTACAGAGCTTTTTCGGTAGGCCAGTAGCCTATGAATTTACCTATCAGTGCATGGTCTTTCATATATTGTATTTATGCATTGATTCTATGACTGGGTAGATCAATCTTGGGTCGTTCCGTTGCAATGCGCTTGCAAGTGGAAGACGTTGCATTCTTTGATTCTTCAGGTGTTGCAGGGATGTTCTCTTTTTCGTTGTTCAGATCTGACGTTTCGTTCTTCTCTTGCTGCTACACAGGCTGTACCAATGGTTGTTTTGCTCTTCCAGTTGAGGGCTGTTCATTTTTGTCCTCATGAGGCCGATTTCCATTGTTGCGGCCTGTAGGGGGAGGCCCTGTGGTCTCCCCCATCTGAATATTCATTGGTTGTTTCTACCAGTTCAGCCAGACCCACGCTAGCAGCGGTACTGCTTGATTCTGAAAGTTTGCTTTCTCTGTCGCTGCGCCGTGGAAGGTTTTGTCAGAAACCTAGTCCGTCATTTTCCTCTGCTCCGCCAAGCCTCTGTGTTGGAGCGCAAAAAATCTATAGTTGAACATTGCACATTAAAATTTATTATTTAAAAAAATAAAATTAAGTTATTTATTTCAACCCTTATTAGCTATTAAATTGAACATCTTATTGCTCATTGCATTGATTTGCTAACCTTGCAATGATAATGATATACATATTGTCAATTCATAAAATATTATTTTATTGTAACATGAATATCTTATTCAAAAATAAATACCAAAAAGTGTTGGGCATTTATGGTCCAAGTCTATGAAGTGACATCTACTTATGGAATGTTATTTCATCTATATAAATTCATCTTACACATTTGGAGGATGTAAATATCATTTGACATTACACAAATTTACTTGAATGGAACATATAGAAATAAAAAAATTAAAAATAAAAATAGCTTCATCTTAAATGTGATGTCCCGTAGCATTTTTTTAACATCACACAACTCAACACGTCACACTGCGAGGTGAAAGCCTTTCATACGTGTCTGGTTACCTTGGGGTTCAATATCAAGATATGATCTCTCACGAGACTACATATAAAAAAAAATTAATAAAAAGAAGTCAATGACTAGAGACAAACTTGTGTCAATTTTTCTTTAAATTGATATTAATGTAAAATTAAAAATGTTATTGAGATATAAATAAATTGATTTATATATAAATAATTTAAATGTATAAAAGTTAATAATGTAATAAAAAATGTATTATTAAATTAGAAAGAAACATATTATTAATTTTAGTTATTACAATTTATTTATTTATTAATTTATTAATTAATATTTTAAATGTAAAATAATTATATTTTTTTTCTATATTTAAATAATGTATTATTTTTGGTTATCTTTTAAAAATTGATACATTACATATGTTTTAAAACATAAAATAAATATATATACAAATAATTTAAAAATATTAAAATGAATATTATAAAAAAGAAGATATGTAAACTCTTTTCCCTAACGATATGGATATAGTTATATCACAGTCGAAATCCAATCCACGTTAACATAGATAGCAATTTTTATCATCGATTTAATGATTGATTTAGATATCAACATTCCTAGGTCAATGTAGGCATTTTATTAATCCTTCACAACTAGCATGTTTTTCATTTGGATAGTCGTCTAATATTTGACAACTAACATATTTGTTTACTAGGTGTATAATTGTAGGGACATATTGACTTGCATATTTTTCTAATAGATGACATTCAAACAAGATATAATTATTGATGGCCTTGTGTCCTCACAAGGTGAATTTGAACATCTAATTATTTATTATTATTGTGTGCAACTTTTTCTATCTGTTTTAGCTATAGTTAAACAAAGTGGCAGAGACTATCTACTATGTAACACTTGTTAAATGTTATGAGACTTGGTTTGGTATTTTATACAATGACAATTCATTTTCATAAATATTTAGATTTGATAGGTGTACTCTTTATTTAATGTTATGACATTTGGTTGTATACAAAATTTTCTTGATTTTTTGTTATATATATATATATATGACAATCCAATTTTAAACACCATGAAATTAATCATTTCAGGTAAATGAACCAATCAGAAAATAAAAATGAAAATTTAAAAACTTTCAAATAAATTTTTGATTTGCAAAAAATTTAGTTTAATATTTAATTTTTTCAAAACTTCAATCAACTTTATAAAATTTATTTAGAAATTTCAAAACTAATTGAAAATCAAACATTTTTTACTAAAATAAAAAGTAAAAAATACATTAAAATATTTTAGTATTATAAAAATCATTAATTAATATAAATTAAACTTATCAATATATAAATATAATAAAATCATTAATTTATATTTATAGATATATTTTAAATTTATGAAATTTCAAAAAGCTTATTTATATTTATATTAAAAGAAGTGTTTTGACAATAACACTTACCAATATATGATGTTATATTATATGTTAGGATGTGATTGATATTATATAAAATCAACCTATGATGTCATATTATATGTTAAGATGTGATTGATATGATATCAGATCTTAATCGGTAGTTGATCTACTTAATCCTATGTGATGTCGTATTATATAATATTAAATATTTATAGTTAGATTATTTCTTTCTTTCAAAATATCGTAAATATAAAATATGAATTTAATGAATAATTGTGAAAAAGAGCATATGAATAAAAAATGTGATTTATTTTATAAATTTCCGATTAAAAAATATAATATATTTTATAAAAAATAAAATGTTCTTTCAATATGAAAGATGAATAATTGTGTCGGCCTGGAGTATGCCGTAAAACTGCTTTTGCTTGGCTAAGAGCTCGTCTTCCTCGGACGTAAGGAAACAGGTTAACGGCCCAAGTCCCAGAGGCATCTGGCAGGAGTGAAAGCCTGCTCCCTTACGGACCACCAGCGGGTTATTACCGGTGGCGTGGTTTTCCTATTTAACAATGATGAGTCAAGCCGACACTCGCGGATAGCAGCCAGAGATGGCTGTCCTCATTGTTGGTTTGACACCTGAGTTGATAGGTTTTGCCACCTTCGGAAGAAAGATGAATAATTGTGAAAATATATAGTGTCTCAAGAAAAAAAAAAAAAAATTATTATATAAGATATTTAATTTTATTTTATATTTAATGTAGATTAATTTTATAATATTATTTGATTAATTTTAAATTAACATTTATAAAAAAAATTTAAGTTTAATAAGATTTTATTTTCATCATTTTTAATATATATTAATTGAATTATTTTTTTTAATAAAAAATATTTTAATTTTCTCATTTAGGGGTATTTTATTTGGTGAATTCATGTTATGTAAAGTTATGTGAGTGATGAAGGTTTCATGTTTAATTTTCTTGATTGTCAAATCTGTGTATCGTTTTAGGGGTAGGCCAATTATACTTAGAAGTTATAGTGGCAGTATCTAGAATCAACCTTTTGTAATAAAAGTAGGAACGTTTGTCGTATCCTCTTTCTTCTTTTCTATATATATATATATATATTCATTTCTTTTGACTAGTGTTAAGAATAAAGAGAACATTTTTAAGATAATAGTTAGTTCTCCTGAGCTTCTTAGTAAATTTGGGAATTGGTCATTCCCAAAACACTATGCGATGAAAGAGTCTACCACCTTTGCTACACTAAGAGGGTGGAAGATGAAAGACACTTTTTCTTAGATTATTTATGCTCACGTTTAATTTCCAAATTATTTGTCACACTACCATCCTTCTTGACCTTTTAAATCAATAATAATATGGTGATCTTGGAACACTTTTCTCACTTCTTTTTGAGTCGTTAAAGAATTCTGATTAATCTCTTATTTTCATAACGTATGATAAATTATATAAATATTAGTGAACTTGATTCTCCATCATCATAGTTATAAACAAAGTAAACTTTGAAACATGAACTGATATGATTACTTGTTTCGTAGAAGTAGCAAAAAAGTGACCCGATTTTGAAAAGTGGTGATGCATAATACACTTCTCTTTTTTTGGAGAATATTTTTGACACTTTAAATAACTAATACGATAACCCATTTCATAGAGGTAGCAAAAAAGTGACCCAATTTTGAATAGTGGTGATGCGGAATACACTTCTTTTTTTTCAAAGCATATTTTTGACACTTTAAATTTTCTTATGTATCAAATATATTAAATATTTGTTTTTAAATGTTAGCGATTTTCATGCTGATTTTGAAACGTGTTGATGCAACATCAAGCTTTTTTTGAAATCATGATTACTTAACGAATTGTTTTATTTTTATTTTTTATTTTTAATGTTGATTATTTTTTTTTCCTATGGAAAAAGTCGTAATTTCCATTAGTAAAGATGAAAATTACATTCTGTATATGCATAAGCATTACTTTGATATGGCAGCCTGTCTAACAAAAAGATGATAAAACTGTGCATTCCTCCACGCAGGGAGTTCATGAAAAAGCCAAGACATTTATAATTTAAACTTTCCGCTCTCTTCTCAGAGGGATAAAGAGTACCGATAGCTATTTACAATATATCAAAAAACATTATCATCAAAACTGAATAAAAACTGTTCCTTTCCAGTGCTGCTGTCATGGTGCTTCAAGGTCTACAAAAGGCCTATGGCAGTGCTGATACACGACCCTGTCCAGATCTTCGCAAATCATCCAAGAGTTGTCATCCCTGATCGCTGCTTCTTTGGATAGGAAGTAAGCAGTGGTTTTCTGCTCCCTGTAAATGTGATGACAAATGAATGAGTCAAAATGCGAGACAAGTCTATGTATCTCATCCAGTATATGCCTCAATGAGTAAACAGAACATGTATATTTTTTGTTGATCCAGTTTATAACCAATTTTAAGTCACCAAAAAGTTGCAGGCTAGTGCAATGTTTTTGTAAAGAAAAAAAATAATGTTTTTTGCAGTAACAAGATTGGCATAATTGTTGGTTCCCCTGCCTAAACCCATTTGAATTTTGTAGGAATGGGTTTTGGATAAATGTAGGATCACTCCCCCACCACAGCCCATCTCCTGTGCTGAACCATCAAAGAAGGCCCAAGGGATGGATTTGTTGATGACCTCTGTCTCAACATTCCTTGACTGGTTTTTTGGGGCTCCTTGGGGATCAAGCGACAGTCTGCTATGATTCTGTTATGAATGGAGGGCCAGTGAGGAGGCTTCTGCATAAAAATAATTTGATTCCTTGTTATCCATAGCTCCCAGCTGATTAGCAAAGGAGGGTTCCTTTCCTTCCCAGAAGTGTCCTTCCACCATGTATTCCATGCCTCCTTGACTGCTGTCCCATGCCATCTGGTCCAAATGGAGAGTGATGACAAGATACCATTCCAAAGATCTTGTGCCAGTGGGCACCTCAGGAAGAGGTGTTCTGTGTCCTTATCGTTGCTTTTGCATAGGTGGCACTAGAATAGTCCAGCGAAAGATTGTTTCATAAGATTTGCCCCTATTGGAACCTTGTTATTTAAGATGGACCACAAGAGCAACTTTGATCTGGGGGCAGCTTTGAGTTTCCAAAGAAGGTTCCATCTTATCTCAGAGTCTAGTGGCTTAAGGGATTCCATTAGAAACAGATATCTGATCTTGGGTGCATAGTAACTGTTTTTTGCAAAAGCCCAGATGAGCTCATCTTCTCCTTTCGTTATCCTTATGTGAGCCTCCGTTAGCGTTGTAATAAAAAAACTCCAAACTTGCTGCCACTGTCAGGGGATGTTTAGGGTTGCTTCCGATTTCCAAGCCTGTTGTGCTAAGGAGGAGCGCTCATTGTCTATAATGAGACTGAGATGTGATATCCCCTGTTCTGCTAGATGGAATCTTAGTTCCTCGGGGAGTTTGTGAGCATTGCCACAGCCCACCCATGGGTCCACTCCTAGAGGCACTTGGGAGCCCGATTGTATTCTCCAAGTCAAACCATTCCTTATCAGGTCCTTGGCTTTCATCACTGCTTTCCAGATGTTGGAGATGTTCCCATTGGTTCGATGATCTTGACAAATCCAATACAGAGGATTTGAGGGGGTTATATATTTTGAAGTGACAACCTTCGTCCAAAGGCTGTCGCTGTTGATCACTGTAGATGAGGGTCACGATATTAAAACTGATCCCTTTTGTTATTTTGTTGAGTTTGGAAAAGATTTTGACATTGTTTTTAATACAACTACTTAGAAGAGGCTGGAAGAGATAATCGCTCCTTCTTCAGTTGAGGGTTGTTGTGATAAGGTTGTATGAGAACATTATTATCGAGTTTAGGATCACTAAGGGTTGGTTGTAATAAATTAAGTACAATATTAAAGAAAGGATGTCTCTTGTCCCTTTCCTTTTTTAGTATATACATTGTTAAGCTAGAAGAGTGTTTGAAAGATGCAAGTTGTGTTGGCCACACACTCACTAGTATAGTAAAAACTCTTCTCCTTTATGTTGATGATATTGTTATTTTTGTGAGGAGTCCTTGTGATATTGGAAAACAACTAAGAATCCTACAATATTTCTCTTACAAGATGGATATTTTTGGAACTATCAACAATACTGAGAGGGCGGGGGCTGAATCAATATTGAGCCATTTTAAGAACTTTTATTTTATTAGAAGTCAATAAAATAGTGTGCAAGAGGTCATTAAAAATATTGCATCAATCTTACATAAAACTAAATAATGAGAATAAATTTATAAATTCATATATACATGAGGAGATAACAATCTCCAAGATTTATGAGCTTTAACTCAATGGAGGCTACATCCCCCTAGGATTTTGTCAGTTGCAACTGAAAGGGAGCACCAAATCCCTTTATTTTTTCCACACCAACAAGAAGGGGGATACAACCCCCTTTGGCCCAAGCTACAACTTGTATTTGGTATGCTTCAAACATTCAACAAGTCATCTTCAAATTCCACTGTCCATGCTCAACCAAGCATTCCTTTTCTCACTTGTCTCTCAACAATATTTTTTAGCAAGGTCACGACTCTTTAATGCGATTCTTTTCAACCTCAGGTTATCTTCTGTAATTCAACCTTTGTGGTGACTCTGCAATAATAGTGAATTTGGCCTACAATAAGGGGGATAAATTTAGCGTATAACCAGAATGTCTTCTTAGAAAAATGTACACAACAGAGAGCTCAGTCTAGTCTCAAGATTGAGACTTACATCTAAGGCCTTTTCTCCAATAATACATAGCTTAAGAACCATTAGATAACCTAAAGAATTTCTTGTAGTAGATGATTTAACTAAGCAATACCCATGAACTCAATCTCAAAAAGTGTCCCAACTTCAACCATAAGAAACCCTTCCTTTGCGGTTAGATCAGGCTTAAACTCGAACTCTATTTGTGGAATTTTTTTGCCTTTTAGCAGTCCTAATCAGTGATCCTTTCCTCCTTAAAATAATCCTCAAAAGGGAAAAGAAATGTATGCCCAACACTTACAACCTCAAAAATCTACATCAACAAAGATCTTGATCTGCTACTAGAAACAGAAAACACTCAACCTTTTTATCCTTGATCACTGCTCTTCATGTCACCAAATTTCTCCTTATTTTGTCCTTGGTCTGCTCTAGTGAATTCATAGATGTTATATTCTTAGATAGATGCTCTGAACTAATTCCTTAAAATTCCCACGACTATTGTTATCTATACATTTTGGAGGGAGGCCTATTTTAGGGTCGATCTGATACTAAAATATGAAAAAATTCCTTTCTAAAAGACATGTCTATTGCTACAACCAACTTAAAGTTGGATGGGTACAAATTAATTATTTTAAATTTAAACATGAAGAATTTCTTGTCTATAATGGAGGTCTACTTCTCAATTTTAATGGACCACCATGATTAGGGTTTGGACCATATTTGACTTTTTTGGTCATGCATTTTATGTGGGGTAAAACCCATTCAACTTGGTGCGAATTATGAAAAAGTTTCAAACTTGAGTATCTCTCCAACCAAAAAGGCCCTATCAAGTGAAATTACACGATGAGGACTACTAATATAGAGTAGTCTTGCACCCAAATTCACTAAGTTTTCTATGCATATTGTTAAAAATTATATCATATCAATGGCCCATTTACCTTTTGACATCAATGACAATTATATACAACAATCTCAACATTTTTCATTGATGTCAATACTCATGCTCCCCTTCTCTCCATGCTTCACTTCCTTTCTCCCCACCTTTGACATAATGACAAAGGGTGACTTGTTTCTTTGGGGCTTCTTCCCCTGAGCATATGGCACTTAACATGGCTATTGCCTTCTTACCCTTCCCTTCTTTGTTGCCCCTAACTCTCTCGTACTTGGATGTAATTTTCTTTTTCTCTGCTTGGTTTAGAATGTATATGTTGTTTGGTATTTTTTTAGTTGTTGCAAGCAATATTCTTGAGTCTTATTGTCTAATTTCTCATTTCCAAGAATCAAACAAGATATTATACCATTGATCATACATTTTGCTGACACTGAGAATATTGCGCTTCAAATCCTCAACCAACAAAAAAATTTCTGTTTTTACATGTTCACTTCCAAGATATAATGCACCTTTTCCAAGTATCTTTACGAAGGAGTTATCTCCAAACACAACATTTCCAATTTTTCTTTTTAGGCTAACAAATTTGTTTTGATCTCCTATCATATGTGTCAAGCATGCACTTTCTATGTACCATTCATCTTCTTTATATTCAAGGATCAATTCTAGATTGCAATAGCAGGCTTCTCTGTCTTTATGATTGGAGCATTTTCTTTTATAAGCCTGCAATCCTATGCCTTGCGACCAAGATTATTGCACTTGTAGCGTACAATGTTCTAATTCATTAGTGATTTAAAGGGATTGTAGTTTATGTTAGTAGATCCATGAACATTTCTTAATCTATGGTCATTTCTTGAAAATCCATAATCATTCCTACTTCTTGCATAATTGCTTCTTGTATTGATTTTACAATGAATTGCTTTATTCCTAGAATTTCCACAAGAGTAACAATGACCAAGAAAAGTATTTTCATACTTGGGAAAGTAAGAAGATCTACCTTGGAGGTGGTTCAATCCAGTTTTGATCCTTATCCTTGATTTCATTGTTATCTTCTCTATGAAGGGTGTTCTTGGAAACATCAACATATTTCTTAACTACTTTTTTGTTTCTTCCTTTGAAGGCTTGGAGTTTGTGTTCTCTTTTCTTAAATATGCACCTGTATAGCCAAGACACATTTTATCCAAAACTAATGAACTATTCAAGTTCTTATTGATCTTATCAACTTCAACCCTCAATGACACAACTTCCTCTTCAAGCCTATTACAATCTTCTTTCTTCTTCATATGGATCTTCATTACTTCCTCAAATTTTTTCATTCTTCAAGTTGGATCTTTAAAGAGATATTTTATTCACCACATTTTCAAGTAAACTTTTCAATTGTCTATTTTTATTTTTGAGCTTGCCATTTTCTTTTTCATTATTCTTCAATTTTTCTTTAATGTATTCATCTTCTTTTTCAGTTTCTAAATTATTTTTGAGTTCACAAAAATGATCTATTTTCATCATTGGTTCTTCTATTTCTTCATACAAATCAATGAACTCTTCATCATGATCATTATTTGGGTTTCTTAGGTTATGAGAAGGACTTCTCTTTCATGCCCTTCTTTTGTATCACTTTCATTTGAAGAATTGTTGTCTTCTTTAGAATAAATATTTGTCTTGTGGAAGCTTTTATTTTCCCCAAAAGGACAACTCTTAGCATAATGACCTATTATTCCATAATTGAAACATTTGAAGGGTTACTTACCTTTATGTTTTTCGGTTCCCCTCTTGAGATTTCTGACAAAATTCGCTTCTTTTTCATTTGATTCATCACCTTGTGTTCCTTCTATTGAGAAATCAATAGGGGCATCAGTTACGGTGATTACTCTTTATGTGATAATTGCTTGTGAAGTAATGTTGTAGTTTTATCACTTTATTATGTTTTATTCATAAGAAAAATACCAAAACCATAAACAATGAAGATCACAAATAGACAATGGACACAAGATGTAGGCTCCAAGTTAGAGTAAAACCCCTCCAAGGGGAAAACCTAGAAAATTATTCTCTTCCTATAGAATCAGATCAAATGAGAAATCCAAGACCTAAAATACAAGACCATGACCTCCAACAAGACCCAAGTTAGCCCTCCTCCCAAGCTCTTCTATCAAGTCAAAGTAAACTCAAGTCAAAACTTTCAAAACAAATTCCAACTTCAAAATTTCACCCCCCAACTTCAAAATTTTGGTCCCCAGCTTTAGAATTTTGGACCTGCAGTGAATTTGCAACTTCGACCCGACAATGACTTCAAAACTTCGCACGTGTGATAGATCTAGGGGAGATACTTCGATTTTCCTTCCTCCTTATAATTCACTTTCTCTCTCTTGATTTCTTGTGTTTTCTTCTTGAATTTCACACTTATTTTCTTAGAGATCGAACTTTCTTGGTTGGTGTTTCAAATGACTTCAAATATGTCTCTATTTATGTACATCCAGAAGGTTGAGTTACCTATTCTAGGGCCAACTTGGTCTTGTGGGTACAAAAATTACATTTCTGACTCAAATAAATTTCCTTTTCCATTTTCTTTTCAAAGTCCAAATAGGACTTAACTCTAGAACAATAATTTGACTCATGACAAATATGCTTTTGAATCAACGGACCCTAGAAGCATGAATAACATGCTTGACCTAGATGAACAATTGACTTGAGCATGAAACACATGCTTGAAAAACAATATTCTTTTTTCATCCTTTTGATATTTTACATAAAATATATGACAATATAAATACAATAAAAATTATGAAGACTGAACCTAGTTACATTTTCTAACACTCCCTCTTAACTAGGAGGTATTCATTATCCCATAATAGGTACAAGGATACTCTCAAACTGAATTTTCCTCATAAGAAGAATCAAATTGGTAAACCATATTTTCAAGCATCAACATCACTGAACCAACACTATCAAATAGCAACATAGTGAGGCCTTTTGAATAACAAGCTCTAACTCTTCACAAGATTAGAGAAAAATGCTGGGAGGCACACATATGGACACCTCAGCCTCTCAAGGCACATAACCCATCCAAATGTCCACAAGTTATGTCCTTCTAGGACTTCTTATCTTAGATTCCTAATCCTCAAATAATATCGGTCCTCTTCAATCACTCTTATCTTGGATACCTGATTAGATCCTGAAAGAGTGTCGGTCGACGGGACTACTTCCTATCTTGGAAGTGAACATGTAAAAACAGAAATTTTTTTGTTGGTTGAGGATTTGAAGCGCAATATTCTCAGTGTCAGCAAAATGTATGATCAATGGT
>Ga0115851_100919_pt1 | contig 14776 bp, 11 predicted proteins | sample InSIn2gowninarea_FD_83865 | JGI IMG/M metagenome (GOLD analysis project Ga0115851, IMG submission 83865)
GGAACTACTGTGGAAGCAAAAATCCCGAATTCAATGGCTCAAAGAAGGCGACAAAAACTCCAAATTCTTTCACAAAGCCATGATAAATCACCGACACCACAATAGAATTTTCACCTTAAAAGACAAGGAAGGAAACAGAGTGACTCAGAACGAGGAAATTGAACATCTTTTAGTGGAACATTTCAAAGATATTCTCTCAGAACCAAATATCAACAGAGCTGAGGACATAGCCAAAATCAGCCACCACATTCCAAAGAAAGTCACCAGAGATCAAAACCTGGCCCTCCTTCGGATAATCTCCAAGGATGAACTGGAGGAAGCAATAAACAAAATGGCTAAAAATAAAGCCCCAGGACCTGATGGATTCACCATAGAATTTTATCATGCCACCTAGAGTTTCATGGGAAATGATCTACATGATCTAGTGGAGGAATCCAGATGCTCCAAATGCATGCACCAAGGTCTGAACGCCACCTTCCTGGCGTTAATACCAAAGTTTGGCTGCTCCGATGAACCACAGGGATTCAGGCCCATCTCCTTATGTAATGTGGTTTACAAAATCCTTGCAACTATCATAGTCAACATGCTTAAGCCCATCCTGCCGGATCTAATTGCCCCTGAGCAAACTGGCTTCGTCCAAGGAAGGCAGATCACCAACGGAATCATAGTTGCCCACGAAGTGATCCACTCCCTGAAAAGCTCCCAAGCTCCAGGCATGCTAATCAAATTAGATCTCGCCAAGGCGTTTGACAGGCTCAGCTGGCTTTATTTGGAAGGTATCCTAAAAGCTTATGGATTTGATCAACGATGGATAAAGTGGATCCTATCTATGGTCAGCTCCCCCGTCATGTCAATACTCCTAAATGGCTCCCCCTCTGAAGCTTTCACTCCTTTCCGTGGGCTAAGGCAGGGCGACCCCCTGTCTCCTTTCCTCTTCATCCTGGCTGCAGAAGGCCTAGGCAGATTGGTTAAGGCTCAGGTTTCCAAGGATCAGATAAAAGACCTCCGCATCTGCGACGAAGACATTCCTGTCTCCCACCAGCAATTTATGGATGACGTAATGCTCTACGGTCAGGCCACCCTAAAGGAGGCCCAAAGAATTATCAAATCCCTATCTCAATTCAGCAAAGCCTCCGGGATGGAAATTAATAAAGGAAAATCGGAAGTGTTCTTCTTTAACACCTCCTTGGCAGTCCAAAGATTCTTGGCTCGTACTCTAGGCTTCAACACGGGTTCCTTCCCTTCTAAATACCTGGGTATCATGCTACACGAGCACCAATTCCGGTCGGCCAACTGGAATTTGTTAATCAAGAAAATCAGAAATAGAATGGAGAACTGGACCCACCGCTCTCTAAATGCCCCAAGTCAGGTAACCTTATTAAAATTTGTTCTGCAGGCCATCCCCAATTACCAGCTCTCATGCCAAGCAATCCCTAAGGCTACAAGCCAAAAACTGGTCTCCCTGTTCAAAAACTTCCTCTGGCAAGGGACAAGAAAAACTAGAAAGTGGGCCCTCATCTCATGGGAGTGGCTCTGCAAACACCCTAAAGATGGCGGTCTTGGACTTCGCGACCCCTTCGTCCTCAGTAAAATCATGGGAGCGAAGATATGGTGGCAGTGGCTTCAGGGGGGCCATTTAGGAGAATTGACATGACGGGGGAGCTGACCATAGATAGGATCCACTTTATCCATCATTGATCAAATCCATAAGCTTTTAGGATACCTTCTAGATAGAGCCAGCTGAGCCAATCAAACACCTTGGCGAGATCTAATTTGATTAACATGCCTAGAGCTCGGGAGCTTTTCAGGGAGTGGATCACTTCCTGGGCAACTATGATGCCGTTGGTGATCTGCCTTCCTTGGACGAAGCCAATTTGCTCAAGGGAAATTATATCCAGCAGGATGGGCTTAAGCCTGTTGACTATGATAGTTGCAAAGATTTTGTAAACCACATTACATAAGGAGATGGGACTGAATCCCTGCAGTTCATCGGAGCAGCCAGACTTTGGTATTAATGCCAGGAAGGTGGCATTCAAACCTTGGTGCATGCGTTTGGAGCATCGGGATTCCTCCACTAGATCAAGTAGATCATTTCCAATGAAACTCCAGGTAGCCTGATAAAATTCTATGGTGAATCCATAAGGTCCTGGGGCTTTATTTTTAGCCATTTTGTTTATTGCTTCCTCCAGTTCATCCTTGGAGATTATCTGCAGGAGGGCCAGGTTTTGATCTCTGGTGACTTTCTCTGGAATGTGGTGGCTGATTTTGGCTATGTCCTCGGCTCGGTTGATGTTTGGTTCTGAGAGAATATCTTTGAAATGCTCCACCAAGAGATGTTCAATTTCCTCATTCTGTGTCACTCTGTTTCCTTCCTTGTCTTTTAAGGAGAAAATTCTATTATGGTGTCAGTGATTTATCATGGCTTTGTGAAATAATTTGGATCTTTTGTCGCCTTCTTTGAGCCATTGAATTTGGGATTTTTGCTTCCATAGTAGTTCCTCTTGTTTTCTTCTTTCTTCTAATTGGGTGATTACTATACCTTCCTCCTCTACCAGAGCCTGACTCCGTCCTTCCAAGATGATTTTCTGCTGTATGCTTTCCATTCTGCCTTGGAGTTTGCTTTGCTCCTGCTGGATATTTCCAAATTCTTCCTTGTTCCACTTTTTAATTTTACTTTTGATTTCTTTGAGCCTTTGCTGAAATGAGCGCATTTTGCTGAGGCCCTCCTTTCCACTCTTGTTGTCCTGCCACCAGCCTCTTACTTTGTCTAGGAAGTCAGGGGCTCGGAGCCAAAAGGACTTGAATCGGAAGGGTCTCCTTTTGCTCTGATTATTTAAGGCTATCTCTAGCTTTATTGGCCAGTGATTCAACCCTGCTGAGGGTAGGATAGAGGCTTCATAAAAGATGTCCAGCTTAATGATGTGTTCTGAGATGAGGAATCTGTCTAGTCTTGAAGCAATCTGCTTGGAGCCGCCTCTTCTGTTGTTCCATGTGAATTTTCCATTGATGGTTAGGATATCCACTACTCTTAATTTTGTCTGCACTTCTCTGAATCTTTCTATTTCTGTGCCTTCCCTATTTATTTCACCTTTTTTCTCTCTAGAAGCTATTAAGTTGAAGTCTCCAGCAAGGATCCATCTCTGTTCTTGATGTAAACTTCGGAGCTTAGTCAGCTGAGTGAGGAATAGGTCTCTGTCTGCTCGGGTGTGTGGGCCATATACAGCTGAGATTGCAACCCATTCGCTTTGTCCTATTAGTCTGAATCGCTCTGTAAGGATTCTTGGCATTCTTATCCACCAATCAGCAAGAACTTCAGCTGGGTTCCAGAGGATAGCTATTCCTCCTACACTACCTTTGGGATCAATGGTAACATGCTCGTATCTTGGTTTTATTTTATTTAGGATTTCCTCCATTTTTTGTCCTGAGATTTTTGTTTCTTGGAGGAGCATGATCTGAGGTTTGTCTTGTTGCCAGATGTCTCTGTTTACCTTTGCTATTTAAGCCTCTGATATTCCATGAGGTCAAAATCATTGATTAACTTTGAGAGAGAGTTTGGAACACCGCTGATAGCGGGACTAATTTTCCAGTGTTGACTAAGGTTTCACCCATGAGTTGTATGGTGTCCTTGATGTTTCTTCTTCCTCTTTTTTCCCCCCTTTAGTTTGACCGGTCTAATCTGATCTGGTTTCTTTTTTAGTCTCTTGGTTTTCTGTTGTTGGGGCTTTGCCTTTTTCTAATTTGGCTTTGTATTGCTGGAAAGTTTCAGTATACAACTTTTTTTGAGTTTCAGGGATGAATCTCTTATCCAGGTATTTCCATTCGTGCAACATCTTTTCCAACACTTCCTCTTCCTGGCTTAGGTCCTCCTTACTGAATTCTTGGTCTATCTCCATATGATCCAACGGCTCCTCTGGTTCCTTCTCCACTTCTTGTGTCTCACTCGGTGCCTTTCCTTTGGCTAGGATTCTTTCACTAGTTTCATTACAGTCTGAGCCTTTATCCTCCTGATGGTCCATTTGTTGGTCTTCCTCATCCTCTTCTACTTGTAGAACAGCGAAGCTGTTTGGTTTCTCTGCGTCAAGTTGTTTGCCTTTTCTTTCTCTGTGGGGGGTTCCCTGTTGGCTTTCTTTTTGTTTCTCACCTCTTGGAAATCATCCTGATCTGACTCTGTCTTGTTCCTTTGGGGCCTTCGGGTTTCCTCTTCCTCCCGGGTTAATGGGCATTCCTTTGCTAGGTGGCCATGGGTATGGCATCTACGACACCTGAACGGGATATGTTTTTAGTCTATGCTTTCCTGCCAGATCTCCTCATGGTATTCGAGCTCTATAGTGTCGGGGATGGGGTTTGCTAGGTTCATGTATACACAGATCCTGGCATACGAGGTGTATCTACCTTTCTTTGTAGTGTCTGCTATTTTAATGAAGCTTCCGATTGAGTTTACTATTCCTTCTAGGATATCCGGGTCGCAGAAGTCAGTTGGGAGCCCAAATAAACGGACCCAGACGAGGGAAACCATAAAGGTTTCTTTGTCCAGATTATAGCAGTCTTCCCAAAAATGTAAGAACAGACCATCATTATTATAAAAATATGGACCATTATCAAACGCCTGTTCTCTATCTTTCAGGTTAAAGAAGATTACCGTAAAGAAGCCTTTCGCTCCCAACTTGCGCTCGATGTGGCCTTGAGGCTGCCATTTCTGTTGTATCCACTTGGTGAGGTCCCTTTCCGACGGCTAGACTCTAACAAACTTGCAGATAAGGGCATGATCCCTCATGTAACTTCGATACTTTTCCAGCTTATTTGCTGGGATCACATATCTGGGTTTCTCTGTTGTACATGGCAGGCATTTTCCTCTGTCGCCTAATTGCCATGCCGCTCCTAGTATTGGCCCCGTGCTCTTCCGTTCCTCTGACTCCTGGTTGCTCTGTCTGTCTCCTACCGCTACTTCTCGGTAGGAGGGGATCTCTCCCCTCCTGACATTTTCTGTCATTCCTTTTCTACTTTGCCGCTGACAATTCTGTTGGACTGGACTGCTTCAGTTGTCCACACTTACAGCCCGACTTCCTTAGGTTTTCACCGCTTTGCCACCATTAGGGTTGAGTTGTAGAGCTCTCGTATGATTGTCCGAGACTCTTTTGATAGATATTTTCATTTGAGGATAGGGGTTTTCAAATTTCATTGAAAATTATTTAGTTTAGTTGTTTTCTTATATTTCAAAATTTCCTCTTAGTATTTTGTGTAACATACCACTATTTAACCTTTATACTAAATGACAAACATGATTGAGGAGCTGGTATATTCCTTGCTTTTAGAGTGTCCTTGCAATCCCCACACTCTAGTGTTTGCAAGGCTCCTCTAATTGTTGGAATTTTCGAGAGAACATATATTGGATGTAACCCTTTTATGAGGATATAGAAATGACCTCAAGTCCAGTTCCTTTATGGGTTAAAATATAACTTGTTAAATATTTTAGTAATTGTTATTACACATTTATCAAGCATCAATTTGTTTTTAAATCTAATATTGAATATTCTATGTAAGTTCCATCTACATTTTCTTTTTGTTTTATCTTGATGACCAACAATCCTTTTTCTCAAGCATTTATGAGCATCTAATCTTTAATTGTAAACCAAAAATGAACAAGGAAAGCTGCAATGATGTGATCTATCCAATATCAAACATGTGACAACTATCAAATCTGAAAAATCCTTGTAGTAAAACTCTCTAAAATTTAGTTGCAGACATATTTGTCTTTATGAAAACAACGTTATGGATCAATGCAACATGTAGATCCATGTGCATGCAATACTTTTCCATGTAAATGTCTTATCATGTTTTGTAAATGTTGAGTGATTTTTGCTGATAACTAGAAACCTTTTCAATTATGGCTTAAAAAACTATGAAACCATGTAAATTCTCCATTCTTCACTTTACTAATGATAGATATTTTCATTCAAGGACATGGGTAGGTTCCAAATTTCGTTGAAAATGATTTAGTTCAATTGTTTTCTTATATCTCAAAATTTCCTCTTAGTATTTTTTGTAACATACCACTATTTAACCTTTGTGCTAAATGATGAACATTATTGAGGAGGTGATATATTCCTTGCTTTCAAAGTGTCCTTGCAATCCCCATAATGTAGTATCTGCAAGGCTCCTCTAATTGTTGGAATTTTTGAGAGAACGTATATTGGATATAACCATTCTATGAGGATAGAAAAATGACCTCAAGTCCAGTTCCTTTAAGGGTTATAATATAACTTGTTAAAGATTTTAGAAATTGTTATAGCACATTTATTAAGCATCAATTCATTTTTAAATCTGATATTGAAAATTCTCTGTAAGTTCCATCTACATTTGCTGTTTGTTTTATCTTGATGACCAACAATATTTTTTCTTAAGCATTTATGAGCATGTAATCTTTAATTGTAAACAAGGAAAGCTGCAATGATGTGATCTATCCAATATCAAACATGTGACAGCTACCCAATCTGTCCAATATCAAACATGCGACAACTATCAAATCTGATAAATCCTTGTAGTAGAATTATCTAAAATTTAGTTGTCGACATCTTTGTCTTTATGAAAACAAAGTTATGGAACAATGCAACATGTAGATCCACGAGCATGGAGTAATTTGTGCTATGATGAAACATATACAAAGACATGTGCTTGACCTCAAGAATTGTTCATTATACCTTGTAGCTTTTACATGGAAAGTGAAATAAATATTTTCTATGCCAATCAAGTAGGAAGAAAAAATCTTAATGAAGCTAGTAGAAAAACCTTCTTATAGAATTATCTACAATAGGCATTTTTCACATTTTGGATGATCTCTCAATAAATATTATCTTATATTATCTTATAGCTTATTATAGACTAGTACAATGGATTAACTTTATGTATTCGAAGGTAGCCAATGTTGCATGTTTATCATAATTTGAATCATGGGATTCATCCTACAACTAAATTAACATGAATTATATCCAAAAACGAAATTATGAAAATTCTTTACAGAGGCAATAGCTATATTGTAGCTATATGCTACAACCCACACTAAGGTAAATAAAAGAAAATTAATTGTGGATGCACAAGTAGCTAATATGGTGTTTAAAATAATTAATGAATGTTTTGATAATGGAAAAGAGGCCATATTAGTCTTATAAGGCACCCTAGACATGGATCATTGACCTCCAAGTCATTCCAATGTGATTGAAGGTTTTTAGTATTATGACAAGAAAACATGCAAGGACTTGTTCCCTTGATTTTGAGTAAAGGATTTTGCAGAATGGTAACAAAATTACAGATTTGGAAAGAGGTTTTCTAGCTACTTTGATAACCTCTATTTTAGCCTAAAGGCTTGTCGCAAATTAATTCATACTTGGGCTATGGCTAGTCTAGAAAATACTGCAAACCTGTTCACTGAAGACATGATGGTATGGTGCTTCCATGCTAATGACTTTTACACTAGAAACCAGAAAAGAGATATGCCCAGAACATGTAATGAATGGTCATCATGTTCTCGTCATATCTCTTAAACCTCCCACACATTTTCCATGAAATGTTTGCAAGATATGGATTGGGATGAAATGAAAACAACCACTCAATTTCAGCTCAAAATGATGCACAATTTTCAAGAAATGAGCCATCATCATCTACAACGATTTTGGGATTTTCTCAATATTTGTGACTCTAATTGACTTGAAAATTTTTGTGGAGGTTAATCATGATGATGTTACCTTTTTGTAAAAATTTCAACCAATTTGGATTTACCGTTTGCGAGATATGTCCAAAATACAATTGCTACAGGGGAGTTGTTGCGCTTTTGACTCTGTTTTTATCATCATTTTCAAAAAGATATTTATGACCCAATGGAGAGGAATTTTGGAAAACCAAAGGAGGTTTTCACTAACCATGGAACAAAGAACAATAAACTCCTTCATTTTTTGCACAGGTGTTATGGTTAAAGAGGTATGAGGTTGTCTTCATTGCTTCTCTTTTTGCTATGCTTCTGGACATTCAGTTTTGGAATCAAGTTTGAAGAGGCTAAAATTATATTTTTGCATGCTTTAAAGGCTCCACGGTGTAGTGGAAACCTCCAAGTTTCTTCACAGATCTTCAGCAACACTAAAAACCTCATTCAAGTCATCAAAATTTCAAGTCAACTATTTCTTATGCTTCTACCAAGATTTGTTGAATTTCTGTGCAACCAAATTCAAGCTTGGATTCTAAACAAATTGGAAAGTATTTTTGAAAATCAGAGGAGGTTTTTGTTCACAACATACCCAAAAAAAATTATCTCTCATTTTTTACACAACAAATACTATCTTGGAGCTATAGGTGGCACTTTGAGACCCATTTTTCACAATTTCGCTAGGCCATAATTGCTTAGAGGGTTCTAGAAATTTTTGAAATTCGACTTGGTGGATGTCCAACCTAGCATGGTTGGCCTCAAATCTATTTGGATAATAAAGTTTGAGGATTTTTCTATCATATCCCATGATTATCTCTTCAGTTAACACATTTTTAGTTATTCAAAAACCAAACCCTAGATAGTAGGATATGGGCAAATTTTATAAATATTTTATCCATGCATGCTAGGGAGTGTGAGGGCCAAGTGCCAGGGAAACACATGGGAGCACTCATTTCAAATACATGGAAATTAATTGTTAGTGAGTTTCAGGTGTGCTAAGGAGGGAGTAAAAAATTATACTAGCCAGTGCCAAGGCATCACAAGGGAGAACTAGGTCAAAATGATTGGAAATGAACAAATAAGAGTGTTGTGTGCCAAGGAGTGTCAGCGAATTGTAGGCGTCCAAAGGATGAAGTGTGTTAGGATAAGTTTAGAATAGGACTTGTATAGGAAAGCCTATGGTTGTGATAAGGTGTGTGCAAAGTAGTTTCAGACAAAGGGAGAATTTTGGTTGGGAACAACATTGCTTTGTGAATGACATGGTTGGGTTCCAAGTCACAAGAAAAGTAAGGCTATGTATTGGGCCATGATAGCCAGGGAGTGCCAAGGTGTTCCAGGGAATTCCAGGAGGTACTATCATATGCTAGATAGTTCCAAGGAATTTTAGGCATGCCAAGACATGCCAAGTGCTAAGGCATGCCAATAAGGTCCAGGTGCGAGGGTGTGGCGCCAACACAAGCTAGGGAGTGTTAGGGAAAAGTTCCAGGGAAGCACAAGGGAGCAGTTGTTTCATATGCATGGAAATGAATGAATAAGAGTGTGATACAGAGTGTTAGCTGTTGAGTACGAGGTGTGCTAAGTGTCAGGGATTGTAAGGGAGTGCTAAACCATGCCAAAAAATGCAGGGGATGCTAACACGTGCTACATAGTACCAACAGATTATTATTCATGCTAGATGTTATAGCATGTCAAGACGTAAAATTTGTTGTTTAGTTGTTTAAACTTACGACCACGGTTGGATGTGAGCCTTGTCTTCGTAACTTGTTAAGTTGGATAAGTTGAAATTATACATGAGTAGCCTAAGATTCATAGCTTCGTTCAGGAGTTAAAGGCCTTCATTTTAAGCTTATACCACCTCCATCATCCTTCACTGACCATTCTCCATCATTCCCATAATCAAAATCCTTTCATTTTCTTATTTTCCAAAAAACCCTAGAAATCTGTTGTGCTTTTACCCTAGGTTTTTGTTTTGACCTTTCTCCCCCCCATTTCGTACTATTTTTGAGAAATTCCACTTCTAGTATTTTCCTAACACCCATACCTATCCCCCATATTTTTCCCATAATTTTTCCTACCTCCATTCCCTCTCATTCCCCTCCCCCAAGTTGCTTCTCTTTCACACTGCACTTTTACCTAGTCACCATGTTCTCATCATATTTGTTAAACCTCACGCCCATTTCCATGAAATTGTTATAGGAGTTTAATGGGGATGAAATGAAAACACCCACTCAATTTCAACTCAAAATGATGCACAGTTTTCGAGAAATGGTCCATCATCATCTACAACCATTTTTGGATTTTCTCGAGATTTTCTCAGATTTATAACAAATGGGAAATTATTTTTGAAAATGGGAGGAGGATTTTGTTCATAACATGCCCCAAAAAAGAGTCTCTCTAAACTTTTACATAGCAGTTACTGTCTTGGAGTTATAGGTGGCATTTTGAGAACCATTTTTCACAATTTCTTTAGGCCATAATTGCTAACAAGGTTCTAGAACTTTTTGAAATTCGACTTGGTGGACCTCCAACTTGGCATAGCTGACCTCAAATCTATTTGGATAATGAAGTTTGAGGATTTTTCTATCATATCCCATGATTATATCTACAGTTATCACATTTTTAGTTAGTCAAAAACCAAGCCCTAGATAGTAGGATATGGAAATATTTTGTAAATATTTTATCCATGCATGCTAGGGAGTGTGAGGGCCAAGTGCTAGGGAAATAGAAGGGAGAACTCATTTCAAATGCATGGAAATGAACTGTCAGCAAGTTCTAGGTGTGCTAGGGAGGGAGTGACAAGGTATACTACCTAGTGCTAGGGCATCGCAAGGGAGAACTAGGTCAAGATGCTTGGAAATGAACAAATAAGAGTGTTGTGTGCCAAGGAGTGTTAGCGACTTCCAGGTGCCCCAAGTATGAAGTGTGTTAAGATAAGTTCAGAACCAAACTTGCAAGAGGCAAGCCTATGGAGTGTTGGGGAGTGCCAAGGCATGCCAAGAAATGCAGGGGATGATAGCACATGCTACATAGTGCCAAGGGATTATCAAGCATGCCACATGTTATGTTATGTCAAGATGTAAAATTTGTATCCTAGTTGTTGAACTTTACGACCACGGTTTGATGTGAGTCTTGTCTTCATAACTTGTTAAGTTGGATAAGTCAAAATTAGACATAAGTATCCTAAGATTTACATTTTCATTCAGGATTCAAAGGCCTTCAGTTGAAGCTTATACCTCCATCATCCTTTATTGACCATTCTCTATCATTCCCCTAATCAAAATACTTTCATTTCCTTATTTTACAAAAAAGCCTAGAAATCTACTGTGCTTTTACCCTTGGTCTATGCTTTGAACTTTTCTCCCCATTTTTCTCACTATTTTTGAGAAATTTCACTTCTAGTATTTTCATTACACCCATACCTATCCCTTGTATATTTCCCATAATTTTTCCTACCTCCCTTCCCTCTCATTCCCTTCCAATAAGTCGCTGCTCTTTTGCACTACGCTTTTACCTAGTCACCATGTTCTCGTCATATCTCTTAAACCTCACACCCATTTGCCATGAAATTTTTACAGGAGATGAATAGGAATGAAATGAAAACGCCCACTCAATTTCATCTCACAATGATACATAATTTTCGAGAAATGAGCCATCATCATCGACAGCCAGTTTGGGCTTCTCTCAAGATTTGTGACTCTAATTGGGCTGAAATGTTTTTTGGAGGTGAATTATGATGATATTAACTTTCTTGGAACATTTCAGCCCATTTGTATTTATCGTTTGGTATATATGCCAATAGTACAATTGTGACAGGAGAATTGATGCACTTTTGACTCTATTTTTATCATCATTTTTCAAAAGATATTTATGACGAAATGGAGATGAATTTTGGAAACCCAAAGGATGTTTTTTCTAACCATGGAATAAATCACAATAACTTCCATGTTTTGCACAGGTGTTATGATTAAAGAGATATGAGCTTGTCTTCCTTGTTGCTCTTTTCATTGCGCTTCTGGAAAATCAGTTTTGAAATCAAGTTTGAAGAGGCTAAAATGATGTTTTTGCATGGTTTAAAGACTCCACAGTGTAGTGGACATATCCAAGTTTCTTCCCAGGTCTTTCAAAAGACTCAAAACCTCATTAAAGTCATCAAAATTTCATGTCAATTATTTGTTGTGCTTTTGCGAGGATTTGTTGCATTTCTATGCGACCAACTTCAAGCTTGGATTTTGAACAAATGGGAAAGTATTTTTGAAAACAGGAAGAGGTTTTTGTTCATAACATACCCAGAAACAAAATTGTCTCTCATATTTTACACAACAATTACTGTCTTGGAGTTACAGGTGGAACTTTGAGACCCATTTTTCACAATTTCGCTAGGACATAATTGCTGACAAGGTTCTAGAACTTTTTGAAATTCGACTTAATGGACCTCCAACTTGGCATGGTTGACCTCAAACCTATTTGGATAATGAAGTTCGAGTATTTTTCTATCATATGCCATGATTATCGCTTCAGTATCACATTTTTAGTTAGTCAAAAACCAAAACTTGGATAGTTGGATATGGGTAAATTTTGTAAATATTTTATCCATGCATGCTGCAGAGTGTGAAGGCCAAGTGCTAGGGAAACACAAGGGAGAAATCATTTCAAATGCATGGAAGTGAATTGTCAGTGAATTCTGGGTGTGCTATGGAGGGAGTGAAAAGGTATACTAGCTAGTGCCAAGGCATCACAAGGTAGAACTAGGTCAAAATGCATGGAAATGAACAAATAAGAGTGTTGTGTGCCAAGGAGAGTTAGTGAATTCCAGGTGCCCCAAGGACAAAGTGTGTAGGGTAAGTTCAGAATAGGACTTGCAGGAGGAAACCCTATGGCTGTGGTAAGGTTAATACAAAGTAGTTTCATACAAAGGGTGAATTAGGTTTGGGCACAACATTATTTTGTCAATGACTTGGTTGGGTTCCCAAGTCGCAAAAAAGGTAAGGTTGTCTATGAGGGCATGATAGCTAGGGAGTGCCAAGGTGTTCCAGGGAATGTCATAAAGTACTAACACATGCTAGACAGTTCCAAGGAATTTTAGGCATGCCAATACATGCCAAGTGCTAAGGCATGCAACGAAATTCCAAGCGCCAGTGTGTGGCGCCAACACATGCTAGGGAGTGTTACAGCCAAGTTCCAGGGAAACAAAAGGGAGAATTAGTTTCAAATTCATGGAAATGAATGAATAAGTGTGTGGCATAGATTGTTAGCTAGCAAGTACGAGGTGTGCTAAGTGTGAGGGAGTGCTAGGGAGTGCTAGGGAGTGCCAAAGCATACCAGGAAATGCAGGGGATGCTAACACGTTTTACATAGTGAAAAGGGATTATTAGCCATGCCAAATGTTATGTCATGACAAGATGTAAAATTTGTTGCTTAGTTGTTTAATTTTATGGCCACAGTTGGATGTGAGCCTTATCTTTGTAACTTGTTAAGTTGGATAAGTTGAAATTATACATGAGTAGCCTAAGATTTATAGCTTCTTCCAGGATTCAAAGGACTTTGTTTTAAGCTTATAGCTCCTTAATCATCCTTCATTGGCCATTCTCCATCAATCCCCTTGTCAAAATCCTTTCATTTCCTTATTTTATAAAAAACCCTAGAAATTTGTTGCGCTTTTACCCTAGATCTGTGTTTTAACCTTTTTCCCCCTGTTTTCTCACCATTTGTGAGAAATTCCACTTCTAATATTTCCCTAATACCCATATGTATCCCCCATATTTTTCCTATAATTTTTCCTACCGACCTTCCATGAATTTGAAATGAGTGCTCCCTTGTGTTTCCCTAGCACTTGGCCTTCACACTCCCTAGCATGCATGGATAAAATATGTACATAATTTTCCCATATCCTACTATATACGGTTTGGTTTTTGACTAACTAAAAATGTGATAACTGAAGAGATAACCATGTTATATGATAGAAAAATCCTTAAAATTCATTATTGAAATATGTTTGAGGTAAACCATGCCATGTTGGAGGTCCACCAAGTCGAATTTCAAAGAATTCTAGAACCCTGTCAGCGATTATGGCCTAGCGAAATTATGAAAAATGGGTTTCAAAGTGCCACATGTAACTCCAAGACAGTAACTGTTGTGTAAACATTGAGAGAGGATTTTTTTTCGAGTATGTTATGAACAAAAACCTCCTTGCATTTTCAAAAATACTTTCCCATTTGTTCAGAATCCGAGCTTGAAGTTGGTTGCACATAAATGCAACAAATCATGGTAGAAGCACAACAAATAGTTGACTTGAAATTTTGATGACTTGAAAGAAGTTTTGAGTGTTGATGAAGACTTGTGAAGAAACTTGGAAATGTCAACTACACTTTGGATCCTTTAAACCATGAAAAAACATCATTTTATCCTCTTCAAGCTTGATTCTAAAACTGACTATCCAGAAGCACAACGAAAAGACCACCAAGGAAGACAAACTCATATCTCTTTTACCATAACACCTATGAGAAATATGAAGGGGACTATTGTGCTTGTTTCCATGGTTAACAAAAACCTCCTTTGGTTTTCCAAAATTCATCTCCATTTGGTCATAAATATCTTTTTGAAATTATGATAAACACATAGTCAAAAGCGCAACAACTCTCCTATTGCAATTGTATTTTGGGAATATCTCCCAAACGGTAATTCCAAAGGGGCAGAAATTTTTACAAAAGTTAATATCATCATAATTAACCTCCGCAACAAATGGAAGTCCAATTAGAGTCACAAATCTCACGAATTTCCCAAAATGGCTATAGATGATGATAGCTCATTTCTCGAAAACCGTGCATCATTTTGAGCTGAAATTAAGTGGGTGTTTTCATTTCATCCCCATTCATCTCCTATAAAAATGTGATGGAAAATGGATGTGAGGTTTAAGAGGCATGAAGAGAACATGGTGACTAGGTAAAAACACAGTGCAAAAGAGCAACAAATTAGGGGAAGGGAATGAGATGGAAGGTCGGTAGGAAAAATTATAGGAAAAATATGGGGGATACATATGGGTATTAGGGAAATATTAGAAGTGGAATTTCTCACAAATGGTGAGAA
>Ga0115851_100921_pt1 | contig 14770 bp, 15 predicted proteins | sample InSIn2gowninarea_FD_83865 | JGI IMG/M metagenome (GOLD analysis project Ga0115851, IMG submission 83865)
AACTAATTACAACTTAAATACAACCCATTCTTATCTCCTTAATTAAGGGATAACTTCCTCAATCAAAGGGATAATTGTTGCATGTCTTCACAAAGAATTCATGTTTGAATTTCTTCAACTAATTAACTCAAGATGAATTAATTATTTATTTTTCAAACAGCTGGTGAGACTAAATTAGAATTTTAATTCTCAATTTTAATTCAAGGACATTGTACTATCAATTGGAGGACTTTTCCTATAAAGGAAACTCATCCATGCAGAAGGAAAAAGGTTCCTTGAGGATTGCTTAATTTCTATAGAGGTCAGAGCAATGTGTGATGTGAGAATCACACAGGTTATAGTTGGATCACCTAGGAGAAACATTACAAGGGAATAGGAGGCTTGGAGGGAAGAGGAGAAGGTTTGTGAGAAACCTTAATTGCTTGTGAGCAACCAGGAGGATTGTACGAAGAGTTGGCTAGCTTTGAAAGCTAAGGCTTTGTATTATTTTGATGTATTTCCACCTTGTATGATAATATAGATAGCAGGGTTTTTCGCTGAGGCTTTCTCCAGAGTATATTATATGTTTCATGTGTGATTGATTCTTCTTCTCTGTTATATGTTTTCTATTTGATCTTGCTCAAAATCAATTAACCTTCCGCAAGTTTGATAGTAGAAGTAGATTAAGTATTTTTCTTTAATACATTGCATAATCAGTTTAATCTACAGTGAGAATTTCTACACTTCCATTAAAGGGATAAGCTTTTTATGACCCTATAGAAGTATGGCTTGCAACCCCTAGGTTCTCTTGCCAGATGAACAATGACAACAAGTAGTACCTTCAGTTTTACTTGTGCATATAGCACTGTCACCTCTAAGTTTGTACAAACCTTGAGTTGATAAGTAAAGCTAGTAGCCCTGGGAGTTGCACCATTCTTGTTGCAATACCTAGGCTCATCACCAATAGAAATACTTCAGCAGTACTGCCACCATTTTCTCGACCACAAAATTCCCATCGGCCCAACTATAGTGCGCTTTCCAAATCATCTATGCGTGCTCGCTTGAAGGAACACAAAGGTTTCCCAGGTGGCATAACAGAGCATCTTGGAGGTGAAAATTTGGAACTTGCTGACCCTTGTTGAGTCTTGAAATTGTCATTCACTTCCATTGCATTCTCACTTATATTTCCATAATGTCACTTTCACTCCACCTCTATTTCATTACATTTACCTCCATTTCATTACATTTACCTTACCATTATCATTATTGGTCACGTTTATGTTTTTCCAAACTTTAATAATTCTTAGCATTTTCAAAGGAATTTATGGTTAAAAACTAGAAAATAATGTGCATATTCTTATGCCTAACAAGTGGGATGAGATTTTTGACATGTGTAGGTCAAAAGGAACCTTCTAAAAAACTCTTATGTGGCCTCCCAAAACCAAATTCGAATTTGAGTCGAGAAGATCATGGGATCATGAGGATATGTGTCTCATTTCCTATTTGTATTGAAACTCTAAGAAGACATGTGTATTATAATTTCCTATTTTGATTGTAACTCTATAGATATAGGGAGAGATTCGTGGACTCTCATTAATGAGATAACCTCTCATGTTTTTGTATAAATGGGGGAATTTTTCTCCTATCATTTTAGATGTAAAAAGTTGGGGAAATGCTCTTGTTTTGAATATAGAATTTGGATTTGGAATGATGCTCATGAGTGATGTTCACTTTGATTTGGTTATGTTTTTATTTGGAGCCTCTCCACTTTCCATCCCTCATGCTTTGGGATTGGCCTTCTATAATGTGTGAGATTTATTGTTTTTCATAGATTGAGATTTCTTGTTTTTCATAGATTAGGATTTATTTATTTCATATCTTTTCCTGTGTGAGAGGTTAAGAGTGATTGTTTTTATCTACTTTCATATCTAGAGGTTAAGAATTATTGTTTTTGCTTTCATTTCATATCATTTGGTTTTGATTATTCATTTCATAGGATCCTTATTTTACAATGCACACATGATCCCTTAGAGTAGATTTCATTTCTTGCAATTTTATTTTTGAAAATGTGGTGTGCTTTTCAATTACCACAAGTGTGGTAGATTAAGACTTCAATTCCTATAAGTGTGGTAGATTAAGATTTCAATTCCAAACACTGTATTATAATTTACTTTGAATTGATTGTTGAATTAGAATTATAGGTGAATTTGGTTTGTCGTTATTTGGTTTAGTAGTTAGATTGATCTAAATTGGAAGTTAATTTGTAGCATATATATAGTGCATGCATGCTTCGCAAGTTTTACGAAACCCCCGGTTTGATAATTAAATGATAGGTAATTAATTTTCCTCAACATTTTGGCACCATTGCTGAGGAAGTGTGCATAGGAACTAGTTTTCAGTTTAGAGTGTATTTTATTTGTTTTTATTTTTACAAACCATTTGTGGACAAAGGGTCTAGAATGCAACCCAAAGAGTACATTGAGGAATGGTATCAAAAAGTGGTTATGCCACAATATTCATCAATTCTTCGAGAGATCCTTGCGGCAAATCGAAGGGTCAAATCGATTTCGCATATCCTTACAAAGAGATTCTTGCTGGGAAAAATAAATGTGGCTTGTTTGGAAATTACCAATATCATCAGTTGCGGGGGATACATCCATATTCTTATTTTTCCATATTCATATCACATTCAAAAGCCCACATACTTTGAAAAGATATTAACTATTACATTATTATTATGAGCATACGAAGGCTTGTCAAAAGTACTAGAAAGATTATTAGATACAAACAAAATCATGTTTGTCGCATAAGAACCAACTATGATGCAATCAAATAAAGATATACTTTGCAACAATGATCAAATTATCATTATGTAAAGTTCAAATATAAAAAATGAATGCAACAAAAAAATATGGTTGTAACACAAGAACCAACCATGTTGCAATTCGACTAAAATATTTTGCAGAAGTATGAAATTAGCAAATGATATCATGCAAAGTTAAGCCAAAGCTCAAGGATTAAAAAGAAATAATGTAATAGATTGCATGAGAACATGCAATAGCTTCAGTTGGGGGGTATGTTGGACCTTGAAATTGTCATTCACTTCCATTACATTTTCACTTATATTTCCATATTGTCACTTTCACTCCACCTCTATTTCATTACATTTACCTCCATTTCATTACATTTACCTTACCATTATCATTTTTGGGTCACATTTATGTTTTTCCAAACTTTATTAATTCTTAGCATTTTTAAATGAATTTATGGTTAAAAATTAGAAAATAATGTGAATATGTTTATACCTAAGAAGTGGGATGAGATTATTGACATGTGTAGGTCAAAAGGAAGCTTCTAAAAGACCCTTATGTGGCCTCCAAAAACCAAATTCGAATTTGAGTGGAGAAGATCATAGGATCATGTGGATATGTGTCTCATTTCCTATTTGCATTGAAACTCTAAGAAGACGTGTCTTATCATTTCCTATTTTGATTGTAACTCTATAGATATAGGGGAGATTCATGGAGTCTCGTTAATGAGATAACTTCTCATTTTTTTGTATAAATAGGGGAAGTTTTCTCCTATCATTTTGGATGTAAACAGTTGGGTAAATTATCTTGTTTTGAATATAGAATTTGGATTTGGCATGATTCTCATGAGTGATGTTCACTTTGATTTGGTTATGCTTGTATTTGGAGCTTCTCAAATTTCGATGCCTCATGCTTTTGGATTGGCCATCTATAATATGTGAGATTTATTGTTTTTCATAGATTGAGATTGATTATTTTTCATAGATTAAGATTTATTTATTTCATATATTTTCTTGTGTGAGAGGTTACGAGTGATTTTTTTTATTTGCTTTCATATCTAGAGGTTAAGAATTATTGTTTTTACTTTCATTTCATATCATGTGGTTTTGATTATTCATTTCATAGGATCCTTATTTGATAATGCACACATGATCCCTTTGAGTAGATTTCATTTCATGCAATTTCATTTTTGAGAGAGTGGTGTGCTTTTTAATTCCTGCAAGTGTGGTAGATTAAGACTTCAATTCTTGCAAGTGTGGTAGATTAAGATTTCAATTCCTGCAAGTGTGATAGATTAAGATTTAAGTTCCAAAAACTGTACTATAATTTCCTTTGAATTAATCGTTGAATTAGATTAGGTGAATTTAGTTTGTCGTTATTTGGTTTAGTAGTTAGGTTGATCTAAATTTGAAGTTAATTACTAGCATATATAGTGCACGCATGCTTCACAAGTTTTATGAAACCCCCAGTATGACAATTAAATGATAGGTAATTAATTTTCCTCAACAACCCTCTAAGAGCATATGCTATGTGTGGCTGATTTCTATGTTGGTTTTGTAGAGAAGTGGCTAATCAGAAGTCTCATGCCCACAAAAGTTGAGCACGGTGGTTAATACCATGATCGGTGGTCGGCTGAGGTAGTCTGCAACATTATTTGTGCTACCCTTCTTATACTCGATATTCAAATGGAATTGTTGCAAGTATGTGGACCACTTCTGATGGAGATCATTCTGCAACTTCCCTTGTGTCTATATGAAATGGAGGCATCGATGGTCTATATGTATGACTGTTTCTTTCCCCAAAATGTAATGCTTCCATTATCGGCAGGCCTACACAATGGAATACATCTCCCTGTCATAAGTGGGATACTTTTGGACTGTGTCTGAAAGTGTCTCACCATGATATGCCAGTGGATGCCCCTGTTGAGTACGGATTGCCCCAATAGCATAGTCAGAGGCATCTGTCATGATCTCAAATGGTTTTTGCAAGTCTAGTAATGTGAGCACTCGTGTAGAGAAGAGGCGATGTTTCAACGTTGCGAATGCCTTCTATTAAGATTCATACCAAAAGAATTTTTCTTTCACTCCTCCTTTGGTGACTTGACTCAAGGGCCAAGTTATATGAAATAACCCCCAACATGAACCTGCGATAGAAATTGGCAAGACCCAGAAAGTTGCGGAGCTTCATCAGAGTGATTGGGGCTGGCCAATTCGGAATGACTTAGATCTTGGATGGATCCACATGCACCCCCTATTCATCGATAATGTATCCTAGATATTGAACCTGTGTCATGCCAAAAGCGAATTTTTCCAAATTGGCACATAGCTTGTGTTGCCATAGTGTTCGGAAACCCTATCAAATGTGGCGGAGGTGCTCTTCCTAACTCTAGTTGAAGATCAGGATGTCATCCAAGTATACCACTACAAATGAGTTGGTGAATGGCCGCAAGATGTCATCCATAAGCCTCATGAAGGTTGGAGGAGCATTCGTCAACCCGAAAGGCATAACCAACAATTTGAAAAGGCACTGATATATTGGTCCATTGGGTAACGATGCACCTGGGGTTAGATCGATGGAGTGCTTGACTTGATAGTGTAGAGGCACCCCTGCAGGGGAGGTGAATATGTCCTCGTACTCCTCCACAACCTTGTCCATATTTTATTTTCATATGGAGGGGCCATGTCTGGAGGTCATGGCCATCGTATTCTTCTTTCCTTGAGGGTGTATCATTTGGAAAACAAATTTCTGTGTTTTTAGAATGAGCTTACTGCATTGTTTTGCAATAACCAAAGAGATGGTAGTAGGCAGTGCTACCTCCAATATCTTGTACATCTTATTTCCCAATGTAACAATAACAACACAAGTCCTTGAATCATACACAACATGTCACTTCCACAAGTATGGTTAGCTTAATAATACATCAGAAACATCAAGGGGAGCAACGTCACATAATACCTCATCCGTGAATGGCTTGATGTTGTATGGAAGGCAACATTGTTGTCTCATGCACAGATCTCGTCCTTGGTGAAGCCACGTAATGGTGTACGGTTGTAGGTGTGTTGTGGTATGTAAGCCCAACCACTTCACGACCTCTATTGCAATGAGGTTCTTTTGGCTTCCACCGTTGACCATGAACTGTAGCAGGGAACCCTTTACCCACATTTGGGAGTGGAAGAGATGCTCATCCTCCTCTGGATTTTCGGGTTCCTCCTTCTTGATCTTTTTCGTGGCGATGGTGGTGTTGGGCTCTACATCAATAATCTTCTTCCCTTTGCCATCCCCCTTGTTGGGTTTCGACTCAGAGTTGGAACATGCATATGATTCTGAAGCCTTCAGTTCGGACGCCAGTGACTACTTGATCCGACACTCTCTTGTGTTTTGGGTGGAGCTCTTATGGTATTGACACTACTTTCTATGTCCTTCTTCGGCCTCACAGTGTTTTCCTTTGCTTGTGGCCTTGGCGAGTTGTCCTAGGTCATCCCACCTTTGATTTGTACTTCGTTCTGTAGTTTGGGGGCTCCTTTCCATTGCTTCAGATTCACAGATCGAAAGTCTCGGTTCTTTTGTTTAAGCTTCTACTCGATCTTGATAGTGTATTGGTATGCCATACCGAGTGAGGAGATGTACAGGAACTCCATCTCGTCCTAGATGTATCTATGTAGGCAGGTGCGGTACTTGATTACCAAATGTTTGTTAGAATACTTGATACCCAACTTCTTGCGAAGGGTATGGAAAACATTGGTAAAATTCAACACATCTTAGTCCCTTCCCTATCGCATCGTGGTCCACTTTATGTATTTATCCTCATAGCTCCTGACAGGGTAGTACTACTCCTTGATGGCATCCCAAAATGAATTCCAAGTGTGAGAGACTGAAAAAATGAGGTTGTACTTTCATCCTTATGCTCACAATAGGTTTCCCACTAGTCCTTGATGTGGGGGGTGCTTGGAGAAGAGCAAAAGTAATATTTCTTGACTAGAAAAATCATGAACAAAAAAATATCCTTCTAGTAGATTCAACCATTCATCTATGACATCTACATCTATTTTTCCCCAAAATATGGGAATGCCAAATTTTACTTGTACCTTAAAAGCTGTGGAGCCTCCAAAGTGGTTTTTGGATGTGGATACACCACTGGTGGGCAATCGTTGAAGGATCTGGGAAAATTTATCCATTATCATGTTCCTTTGTTTCTTGTGAGCAATATTTTGATAGGATCTCCTAATTCCTCATCTTTATTTTCATCCCCCATGGGAGGCCATTGGGATTTCGGAGGCTGGTCTTGTAAAGGTTCGACTAGTTCGGTCCCTAACTCCTTATATCGTGACCTCATTGGGGACATGCAAGGAAAAATAGAGAAAGAGAAGACCACTCTGATACCACTGATCTAAATTTAAATAGGGATGCAAAAAATTATAGCTATAACCATAAATGTAGAGATGTAGCAGAAATAACACTATCTTTCATTAATATCAAATAATGAAATATGCTTACAAACAGAATGGAAATGAGACTAGCTATGGTGATGGTAGCCTATCTCTGAGAAGAGATGTGGTGGCTACATGCCTCTGAATTGAGTTATAATGAGGCTCAAGGGCCTTTTTATTATTGAACAATAAGAGAAAATGCTAAACAACCAAAACCCTAAGCTAAGGAGATGCAACACCAGGAGTTTATGGCCTCATTGGAGTTAGTTTGGCAACCAACTCCCTGGGGTTGTAACTTGGTCATATTATCTCCATTTGATGCACATGATACCTCATTGGAAAGATCTCTATGATGAATAAAAATTAAAATGCAATTTATATGAAATAAATTCAATTGATATAGTAAAAAAAACATCGTTTAGGGCCTCAAAATGGCTCTAGAATCTGAGGACTTGAAAGACTGTCAAAAATAGTAAACTATGCTACAATTAAGAAAACTGAAAAACTAAAAGAAACAATGGTGGGGGTCCACGTGGAATAGTTGAGTGGCCACCAATATCCATCTAGATCACATATTCAAGTAATCTAGGATATCAGAAGACATTGTTGATGGTGAAGAAGTTCTACTATTAGACGAATCTGAAGAAGGAAGTGGCTGAGTTGATGGCTAGATGCTTAGACTGTTAGTAGGTGAAGTTGGAATGCAAGAATCCAGTTGGTCTACTACAACCTATTGTGATTCTTGAATGGAAATGGGAGGTAATTTCCATGGATTTCATCACAAGTCTTCCGAGGACAGTGAGGTGGCATGATTATATTATGGTCGTTGTTGATAGGTTGAGCAAGGTAGCTCACTTCATTCTGGTGAAGACTACATATTCATCCAGTGACATAACACATGTGTTCATCAAAGAGATAATGCAACTACATGGAGTTCCAAAGAATATTGTGTCAGACAGGGATGCAAAGTTCACTTCCAAGTTTTGGAAGGAGCTATTTGTAGGCTTGGGTACAAATATTGCCTTTATTACAACTTATCATCAAAACAAAAATGGTCAGACTGAGAGGGTTAGCAAGATCTTAGAGGATATGCTGAGTATGTATGTGATGGAACAATAGAGGAAATGGGAGGAATTATATTCCATTGGTGGAGCTTGGATACAATAATGGTTATCAGGAGTCATTGAGGATGAGTCCTTTTGAGGCATTGTATGGACGAAGTTGTAACACTCCCATTAGCTGGAGTGATCTAGTAAACATGGTACTAATTGGTATGGACCTATTGGTAGACATGGAGCAAGACATGCAGGTTATAAAGAAGAATCTAAAGGTAACATAGTATAGACAGAAGAGATATACAGATTAGCACAGGGTGTTCAAAGAGTTTCAGTTTTGGGAGCATGTTTATTTTCTCATCAAGCCCAAGAAAATATCTTTGAGGATTGGTTCATGTGTCAAGTTAGCACCACAATATTGTGGTCCTTTTGAGATCCTTGAGAGGATTAGAATAGTGGCATATAAACTTGTGCTGTCTCCAAGAATGAAATTCCATGAGGTTTTCCATATTTCATTACTTAAACATTACATAAAGGATGTTGATCATGTTATTGGTTGGTCTGTTTTGTAGGTGGAGTAAGAAATAGAGTTCCAGCTGGAGCCTTCATACGTATTGCAGCATAAACATCTCATGCTTCAGAAAAAAGCCATAGAGTAAGTTACAATGCGGTGGAAGCACTTTGGGCCTGAAGAAGCTACATGGGAGATGCTAGATCAGATGTGGGGCATATATCTTTCATTGTTTGCTAGTTGAGGCAAATAAGTTTTGGTTTGATGTTGGTTTATGTTTGGAATATGTTTTCTTGATGTTTTATATTTGTATATGTATATGTATATGGATGTAAATATACCACCATGAGATAAGTTATAAATATCCAATAAGCGATATGGTTATTATCGTGTCATGTTGTCATGTTTTTTTCTTTTTAGCAGGTTCTTCACTGTAAATATTGTAATGAGCTAAGTTATAAAGCTCCATGGGTAGTATGTTTTCTTTTTAGTGGTTTTTCTAAGCTCTTGGTGTGGTTTAACACCAAGGAAGGTGCTCCCCAAGGGGAAGGGTTCTGCAACAACCCTGGTGAAAAGCTCATGTAACAAAAATTAATAAAGGAAAAATAATAGCACAGGTAAGGGACATGTATTACAAGCTAACTGTTGGGAAAATATTACTTGATGTGTGTTTTGGCTAAGGAAAATTGGAAAAGTCTAAGGCAAAGGAATTAAAAGGAAAAAAGACACTTTGGCACATTTGTTTATGAAAATAAAGGAAATTAGGAGAAAAGTAAGGTGAAAGGTCACAGATTGTATGTTAGGAGGAAAATGAAGAAAATAGTGGCCTCATTCATAAAAAGGCTTTTGAAGATCAGTTGGTAACCTTTTGTCAGTTCAAATTTAGAGCTCTCTCATTATTCTCTCTCTCTCTCTCTCATTTGATTGGTCACTTAGTGTTTTCTTAGAGCACTCTAGTTGGAGCAAGCCAAAGGAAAAACAAGCAAAGGAAAGGAAGGAAAGCAAGGAAGAAGGAAAGAAAAGTTTGTTGGAAATAATAATCCTAGCCAGTGCAACAAACAACTTGACAACAACCACACCTGTTAGATATATTTTTGCAGGTTGTGTCTTTTCTTGAAGATAGAAGGACTGAAGCCAGACGCGAACCATTCAGAAACTCAACAAAGGCATTTAAAGAAGTTATGTACTTTGGTAAACAGATATGGGACAGAATTCATTCAGCAACCTTTGCTAACACTCCAGAAACACCTGCGCAATTCTGAACACACTCAACAACAACATCATATTAATTATTTTGATGAATTAAATGTAAAAATTGTATGTTGAGTTAAATATGAATGTAAAATTCATTTTGATGTAGTAGAGAGGTTAGTGAGTAAGAGGGAAAAAATAAAAAGAGCACAAGTCTTTGTGGAGAAAATGGTGGAGCAAATTTTGGTGGGCGTGTGAAAACAACAATTACTCTATTTTACTATGTGTTATTATGCGTAAGTTTAAACCACTGTAACTTTTATTTTACTTGATGAATGAGTGACAATATCATGTAAATGTATTTCATGTTTTAGAATTAAATACTAAGTTTTTATTGTGTTGCTCCAAAACCTACTTCCTCATTTTTGCCATGATTAAATATTATACATAAGTCTCTGAAATCCAAGTCTGGGAAATCAGCTTTATGGTGTGTGAACCTAGTCTCGCGAAAGTAGCTTTGCAAAAGTCATAAATCTCTCCCTCTACGAAAATTAATTTTTTTTCTAAATTTTTCTAACATGGTATCAGAGTGGGTTAAACTCTGTTAGTGTAAAAACAAGTGTGTTTACTAACAGTGAAAATTGTTTTTGAACGCACATTGTTTTTTAGCATATTTACCAACATGTAGAAAGTTTTTTTACGCTTAGAAATGGCAACGTCAAGCACAAGTTTGACTAATCCTCAAATACCTCAGTTTAATGGAAGAAATTCTGATTATTGGGCTATTACAATGAAGGCCCTGTTTTCTTCTCAAGATATTTGGGATTTGGTGGAGAATGGTTTTCAAGAGCCAGCAGATGCAGCAGCATACAATGCCTTATCTCAACAAGAGGAAGATGTTTTAAGGGACAATAGGAAGAAGGATTCAAAAGCCCTATTTTATATCTTTCAAGTAGTTCATGAAAATATTTTCCTAAGGGTTGCAATAGCAACAAATTCTAAGCAAGCATGGGACACCCTCTAGTTCATGATGAAGATCCCTCAACATCCTTCTCATCCAAATTCCCTGACACACTGGTGCTATTGTTGTGACATATTCAGCTTCTGTCGTTGACAGTGACACTATTGGCTGCTTCTTGGACGCTGATGAAATGGATTTGGAACCCAAATGAAAAACATATCGGGATGTTCTCTTTCTATCATCGACACTACCTGCCCAATCATTGTCAATGTAACCAACCAGCGTGAAATCACTGGTTGCTGTGTACAAAATTCCATATTGTTTTGTCCCATTGACATACCTTAGAATCCTTTTCCCTGCTTACCAATGTGTCTCCTTGGGTGTCTCCATGAACCTTGTCACCAAACTTACTGCGTACATTATATCTGGCCTAGTGGCAGTCAAATACATCAGGCTGCCTATCATGTCTTTGTATAATGTCAGATTGACATTGCTGCTACAATCTTCTTTTCTCAACTTCAAACCTATGACAATTGGAGTTGGTGTGGACTTGCTTTTCTACATTTTAAGCCTCTCCAAAATTTCTACCACATACTTTGCTTGAGAGATAAAAATTCCAATTTTTCTTTGCTTCACTTCTATGCCCAAAAATATCTTAACAATCCCAACTTAGTCATTTCAAACTCACTCTTCATGACTTGTTTGAAATCAGCAATGAGGAAATCATCACTGCCTATAAAGATCAAATCATATACATATAAGATGACAATGAGAATCTTACCTTCACTCTCTTTGATGTAGAGAGTAGGCTCATCGTCACATTTGTTGAAACCATTGTCCAACAAGTAAGCATCTATCATGTTGTACCATGCATGCGGTGCTTGCTTCAACCCATAAAGATCTTTCTTCAACTGATATAATTTGTCTTCTTGGCCTTCAATCTCATAACCAGGCAATTGCACGACATACACTTCCTCTTTCAGCACTCCATTCAAGAATGATGACTTTATTTCCATTTGATACACTGTCCATTTATGATGTGTGGCAATCGCCACAACTGCATGCATTGTCTCCATCCACGCGACTGGCACAAACGTCTCCGCGTAATCTCTTCCATGCTACTACTTGTATCCTTTGACAACTAGCCTTGCTTTGTGCCTTTCAATCTTTCCCTCAATGTTGCTTTTGGTCTTATAGACCCACTTTACCCCAATAACATGTTTTCCTTTTGGAAGGCTCACTAACTCCCATGTGTCATTCCATTCTATTACTTCTATTTCTTCCTCCATTGCCACAACCCATTTTTCTTCTTTGACTGCATCTTCAGAGTGGATTCGGTCATCTACATGACAAAATAATGCAAATAAGGAATTCAAACCTATGCTACTATAAAATTCATCTTTCTCATAAATTTCATTTAAATTTCTGAATTTTTGCCTTCTTGTGCTTGTTGAAGATGGGCTTGATATGTCACTTGGTGTCGTTCTTCGCAATGTGCTTGGAGAATCACTTGCTTCACTGTACAAAACTTTCCTATTATTTTTTGATGGTGTTTCTTGTTGTATACTTTGTTGCTCTTGAATAGGAGTAGAGGGAGTCACTGTTGAGGAATTACTTGATGTTGTTAATTCCTCTCCATCCTCATGTGGTATGCATGCTTTGACATTGACTGTCTTTTCTAAGCTTCCATCCCATGCTTCCTCTTCTATGAACTGCACATCTCTGCTGATTATGACTTTCTTGGTTAATGGATTGTAGAGTTTGTATGCCTTGGATTCATCACTGTATCCAAAAAATATGCATTTCTCCGCCTTGCTGTCCAACTTTTTTCTCAACTCATCTGGGACATGTGCATAAGCCACACATCCAAAAACTCTCATGTGAGTGACATTTTGTTTTCTTCCACTCCATGCCTCCTCAGGAACAATGTTCTGGATGCTTTCGGCTGGACATCTATTCAAGATATATCTTGCACAAGCGATAGCTTCAGCCCCATAATCATTTGCCAAATGCTTTGCCTTCAACATACTCCTTGCCATATCCATAATGGTCTTATTCTTCCTTTCTTCCACACCATTTTGTTGCGGTGTATATCTTGTTGTAAATTTCTTGTGAATTCCATGCTCCTTGCAAAATTAAAGGAAGTCATTTGAGATGTATTCTCCACCTCTGTCATTCCTAAGGACTTTGATGTAATGTCCACTTTGATTCTCAACAAGAGCCTTGTATTGCCAAAAGTTCTCAAACACTTCACTTTTCTGTTTTAGGAGAAAGACCCTTGTCTTCCTTGTGTAGTCATCTATGAAGGTCAATACATATTGGCTGACACCAATTGATGGCGTCTACATTGGTCCACATAAGTCTGAGTGGACAATCTCCAAAGGTGCTTTTTCTCTCACTGACGTTTCTGCTGGAAATGTCTCTCTATGTTGCTTGCCCAAGATACATCCTTCACCTATGCTTTCTAGTTTTTTTATGAGTGGTAAACCCTTCACCATGCCTTTCCTATGCAACAGATTCAAACCTCCAAAGTTGAGATGTCCAAATCTCAAGTGCCATAACTAGTTTTCATCTTTTACCTCTGCTTGAAAGTTTACTGGTGTGACAACTGCGCCTTTTCTTCCATTTTCTTGTGAGTTCATAGATAGTTGTGCTTGTGCACCTTTTTCCTGCAAATCTGATATTATTTTTAGGGGAAACATTCTATTTTCTATCATTTGAACCTTTGCAATCAACTGTCTGCTTGGAGGCCTATCCAAAATTGTGCACACATCATTTTTGAAGAAGACATTGTAGCCTTTCTGCATGAGCTGTCCAATGCTCATGAGATTATGTTTCGTACCAAGGACAAAGTAAACATCAAAGATGTATTTCTTCTCCCCGTTCTTTGTTAGGATATTACCTCTACCTTTTCCCATGACAAAGACTTTGCTATCACTCCCTAATGTCACTTCAGATGTCACATTTTCATTTAGATTAGAAAACATTTCTATGTTTCCTAACATGTGGTTGCTACACCCTAAATCTAGATACCATATATCACTATGTTTTTCTTGTGCTACATTACAAGCTAAAAACATGCTATCATGGTTCTGATTTTCCCTTTTGAAATTTAAACTTGGTTTGTTACTAATGCATATTGCTTCTTTCTACATTAACTTTCATAATGACCATACTTCTTACAGTAATGACATTGAACTTGAGATTTATCATACCTTTGACCTTGTGCTTGATTTTGTCTTGGGCCTTGACTTGGATTTTGGTTGTTGCCTCTTCCATTTGAGCTTGAAAAGCTACTTCTTCCACCTCTATGTGGGCTTCTTCCTCTTCCTGTAGCATATGATCTTCCTCTGCCTCGACCTTGACCAAATGATACTTGAGTCTTGAAGGCTGCAATGAAGAGCTGCTTCTCTGTTCAGTGTATGTTCATGAGAAATCAGTGATGCATTAAGCTCATCCACTTAAAACTGTGAGACATCCTTTGTCTCTTCTATGGCCACAACAATGGCCTCAAACCTTGTTGGCAAGCTTCTCAAGACTTTCTCAATTGTTCTTCTTTCCTCAATTGTCTCACCATGAGACCTGATTTAAGTAACCAACCCACTTACATGTGTAAAAAATGAGTCTATATTATCAAACTCTTTCATACAAAGTGTTTCAAAATATTTCCTCAACATTTTCAGCTTTTTTGTCTTGACTTTTGCGATGACTTGGTAGGCTATCTAGAGGGTGTCCCATGCTTGCTTAGAATTTGTTGCTATTGCAACCCTTAGGAAAATATTTTCATGAACTACTTGAAAGATATAAAATAGGGCTTTTGAATCCTTCTTCCTATT
>Ga0115851_100923_pt1 | contig 14756 bp, 16 predicted proteins | sample InSIn2gowninarea_FD_83865 | JGI IMG/M metagenome (GOLD analysis project Ga0115851, IMG submission 83865)
ATGTCGAATCCTTCCTCGATTGCCCAGGCATTCGATCAAAACATCGATACTCCGTTTTTAGCCCAAGACTTCTTTGCCCTAGGTCAAGACTTTGTCGGTAATGTGGATGATTGGTTCACTTGGACGAATACATAAGTGAAGTACGCAAGGATAGCCATGGTGGATTCAACACTCGAATTAGGATTTTAAGAAATCCGATTGTATAAGACTGGGGGTTTCTACCTCTATTGTTGAAGGGCCGCTGTAAAAATCTGTACAAATCTCCAAACTTCCTCATACGTGTTGTACATGGCTACTGGAGCCACCCGAATCACGCCCGGTTCCCGCTTGTCACAAATTATACCAGCATCTTGCAGCTTGGCAGCGACCTGCGGTAACAGACCTGACTTCAGTAATACACACAGCTGTGTACCTCTCTGTGCCGGGTCTCGTGGAGTGATAATCTGGAAGAGAGACTCTCCACTGCTGCTTTTTGGTACTTGGTCAAACAGGTGCTCCGCATAGCAGGTCAGTCGTAAAGACTTCTGTCGCAGGGCGTCAATGGATGTTTTGTCGAAGACTGACATTGCAGCACAGAGCGCTGTGAGGTCGATAGCTGACGGGTTTGATAGTTGGAAACCGCCGGCACCAGGTGTCGGTCGGAATTTGTTGTCCATCTGGAAACGAGTCTCTTGGTCGTGACCATACCATCCACTCAACCTCGGCCTGAAAGATGGAATGTTGTTTGAATCGTACTCAACCTTTCCATGTCTCTCATGCACGAACGCTCCTGCTATCGCTCCAGGACCTGCGTTCATGTACTTGTAGGTACACCAAACAGCGAAATCAACATTCCAGTCGTGCAGTTTGACCGGGACATTTCCAGCAGCATGGGCCAAATCCCAACCTACTGTCAAGCCCTTTGACTGTGCGTGTGCTGTGATGGTCTTAATGTCAAGGAACTGTCCGGTGTAATATTGAATGCCTGGTAGCATCACCAGTGCGATCTCGTCCACGTTGTCGTCGATGGCCTTAAGAATTGACTTTGTGGTAATTGTGTAGTTATCATCAGGCTCGAGCATAAGCATGTTTGCCTTGGGGTCAAGGTCATGCATTCTAATCTGTGATTCAATAGCATACTAAAGTGTATTCGTCAGGGGGGGTACCGAAATCATTGGTGGAAGAGACTTACATGATCACTAGGGAAGGCCTTCCACTCCATCAAAATCTTGGTCTTCTTCCCGCTTGGTTTGTAGAAGCTGCACATCATGAGATGCAGGTTGGCGGTCAGTGTGTTCATTGCAACAACTTCCTCTGGTGAGGCTCCGACCAGGCGAGCCATGGATCTAGCTGCAGATGTTGCCATATTTTGCCATGAACTCAATGGGGAGTCTTCGACAGTCAAAAAGTGACCCTGCACACCTACTGATGCCCATGTATCTAGTTGGGCTTCAATGTATTTGGCCATGGCTTTTGGTTGCAATCCGAGCGAGTTGCCACAGAAATAAATGCCTTCCTCATCGGACAAACCGGGCTTTGCGAGTCTCGTCGACTTCAAGTTCGCCTTTGATGGAATGATGTATTCTCCTCGCAAATCTCGGAGTGGTTCTTTGAGATCTTGTGCTTTGGCATATTCGAGTGTGTTTGCATCCTCTGGGAAGTCGAAAGTGATGGAGGGCTTCTCTGTCTCTACTTTGGAGGGCGACATGTTGAAAGTGGATCTTCTCTGTTGAACAAGCAGATCTAAGTGCTATTGAGTATTTGTTCTTTGTAGATGTCGTGCCTCAATCTCAACAGTGGCATGACAACGATAATGTACTTGGATGTTTTCTAACTTTGAGGGGCAAAATTGCTATGTCACCACTATTTCCTTCCGAGTCCGTTGCCGACGCTCCGGAGCCGTTTCCGGGCCCACATTTATCCTTTCCCCGTCTCTTCCATACCAACATTCGCTTTGTGATCAAAGCATGGAAGGGAAAACTCAGCTGATGTCGATCATGTAGGCGGAAGGATGGGGGTTATCCTGCTTGTTAGCCCAATATTGGTGAATTTAATTGTTTTCCTTCTCATGACATCGATCCTCGTAGACTCTTGCTTCACACCCTTTTGGCCGCCCAAATCTTCGTCTCTTCACACAAACTCACAATTTCAAATACCACAACAATGGTCAGATCGAACAAAGAAGTCCTTGAACAGTACGATATTTCACACTATGGCTTCCTGCCTGTAGAAGAACCTCTCGCTCGCTTACCACAAGAATACTACCAACCATGGGAGAACATCATGTCCAATCTCGAGGCTCTCATTGCCAGCAAGGAGTTCTATAATGAGATTAAGAATCTCGAAATCCTGGACACATCCCTTCTGCAAAACATTCCAGAGTGGCGCCGGGCATACGTTATTCTGACCTTTTTTACCCACGCCCACATATGGACTGCCTCTGTGCCGGTAGAGGTACGTATCCCAATATTGGATATCTATTGACAAACAAAGTGATGACTAACACAACAAACAGGTTCTACCTCCCAACATAGCAAGACCTCTAATCAGCGTGTCCAACTACCTCGGACTCCCTCCCACAGCAACATATCCAGCTCTAAGTCTCTGGAACTGTGCTCTGAAAACACCCCACTCAGACTTTGACCTCACAAATCCAGACAACGTCATAATCCAGCATACATTCACCGGCACCGAGGACGAAAAATGGTTCTACGCAATTTCCGTCGCCGTCGAAGCACAAGGTATAAACGCCATCAGTCTCATGCTCTCATGCATTGACGCAGTGGACCGACAAGACGACGAAGAAGTCGCCCAATGTCTAAACTCATTCACAAACGTCATCGTCAAGCTCGGCCAAACCCTAAATAGAATGCACGAAAGGAACAGTCCAGCCGTTTTCTACCACCAAATCCGGCCCTTCCTAGCCGGAAGCAAAGGCATGGAAAAAGCCGGCCTGCCACAGGGTGTCTTCTACGATGAAGGCAACGGCGCTGGATCATGGCGCCAGTACAGCGGAGGCAGTAACGCTCAAAGCACACTGATCCAGTTCCTCGACATCGCATTGGGCGTAAAACACGAATCTACTGGAAGCAAAGCGCCAGCAGACCCAGTCAAAAGACAGACATTCATCAACGTGAGTCCTTCCCCTCGATCCCGAGCTCGAAATCCCCACAGTCAATAACACCACCCTGCACACCCAACCAACCATTATACTAATGTTAATACCTAGGAAATGAGGAACTACATGCCCCGCCAGCACCGCGAATTCCTAGAACACTTCTCACAAAAAGCCACAATCCGGACCTACGCCCTCTCCGCCCCGCCATCCAGCCCCGTCGCAGTAGCTTTCGACGGCGCCGTCAAAGCCCTCACCGCCTTCCGCGACATCCACATCCGCATCGTAGCGCGCTACATCATCGCCACGGCGCGCGTGGCATCTACAACGAATACGCCAAGTATAAGTAGAAGCGGAAGTAGCGATAGTGTTAATAAGGCCAGTGAAGTGACGACGAATATTGCGTCTTCGTCGGCGGGAGCGGGGAGGCAGGAACTCACCGGAACGGGCGGGACGAATTTGATTACGTTTTTGAAACAGACCAGGGATGAGACGAGGGCTGCTGGGACTACTGTCGGCGCTGGTGGTGGGAAAAGATAGACGATACCCTACACAAGGCGTACCATATGTACTGTTAGTACTGTACTGCTATTCGGCTTGATTTAATGCATTTTATGATTCCCCTTTGTACCTTTAATTGACTTACTTGGTGCGTTCCTCCCAACGGACAGAAGAGTAACGTGGCACAATGCCTTGGTACCTATGCTTGTCCACCACCATCCACATTTTCAACTGCTCATTACTTCACAATAACGCGCTGTCAATGAACATGATTATGATATCGTAGACTGGGACGTCCTTTGCGATCATTGTGGTGATAGCTTCACGTGACTTGCATGAAACAATGACAATTCCAAGCACCAAGCATTGTGCTACCTTGAGTATCTGCATGTTGGTAGTCTAAGCTGAATCGGCCTCATTCCGCCAACTTGTGAGTGTGTACAGTGTACCAGGTAGGTGGGCATTGTCGTGAAGCTTGGGTTCCTGAGACTGATTCGTGAAGCTAGTCAGCTACACGTAAGTATGTACTATGTATGTATGTCCGTAGCGGAGGTTGCAAGTGCAGTAGGGAAAAAAACAGGAAACGGGAATTATGTAGGTAGGTTAATCTCCACCGATTCTATGTGTTTTCTCGTGGCCTCTTGTATTGATATAGGTACTATGTACGGATTCTGTAAGTACGTACAGAGTATTGTATCAAAAACGGAGTGTGTGTCGTTGAAATGTTCGTTTGTGCATGCTTGCATATATCCATTCTCTCAGCACGGCGGCTGTTAGTACGTACTGTAAGGTACTGCTAGTACAATTTCTGCCGTTAGGCACTCTGTATTGTACGTATCATCATACCAATCCCATTCGACTGGCCACACAAGGAACAAGAGGGAGGTCGCGCTGAAACTTGTGATAGTATCAGTGCTTTTTACACTCGGTAGCATGACCTGGAGTGCAAGGACTGGTGGACAAGGCATGACAACGGGGTCAATGGTGCAAGGTGGAGTTGTCGGCCTCCCTGCTCAAACTTAGGAATTGATGCAAATCCCGCGAGCGGGATAGGTTTCACATCCGCTACCTACCTATATACGTTTCGCTGATGAACTCATGAACAACAACTCCAGGTACTTCCTTAATGATTCACCCCGTCACCCTCATATAATGCATCTCTGCATCTCACACCCAAAAAGCCCACAACAGATACCCAGGATCCGACCCGCATACCTACCTCTCATAAGCAGGCAGCTCATGTTCACCCCCCACCAGCCCACTGCTATTCGTCCCCTGCAAATCCCCATTCCCTTCCAAAACCTCATCCCTCTGACTAGGTCTAGTCCCAATCTTCTTCTGCACCCTATCAAGCAACATCTGCATCCTTTCCCTCTCCTGTCCCTCCACTCCATCCCTCAACCCAATCAACTCCTCCTTCTCCCCCATCAACTTCCCCAATCGTCTCCCTTCCTCATCCCACCAAAAGACCAAATCAATAACCTGCTTCTGCCTCGACACAGGGATCATACTCAGCGCACTAACACACTCCTTTCCAAACCCGGGCGTGTCAAACGCCGACGTTTGAACTTCTCCACGGTCACTGATGAGGCCTACTTTCTGGAGTTGGGTGAAAATTTTGCGCGCCGTGCTGGAGTCGCTGACTATTTGGGCGACGGTGAATGATTCAGCAGATAGGGCGGTTGGAGATGCGAATTGGAGTTGGTAGAGGTAGAGACTGTCTTGGTGAGTTACAGCGATGTGGCCTGGATCTGCGCCGCTGGAGGATGAGAGGCTGCCCGGGAGGTCGCCGAAGAGGTTAATTGAGCGAAAGCCTAGTTTGCCGGAGGGTTTGCGGAACATTTTTCGTTTTGTTAAGTTGTTGTGGTAGCGGGGGAAAGGCTTGAAATAAGCACCAATGGCCGGCTTGATGCTAAGGGTTTAGAGAAACTAAAATTCCATGCCACGTGAGCATGAGGAGTTTTTTTATCCTCTAACTTCCGGTGTTACATCGTCTTTGTTGATCTCGACGCTGCCTTCATGCAGTCCTATCTGCAAGGAATGAGTAGGGAACCCTACCTTATTTAACCATGGTCACAACAGACCGTGGTGTAGATTCGTTAGTCAATAGCCCGAAGCTACTCCATGCTCGCCGTCCTTCACCATCAATACTGATGTCCCCTGGTCAAGTGGAGTATTTCGGACAAGCTCGAAAGCTGGAGAACCCTCAAGGTTCCTCATGCCAAATTTTTGGTCCGCATGATCGGCCACCACAACGGGGATAGGCACCCCGCAAGGCCAACAAAGTTGGACATGTATTGTTCTGATACTTCCATTCTCTTGATCGACCTCTTCCTCATCAAGCCGATATCCCAGGGATCCAGTCCAACATCCCTCGACATCGCGCCAACATAGCCTCGAACATGTCTTACGAAAAGGGCGCAATTCAATCCCCTCTCCATCCCTCTGCCAAAGATCATGTAGCACCAACACGATCGGACAGCGTTATCATTCAAAATGCCAAAGCTGCTACGGACAAAGAGCGTAACATGACTTTACTGCAAGGCATCAAGCTCTATCCCAAAGCCATCGGATGGAGTGTCCTCATCTCAACGTGTATTGTCATGGAAGGCTTCCAGGTCTGTCTGCTTCCCAATTTCTACGCCTTTCCACAATTCCGCCAAAAGTACGGTCACTATGTCGAATCAGACGGCACCTACCAAGTCTCGGCGCCATGGCAAGCTGGTCTTAGCAATGGTGCAAACGTTGGTTCAATAATAGGTCTATTGATCAATGGTTGGATTTCCGAAAGGATTGGCTATCGCAAAACTGTCATGGGATGCCTCGTTCTCATCATCGCTTTCATCTCTATCCTCTTCACCGCACAAAATGTTCAAACTCTACTTGTTGGTGAGATTTTGATGGGTTTGCCTTGGGGTGTGTTTCAAACATTGACTATCAGTTATGCTTCCGAGGTTTGTCCAGTTGCGCTGCGAGGTCATCTCACTACCTACATCAACTTCTGCTGGGGAATTGGTCAAGTCGTCGGTATTGGTTCGATCAGAGGTATGTCTGGAAGAAATGATCAATGGGCCTACAGAATTCCCTATGGATTGCAGTGGATCTGGCCCGTGCCTTTGCTCGTCGGAGTCTTCTTTGCCCCTGAATCCCCGTGGTGGCTTGTGCGCAAAGGCCGTCTGGACGATGCAAAGAAGAACCTCGAACGCCTCACAAGTAGAAACCGTCAAACCGATTTCGATGCCGATGAAACGGTTGCAATGATGGTGCACACTACAGCTCTGGAAAATAGGATCACAGCAGGTGCGAGCTACTTCGACTGCTTCAAGGGCACGGATCTACGACGAACAGAGATTGTCTGCATGTGTTGGGCCATCCAGAACTTGAGTGGGAACTCATTCAGTGGATATTCGAGTTATTTTTTAGAGAGAGCTGGTCTGAGTTCTGACAACGCGCTCAGCTTCGCTCTCGGCCAGTATAGCATCAATTGTGTCGGCGTGTTCGGGGCTTGGTTCCTGATGGCGCAGGGCATAGGCCGAAGAAGCCTCTATTTCTTGGGCCTCTGTGGCTTGTTCACGATGCTGATGATCCTTGGCTTCCTTGGACTTGTGCCGAAATCACACGTCCATGCATCCTCACTTGCCGCGGGGAGTATCATGTTGGTGTGGGCACTGTGCTACCAGTTGACTGTTGGTACGGTATGCTATTCACTTGTCGGTGAACTATCAACCCGACGACTTCAAATCAAGACTGTCGTGCTTGGACGAGCCTGCTATAATGTGATCGGCATCATATGCTCAATCCTCACCCCCTATATGTTGAATCCGGTATGTGCAGAGCGTGATTGTACAAGGATGATCAAACTGACACATTAACAGGGCAATTGGAATTGGGGATTGTACACCGGATTCTTCTGGGCCGCCTTGTGCCTCCTCTGCATTATCTACACCTATTTTCGAATTCCGGAACCAGCAGGGAGAACCTTTGCCGAACTGGACTTGTTGTTTGAACAACATGTCTCAGCAAGGAAATTCGCTACGACACAGGTTGATGTGTTCGATGAGCAGGTCCATGAGGCTACCATGGTTCGGGCTGAGAAGGGAACAGGTGGCGTTGCCGTCCACAACCAGTCGGGGAATGCACCGTAGTTCGAATCGGAAGCAAAGGTATTGTGAGTGATCATGTGCGATGAATCAGCGAAAGGTTATGTGAGAAAGAAATTGATACCCAAGGCTTTATCTGATTGATGATTGTGAGCTTAGCAACATTGAAGGATTCATGATACCCTACGCTGTTTTTAGTAACTTCGTGAATGTGTAGCTTGTAAATTATCGAAGCACAAACAGTCAAACACCATTGTTTGTAAAAATTGCTAAGTCAGAAGACTATCTAGAGAGGATATGAAACCAGCATCCATTTTTATACAGAGCGTTCCACCCTTGGTACATTTAGGTCACCTCTCCTGTTCGCAACAGTTCATCAACACTGAATAGATCACGGGTTGAATCGCTTCGACCACGGTCTGGAGTAAAAGATCAACGGTCCGTTGGTAGCACAACGAGTATAGGTATAGTCGTCGTTCACCAACCTTGAAGCGAAAGTCAGGTCATTGTTTGTCCATTTTGGAGACTGAGGGGCACATATCTCGGTTGTCCGGGCAACAGCGACAATTAACCACGGGCCTTCCCTTGCTGTTTGTGCTGCTACCCATCGCAACGACCAACTCTACGTTTGAACAGGCTGCAGTGTCCTTCAATACATCACATGCCTGTCTTCACTGCTCGTAACCATGAATGACTGATTCGAACTTGGAAAAATCTGTGCCTGACACTCGCACTCCTACTTGTTGCACTTTTCAATACCCATAAACACTGTTGACTCGAACAGATATAGTTAAGCCTCTTAAACTATTTCTTCTGACTAGATTCGCTCAATCCTCAAAAGATTTACAACTACTGCCTCAATACGACTCGAATTGCATTACAAGAACCTCCTCATACAATGGCATCAGGCACAAACTCTCCATCGAAATCTACACAAGCTCTATCTGAGCGCTCGTCAAACATCCGATCCCCAATGAAATCACCATCCAAGATTGCGCTGCCACCATCTCCAGTGCCATCTTCTTTCAAGAATAAGAAGCCAGCTACGAACGCCAATGCTGAGGAGCAAGAGAAAATGAGCACGAGTTCACAGATCGTTCAAGAGCACTCCCTGCCACACGTCGCACCACTCAAACCAGCTTTAGTCCATAAGATGTCCGATGCACACTCGCCCGGCCAGACTTATGTCAGTCCAAGCGATAACATTCTTAGCCCGGCCACGAAAAAGTTGACTGAGGTCAAAGGAAGAAGATTTGCGTAAGTACACCACAGCATCAGCGCGGAACAGATAATACTAACAAAGTGATAGCAGCTCCAAGAAGCACTTGTTGTACAACTCCTCGAACCTCTTTGCAAAGCAGACCTTGCAGGCGAAGGACGACAATAGAGAAGGTGGTTCGTGAGGAGGTCTTCAGAGATAATCATGGTGCAAGTTGAGGTTGCTGTTCATGGGGGTGGTCATTAACACAACGAATTCTGGCGTGAAGGTGTTGCATTCATGAGATTGGGTATTCAGTTCTGAACACATTGGAAAAGTATCGTCGGGAAGATTGTACTTCTTGGTTTGTCAACATAAATTTTTTTACAGACTTCATTATACAGGTTGGTATTGCACATTTGCTGAATAGCATAAGCCAATTGGGTTGAAGGTTTAGATTTGATTGTTGCTCGCGACTTTACCTTCCTAAACAAAAGGTCGAAACAATAGCTGCCTGCATTACCAAAAAGTTTGAAGCACTTAGCACATGAAATTGAAGGCTACTATTCTGCCTGTGCTCGAGCGAAAGATCGGTCAAAATCTGTCATTCAGTAGAGCCTTGAACCGTCAACTCCAGGCAGAAAGTGTGGAAATTGGTCTGATCGATATTCGATACTCAATGTTCGTATACGTCTAACCTGTTCTAGAACACAGACCTACGCATTTCCGATAAATCTCCCAAAGATTGATGCCTTGTTGTTGGGATGCAGGCAATGCCAAGTACTCGTACACGGGCAGTTTATTGCTCCAGTCCTCTCGTCTACGGCCGAGACGTGAGGTGTCGGTGCACACCCTCTTTGCTGGTTTTATCGTGAGCAATCAGGGATCGACACTAGGTACGGGTTTCGTACTTTTCGTTACAGCTTGGATTTTAGGCGTCCAGGTCTGTTCTGATTGGTCAGCCTTTCCAATGATGCTGCGACATAGGTACCCGCTTCGACTTAAGCTTGGGGCCAGGTTTCGGCCACTACCCACCAACCCGCAAGCTACGATCACCGCTGCTGAACACCCAGAATATGCACTTGATCTACCAAGTAAGGCTCAGCATGGTCGGGGTGCAAGTTTCATCTAACGATCTTTACCTCAACCTCCTTCCTGACCTCTACGTTTACCAGAACTGATCGTTAAGCACCTTTATATCTGGAATGATCCATTGATGTTGTTTGTGACTTGTTAGTCTAAGAACATGTCAGCTCCGCGAAGCCATTGCAGATCGCAGTTCTGTAGATGACATGAACAAGTCAGCCTCGGTCAGACGAATTGTCGTCTGTGTGGACGGTGCAGGAGATGTTGCCACTACCGAGTCAGCACCATCCAAGCAGCGCAATCCCAGCACTATCGCAAGAATAACATCAGCAGTAAAGACGGGCTCGTGTATCGACCAGTATGGGAACGTCTCGCAACAATTCGTTCAACGTTATTCAGTAACAGATACAGCATCAAATTTTACAGCAAAGTTCAAGAAGGAATATATTGACCCATCCGAACAGCAAATCCAAGATATTGTCCGAAATATATGCCAGCAGCTTGACAGTCCCCGAGATGAGATATTCTTGTATGGCTCAGGTCGTGGTGCCTACACGATTCGTGCCGTGGCTGGTGTACTTCATCATATGGGCGTGCCCAAACCTGGCTCCCTGAGGCTCTTTGCCGAGCTGTACAGAAGTGCTGTCGACCTATACAAAGCACGCCGCGATGACGACAGTGTGAAGGGCCACAAAGCCATCGAATTCCTCCGCGCGCACACAATCGGTATGCCGAATACACAGTTCGTGGGCATCATCGACGCCATCCGAACCTCCTCTGATAGACTGTTGCATGACACAAGCGTGGTATCCTCAATACGGAACTTCAGGCACGTGATGGCCTTCAACGAAAACCGTGTGACCTTGACGCTTGACATGCCGCAACCTCCTAGCTTGAAAGATATGGAGGAAAGATCATTCATCCAGGCATGGTTTCTAGGCTTGCATCAAGACTTGATTGGAGGAAGTAACGAGGACGGTCATTCGTTGTATCCTTTGCAATGGATCCTCATCGAAAGTATGCGGACTGGGCTTGTACTTGCAGGCAATATGTCAGAAAAGCCTTCCACCGTCCAAGAAAACCCAGTGTCTCTCGTTTTCCCACAATACCTGGGCGACATACCACGGCTCGGAACGGATGACAAAATCGAATGGCATCTACGCTATGTCAACAACATCACTGTTAGCATGTTCGACTTGCAGAGTGTGCAAGTTGCGAAGTTGAATGCTAAAGATGCCTCGCACAACTTGACGCTAACTGCAGCCGGTACTTTGAATACCTCACCAAGGAAAATCTTCACTAGCACGAAACGATTAATTGGCTGGGAAGCAGAGCAAGCATATGGCACTATCATTCATCCTTCTGTTTTCTGTATACTGGATCGGGATTCTCGCTACATGCAAATATCACGATTCAAGTACTACAAAGAACAACTGGCTGAGTTTGAAGTTAACTGCTTACGTGGAGATACTGGAGACACACCACCTTGGCTTGAAGGATCAGAATTACTTACAAGTGGAGTCAAAGCATTTCGAATATTGGTTTGTGGTAAGACAGGCGTGGGCAAGTCGACTTTGATCAATAAAATATTTGGCGTGGAAATGGTAAGGAGCCTGATTGCCACCGACACCACGCACCACGCACCAGGCTAACATTCAGCAGACGGAGGAATCCAATTCTTATGCACAGGGACAGCACGATATCAACATAGCTTTCGAATCACCGAACAATCCTGGCTTGTTGATACACGATTCTCGTGGATGGCAGGCGGGGAGCGACACTGAGCTTGACCTGATTGCGCAGTTCCTACGACACCGAGCTTTCCAGAAGGATCCTGCCGAGGCATTGCATGTCATCTGGTATGTCGAACCATACGGGATTTATCGTGGTCACTAACGTCTGCGTTAGGTTTTGCGTCGATGCCGATGTCAGTAGAATTGAAGAAGCCGACAAGCGAACCTTTGCAACGATTGCGCAATACTCCAATCATGTCCCAGTATTTGTGGTCGGTACCAAGAAGGATAAACTCGTAGCCTTACGCCAGATGAAGCTCCTCGAACATTATATGGAGCAAACAAACGATTACAAGGAGTCAAAACGACTTGCAAACCAAGAAGCGGACAAAATGGCGACAGAGCAGTTTTCGGCTCTCAGGGATCAACTTTCACAAATCAAAGACTACAAAGCTGACGGTTATGTTTGCTTGTCGAAAGGTGAGTGTTCAACCTAATTATTCTCCTGTGACTGACCCTTCTAGATGATGAACCTGGTGTAAAGGACCTCCTCACGCAAACCCTCGAACTGATCGCCGATGAACGTGTCAGGCTGTTTTGTGTTGCGGCACAAGTCGTTGATGTGGATAAGAAGATTGACTCTGCAATTACAGAATGCATGCGTCTGGGGACTCATGCTATCCGGACTGCACTGGTACCTCTACCCTTCAGCGGCATGATCGGAACGCCAACAGTGTCTAGAATCCTTTGCGAACACGTCCTTCTATGTTTCGGTTTTCCAAAAGCCATGCCAGAAGAAGTCGAGGAGATAATGTCGCGAGTGGTTCTGGGTAATTTACGTCAATTCATGACAGTCTCAGTTTCTCAATTCATGGTCGTCGCCGGCGCGTCGGTTGGTCTGGCAATGGGAACGGCTGGTATCGGAGCGTTGCTTGGTCTGGTCAGTTGCTTCTTATCAACGCCACCAACAGCACGCATGATCCTCAAATGTGCCTGCGACATGATCTTGACCCTTGAGAGATCATTTCGATATGGTGGAAAGTACGTTTCCGTCAAGCAGATTGAAGACGCAGCGAAGCAGTACATCATGATTGAGAAAACGACATTCTCAGGTAAGCAAAAGAAACTTCAGGCGCACGTTCATGATGAAATCGACAAATTAGTGCCGCTGAGAAAGGTGAGCGTTGGCTTCCAATTTAAGAAGCTCCGTACAGGTTTTGAACATATTGTCTACGAGAACAGATACGACAGACCGCCGGGATACGATGAACTCAGCCCATTGACTGAACAAACCAGCGAACTCGATTCAACCTCTCTCAAACTTACCTCAGAGCTCAGCGTTGAAAATACGCGAAGATCGGAATTGTCAGGCACATCATACGTCGCAGAAATAGATTCATATTCCAGACCAGCTGTTCCATCTATTCCACCCATCGCAGAACTACCAGGATCGCCGTTCATAACAGCTGAACTACCAAGCAGACCTCCAGCACGTTATCCATCTCAAGCTAGCTCTGCAACCGCAACTGCAACCGGAAGTGCAACCACAGCTAGGTCTACCGAGTTGGGAACTTTCACATCAGCATCTGAACTTAGCGCTTCACCATTAAGATCACCACAAGACAATAATAAACTTGAGAGGATGAGAAGTGACAGCTCAAATTCCGGCTTCTTCTCCAGAATGGGGAAATCAATGAAGATCAAGAGGATGAAATCCACGACATAAGAAGAAGAATCGAGTTCGACTGTACCACTTCAAACCAGCAGTTCCTATGCGTCTTTCCACCACGTTGTACCAGTGTATCACGACGCCAGTAGACTCAATATATACTTCACATACATTTGTAATGCTCGCACTCACACTGGCAATACAGTAAACACTCCTCGGAACTACCGTACAGGATCACTAATCTGACCACGTAAGCTTCATAAGCTTTGACAAGCTTTACCAAGCTATTAAGATCACACTTATACTGTTCGAGTATAGAAGGCACGTTATTGCATTTATGTAAGCTCTAAAGGGTTAGTGCACCGGCCACGCACTGATGTGAGTAGTTCGTTTTCTGTCCTCTGTAGTACTCCGTACACTCTTTACACTCTCTACACTCTCTCTGCGTGGTGCACTGCCATCTCACGATTCCCGTCTATCTATCCATGAGATGCTGATTCGACCGAGATTTTAACTGCTATCACATATGACTTGTTACATGGTAAGTCATGAGTCTTTCTGCGAAGAGATTGACGAAATCTGGAACCGAAAGTGCTAGCAGGCTGCACTCGAATATTGGGATCTGCGGAGTTGAGGCTGCCGTTGTCCTCTCACGATCGACCCAGAAAACCCATCGTGACGACCTGCCCGAACAAAATAGCTCATTCACGATTGTCTGGACAATTTCGTCTCCATTCAGTACTTTACATCACGAGTATTTGACGTTCTGTGGAAAGCGCTTGCCGTTTCAGGCCTAAAACAATGCTTCTCTGAAGTCTAACCAGGGCTCTAACTTTATCCTAATTGTATCCGCGTATCTGATTCACCGATTGTTTGTGCACGTGCTGGTAATGATGAAGGTAAAGTGTCTATTCCCTGCCCAACCTCTTCTGGTCGACGTACGAGGCTTCTGCGATCTCGGATTGAACTACTGCAAAGACAAACACCTCTAGCACAGTTCTGAGATAGGCCATCCACTCACTCGGACGAAAGTATGGCTATCAAACAAGATTGTCCACTGGTCTGGTCTATATATATCCCAATGCTATCTCAAGTCATTCGCAAGATGGACTACTTACAGGTATACAGAATCACAAGATAACAAAGAGACAAGTCAAGATATTTAATATCATATTCAACTTGCCTCAAAAGCACACATACTTGTCTTTCACTCTCTTACTCTCATGAGAGCTCTATCATAAATCCTTGAGTTTTCACCCGCAACCACAACAACTTAACAAAACGAAAAATGTTCCGCAAACCCTCCGGCAAACTAGGCTTTCGCTCAATTAACCTCTTCGGCGACCTCCCGGGCAGCCTCTCATCCTCCAGCGGC
>Ga0115851_100924_pt1 | contig 14752 bp, 14 predicted proteins | sample InSIn2gowninarea_FD_83865 | JGI IMG/M metagenome (GOLD analysis project Ga0115851, IMG submission 83865)
AATATGTTAAAAAAATTTCATAGAAATGCATGTTCACAAAAGAAAAAATGATGGCCATAGTACATGGTGAGTTTGCGCTTCATAATAGGGGTAGAAAAAGGTATGGATGTCATGTGGTAGGATTCCAAAACATGATCCAAGACTTTGGTTCATGTGTATATTCTCCCAATGATTCATTTCCCACCTAGGATATTTTCCCATCTAGGGATTGTCCATACACTATTTGTATCAAAGTCGGCCCACAAATGTCATGGGGTATCAATATCTTTGGAGCTTCATTTATCACAGTTGTGGGACACCTACAAACCCAAGTTTATGGATCAAATACAAAAACCTTTGCCATTGATGTTCATTTTCTAGGCCAACCACTATCAATAACAAAGTTGGCCCATAAGCATTATAGGATACTATATATTTTTACCTTTTCTCACCATGATTATGGGTAAACCACACAAAACCCTTCTATTCATTGGCTCATATTCAAAAAAAGATTCTCATGAGGGAACTTGACATAATGAGAACCATTTCTTCCTAAGGGAAGAATCTTGATCCGAATGGAAAGTAGTATCCACACATGGTATGTACCCATGGTATTGTAACTCAAGAAGGCACCTAGAATACCATAAATGATGGGCCTCCCATTGTGAAAGGACAAATGTGTCCTCCAAAACATAGGATAAATGATTTCTGCATTTAATAAAGAATTATTTTCTTTTCATATATTGTTAGGTATTCACTGTGTGTATTTTCTATTTAAGTTTTTTATAACAATTGTTTCAAAGCATATTTGTATGCTCACTCTCCTCCTGTCTGTCAACATTTATGGTTCCTAAATCTTACACCCGAGATACGTATCAACATCCCCTATTTTCATCCAAGGATTCAACCATAAATATTGTCCCACAAACGGGTAACCATGTCCTATAATATAAGGGATGGGTTTAATATTGTGAAAAAAGAAAAACACATATTTCTAGTTAGATTGGGTCCATAAATAATGGAAATAAAGCCCATTTATGTTAAACATATTAGTTGATACTTTATTGTGACAATTCTTTGAATGGAAAAGATGTTTGAAAGCATAATCTCATGGGGGATGTATAATAAAGTAATTCTCCTTGATGTCTCATGTACATCTAATTCCATTGAGTTATAGTTTCTTGAACAAGTAGTATCAATTTTAGAGAGCATATTAGTTGAGGACTTTCTTGCCTCTAGAATAACCATAGTTGGTTTTTCTTTCAGAATTTTGTTTTTAATATATATTCTTTTTTCATTCATTCATTAGATAATTTATGATAATATATTCTTTGGGTATTTGAGGGGGTGGGGTGGAACATGTTCGTCATCAATGCCATTATTCTTAAATTGACTAGAATTTCTCTCAACTCTTGTAGAAGTTTCTTAGTTCCTATTTATTTGTCCTTTTATTCTATTTTCATACTTTTATCATTATTTTAGGGTTTTAGTTTTAACTACTAAATAAATAGACTAGTCATGCTTACATTGCATTTTTTATTCCTAAAATTATCCTTTTTTTATCAAGGCTTTTGTCAAAAGTTGAATTTATTGATTCAATATTGAGCTAGACTCCTTCCCATCCCATCCTACTACTAGATACTGGAAATCAAGCTTGCTAAGCTCCATATCTTCTCCCTCCTCTATGTTTGTTAGGTTCTCTAACGTCTTAATCCATTTATGTGTCTTTGTTGTCTCCATTATTATTGTTTCTTCACTTCATTAATTATATCATTCTTTCCCATGTTTCTTATAACTAGTTGGATTACTCCTTAGGATTATTGGTAACCTTTTTTAAGGTTTCCATCATGTTCTTGGATAACATTTCATATCAATTACATGATATTTTCCAATGAAATCAACATCCAAGGAAGGTTTTCTACCCGATTTCTTCTTACTTAACACATTTTCAAAACTCCTAGGTTCTTTCACCATTTATGGTTTAGGGATAGAGGAAGATTTATTAAGAGGAAAACCCCTAAATAGGTTCCCTTGCTAATGATATTTGTGTTGATGTCGCTTGTTGTGATGATAGACCTACTACCAACATCCATTCGAATGAGCCTGAATTAATAACATGTATTAGTACCAGAAATACTTGCTCATTGTCCCATGTCTTGAAAAGTGTATTAGTTGTTTGGAAAGTACAAGGATGCAAGTTTGGAGAATAGTTTCGTCTAAGGAATACATACTTTTAACTATGAGTTTTCTTTCTAGTCTCCTAGGATAAACTTTTAGATGTTCAATATTGTATAAAAACTAAAAAAACATTAAGAAAATATATCTAAAATTACTAAAACAAAAAAAAAGAGCAATACTAAACAAGAAGTAAAAAACAATGAAAATTGTTTCTATACTTAAAACCATACAAAGTAAAGTGTGCATGTTATTTTGAGAAGAAAACTCTATACTAAACACACAAATCCAATAACCAAAACAAGATAAATTATCTCACTCCCCATATGATTAACAAAAAGAGGTAAACACACGAGTAACTCAGTATAAAATGTATTTTCAAATATTTAAAACCTTTAATACTAAAGTAGCTTTAAAATATTTAAAATGTATTTAAATTATCAATATTAAAAAAAATAACACATTTTGAATAGAAATTTACATACTAGCACAATTATATAAATTAAATGGCTAGTATATGTTAATAATTATCCATACACAATAAAGATCAAAACATTTACTTCATCATACACCTCACGTTGCTAACATTTCAAATTTTATGAAATTAACATTATTATTATTATCATTATTATTATAACCTAAACATATATTCATTTCAAAAAGCATGGAAGAAGATTTTTATCCATTAAGATTTAGATCCAACTTATTATGGAGTTCCTTAATCTATAAATAGGGTATATTACAATACCATACCATGGGCCAGAGCCATGGCTTTTCAATATCACATGCCGAAAAAACCATAACTCATTTCATATGAAACTTGCTTATATGATATTTTGTTAATGAGAAATTGCACCATATGTTGCAAAAAAACGCCATAAGGCAGTATCATAGAACTTTATTTTAGATTATTTTATAATGGTAAAATTAACAAATATTTCTTGCATAGAAAAAGGAGAAAGATGGAATGGGAGGGAGTCAAAGTCTTTTTATAGTGATAGGTGTAATTATCATGGAATTGGATGGAACGTGCATGATTAGAGAATGGTATACATCAAATCATTGTCTTCCTTTTGAATCCACACCTTTCAAATATGAATTCATCTGATGTTTAACTATTATGCTACAATTCCTTCCACGGATGTGTTCTTAAGCTGAAGTGCCAACTATTCCAGCAAGAGGAAGAAGGAAATGCTAATTATTTCAGTCATTGTACGGTTGCACCAAAGTGCAAGGACATGGTAAAGCTTGGCTAAGCAGTTGAGCAAATCCATGCCTAAAAGTATAATGGAGTTGTATTTGGTCCACACCCAAAGGCTTCACCATCCATTCCCTAGATAGAACTAATTTAGCTTCTTCTTCCGCTAATTATCAACACTCACCAACGACACTTTAGGTGGATGTGCCAGTTGTAATTGCAATCAAAATATAATAAATATAGCATATCCTAAACATTCCTTCACACTAATTCCTACGCTGATGTACATTTAGTGTTTATTAAGGGATTGTGAAAAGCTTGAGCGAAATCCTAATAGGTAGATCAAAGTTTGTAAGCATAGGTATGGAAGAATGCATGTGACTTTTTTGTATCTACTTCTTCATGAATTCATTCCATCACAGTGTTGAGAGATATTTGAAATGGAATCATCACATCCAGTCATTGCATCCAGTGTCATGTTTATTGTTTCTCGTTTATGGAAATAGTAGTATTGTAGATGTAATGTTTTTTCTATTTTCTATTTGTATGTTTTGGTTTGAGATTCACATTAACTCTTTCGAAATAGTGTATGAAAACAATTATCCTATCATTCTCTAAAACTTGGTTCAAAAATAATCTATATGTAAAGGCCATATTAGGAATTCTAGGTGTAACAACTTTTATTGAAGCAAATAATGTCACATCATTTTGAATATCATTCACTTTTGGCATTGTCTTGCTTTCTAGAATATGTTAAAACCAGTTGAGAAAATTTTCCTTTATTTCAATTGGTTTATAAAGTAGGATAATAACATATTTTAATTAGTGCAATAATTTTACAAAATTGATATAGTTATGAAAGAAACATCCATTACAATGAACATCGTTATTTATGCATCCCAATTAAATACACCGAGACTGTCTAAGCAGTTGTAATAACATTTTCAAATAAAGTAAACAAAACAAATACAATCCACAGTTCCCTTCACAACATCTGTTGCCAAATTTTTTTCACAATTCCTAGTAATAACACTTATGAATCTAGACAGAGCAACGCTAAACAAGAAAATCTAATGGTATATTTTTATATTGACACACATTTCTCTACCAAGATTTTTCTTCGAGAACTTTAGGAGGCTAAACATATATATAGTTAGTTTCCATTCTGAGTTTCTGCATCAAAATTGAGTCATTTTAGGGAGTATTTTTTTGTCCCATGACTATATCATTAGTCTTTTACAACAACAAACCCTTTTGATGAGAATACAATATAATGATGAAGAATTCCCCACTGTGATATGAGAGGAAGATGGTGCTCCACACTAAAGCATCACAGGGTCTAGGATAGCAAGCAGTCCAATGTTTTGCTATCGTCATCGTTGCTTTTGCCATTTTTCTGCAGTCAGGAGCACACTCTGATGGCTTGTGGGTTGGAACCCTACCCGTTCTACAATTGTTACCTACATCCTCGATTCTATCTATAGCTGTTGGAATGGAGTTAGACGTTGTCGATTATTCTGCTACCCTAAATCCCAATGAGTTGATTTCGATGCTCCCTCATATTGTGTTAGGTACTAGTCCTCATTGAACATTGTTTCTCCTACAGATAGGCTGTTGTTTATCACTGAGTTTTCTGGACCATCCATGCCATACCTGCTAGTTTCTACTCCCCTCATTGCATCTCTTGGGCTTGACTGCACTCCACTCTATCCTTCTATGCTCAACCTTCTTTTCACTTACATTGCACCTTCCCCTACCTTTGATTCCATTTCTCTTGAGGCATCCCTTCACCCTACATCATCTAGTATTCCCATTTCTTTAGGCTTGTCACAATCTTGGATATCCTCTATCCATCACTTGACACCGGACAACAACCCTAACCCTACCTCTTTTTAGGGTAGTTTTCCTATTCCCTCTAGCATCTTCAATATTCTGGTAATTAACCCTCGAAACTCCTCCCCTTCTCCATAGGCGGTCTCACAAGGCAATCAGGACCCCTTTCGGGACCATCCAACAGCTCCACAAACTAGTAAGGCCAAGTAGAGTAAGTGTGTTAAGGCTTTTAGCAAGGACATCAATCTTAGATTTGTGGAAGGTATCACTATGAGAAAAGTGGTGGATACCGTAAATAGGGTTCTAGTGTGGCATGTGAGGGAAATAACATATTCAACTAAGAGGCTTCACCTCTAGACCTTTGAGATTTGGGGCACTTTACTCAAGGAAATTATGTCGATCACCATTCTAAGTTGAGGATGGTTTGCCCTCAATTTCCACTAAAAAGAATACATAGATTGGATACTCTCCCATTACTGGCATATCGAAATGGCCCCTATGCTTCTAAAATGATGGAGCCCCCTCTTTAATCAAGAACAAGAGTAGTCGGGTGCTGGTCCAATTTGGGTTTGCCTTCCAGGGCTACCTCTATACTTTTGGTCAGAGGACATCTTTATTCACATCGACAATGCACTGGGTACATATTTGGATCATGATTTGTCATATACAACTTTTAACAACAAATCTATGGCCCACATGCTGGTTCACCTAGACAGTAGAGAAGGATTGGAGGAAAATATTACTCTACACTAGAAGCATTTCACTCACAAACAAACCCTAGACTATAGGGGAGTCCCTTTCAGGTGTAGAAGGTGTCACAAGGTAGGGAAGTTGTATAAGGGGTGTTCCCTCATCTCAGCGGCAACTTCTTCATTGAAAAAAGGCACTAATAATTCACAATCTAAAGATCCTCTGGTGGAAGAACAACCTCCTCGTGCTACTAGTCTGAAGGCTATGTATGGGATACTTCTCTACCAACTTGTTTTGCCTCTCTGCGGCCTACATCTCTGCCCATGATGAGATATCAAACTACTATAATGGCTGCTCTCTCCACGAGTACTCTTCCTTTTCTCTGTTCTTCTGTTTCTTTTATATGCACTTCAAAACAATTACATGTTTCATATGTATCCATTTCTAGCTTTTCCACATTCCCTCTCACATGGCCACTCGATCATCCTTCTACTATCTTCTCCACTACCCCACCCTCTATTACTGGAACTGACTCCATCACTTCACCTAAGCCCTCCACCACTTCTCAACTTTCACATCCATATAACCTCTAACCCCGAGTATCCATACCTCCTAGACCATCTGGAGAAGGTTTCTCTTCCCTCGCTATTGAGACCAAACCCACTCGAGGGCACCCTTCTAGGATTTTGAGAGCTATCCTTCTTTCCAGAGTATATGTCACCCTAGGCAGACAAAGCACAATTGATAGGGTTCTTAAAGGAAAGAACACCCTTAATCAAGATGATCCATGAAGTGGTTGTCCCTCAACTTCAGAGGGTTGGCTAGCACTACTAAAAAACTAGCCCTCAAGAGGCTCCTCGATACAAAGCCATTTGACATAATTTTTTTACAAGAAACCCTCGAGAAGGAAGAGTAGGCTTCCCAGATTCTTCACTCTATTATGTATAGCTTGCACTTTCATGCCCTAGATGTCAATGGATGATCCAGGGGTATTGAACAGGGCATTAATACTCGATCCATAAACCATATTTCTATATGGGGGGGACCTGGATTCGTAGGAATGGATATCTTTTCCTCAGAGACGGGCAAGAACTTTCATATCATTAATGTCTATGCACCATATCATAGTAGGGTGGAGTTCTGGAATCACCTCTTGCAACTATTGTTGACGAATTCTAATAACCTAATTTTGGGTGGAGACCTCAATTTCACTATTCGTCGTGAGGAATATTTGGGACATTATACACCACTAGATCCCCTATCATAATATATGGAACATCTCCTGGAACAACATCATCTGATTGACATCCTCATGAACAAAAAGAAACTAACATGGTATAATAGGAGAATTGGTGATGCTACTCTGTCTAGGAAATTGGATTACTTTCTCATCAAAAAGGACTTGCTTGGTACCCTCTCTAATTTTTGTCAATGGGTTGGATTTGGGGGTATCTTTGATCACTCCCCCATCTATTTGGAACTAGCTGGTCCATCCCTAAAGCCTAAAGAACCCTTCAAGTTCAACTCGACCTGGTTACAGGACCCAAAATATCACAAATTGGTCACCGATTTTTGGAGATACCACCCTCCTTCCCAAGGGCGGAACCTAGTTGAAGGGTTTTTCCAGAACCTCATGAAACTTTAAAATCTCTCCATTCAATGGGCGAAATCTAAACTATCCAGAGACGACCAGACTCTTTGTGCAATTGAGCACTAGCTTGCCAATCTTATGGATGACCAAGGTCAGTGATTCATCTCAGTTGAAGCTATATCTACCCTCACCAAGGTGGAGGCCTAGGGGCCCAATATTCTATAGGACCGAGAAGAGACTTGGAGACGTAGAAGTAGAGCCATCTAGCTGAAGGCAGGGAATGACGATACTAAATTCTTCCACAACTATGACAAAGGAAGGTGGGCTTGTAACACCATTTGGAAAATGTCTACTAATCATGGACAATATGCTCAAACATTCCATCAACTGGATCATTTCGGAAATTCAGATTTTCAACAGCTTTTCAAGGCTCCACCTTGGATTTCACTCACAGAAATCATTCGTATTGCTAGTTATTTCCTTCGGTATATTGACCCTGACATATATGAAGATCTCACTAAACCTATATCTATGGATGAATTGGAAAGAACCCTTCAAGTTCAACTCGACACTTTAGTTCGTCTTGGTGTGTCATTCGTCAACAAGACAAGGAATTGAATGATCATCTCTTCCTATTTTGCAGAACCTTACGACACATTTTGGGAGCAAGTCCTCTCCTCTTTGGAAATACCTCAATGTTGGGAAGGGTGAAACATCAAGGAGGCACGGAACAACTAGTGGAAAGCTTCCCCAACATGAAGAATCACAATATCCCCCTAATTATATGATGTCATACTTGGTTAAGTCAAAGCAACATCATCTTTAAAAATCTGCAAATTTGGTGGCCTTTGGTAATCACTAGAATCATCAATAATTTCAATGAAATACCAGATGTTGAACAGTCCCCACCTTTTCACACCATAACTCCTAAAGCCATCAACCAGACAATCTATGGGCATACTTCGATAGATCTGCCCAAGGCCAGGGGTGTGGGGTATTCTTCTCCATTTTTTAGACAATCACTCTTTCTGAATCTGCATGGGGTTTGGTGCTGGCACAAACAATTTGGCTGAGCTCATCTCACTCTAACACTTATTATACTTTACATTGGCACATAACTGTAGACATATTTAGATATTTGGGGAATCTAAGATCATCATTAATTGGTTTTCTTGCATAGTTGCATGTCATGTGCATTCTCTGGTGAACATTTTGGATGATGCATTGCATTTAAAATCACAATTTGAACAGATTACTTGTCTCCACATTTACAGGGAGCGCAACCAGGTTACGAATCAACTTTCCAAGGAGGTAGCGAATCAAGCAAGATGACAATGGTTTATCCAAGAATAGAGGAAGGGAGAGATCTTCTAGTATTATCACAAGCGCTACAAAGACTAGATACAGTAAAGGGCTAGCAAGCCCTAATTTTCATAGTTTTTATGATCCTAATATTGATCCAGGTGGATATTGGTGGCCACTCGCCAATTCCACTTGGACCCCCACCATTTCTTCTTCCAGTTTTTTAGTTTCTTTATTTATAGCACAATTTACTATTTTTAGCAGTTTTTCGGGTCCTAAACTTCTGGAGCTGTTTTAAGGCCCTAAACAACATTTTTTGGGAAATCTACTGCGACCGATTTTTTATCCAAAATCGTCTTTTCTATTGTAGTCCTTGGAGAGATGTTTCCAACAAGCTATATGCATTTCAAACAAAAATAATATGACCAATTCGCGACCCCAGGAAGTTGGCTATCCAACTCACCCCAACAGAGCCCATAAACTCTTGGTGTTACATCTCCTCGGATGAGGATTTTGGTTGTTTATGGTTTGCTCTTATTACTCAATAATAAAAAGGCCCTTGAGCCTCATTATAATACAGTTCAGAGGCATGTATCCACCACATCTCTTCTTAGAGATAAGCTACCATCGCCCTAGCTGGTTTATTTCCATTCCTGTTTGTAAGCATATTTTAGTATTTTACATTAATGAAATGAAGTATTATTTCCACTACATCTCTGTGTTTACGGTTATCTCTGTAATTTGTTTCATTCCTATTTAAATCCAGATCAATGGTATCAAAGAGATTTGCTTTTATTCTCTGTTTTTCTTTGCATGTCCCCAACGAGGTCAGGATATAAGGAGTTAGTGATTGAATTGGTCGAGCCATTAGAAGACCAACCTCGCAAATCCTGACAGCCTCCCATGGAGGATGAAAAGAAATATGAGGGGGCATTATTAAAATCTTTCTTGAAGAAGCCCTCGAGTGACAAAGGAACGCGATGATGGACAACTTTGCCTAGATCCTTCAGTGGCTACCCAGGGGCGTCACATCGGCTTCCAACAGCAACTCTGGAAATGCCACACCATTTAAGGTACAAGTTAATTTTGAAATCCACATATTCGAGGGTCAGATAGATGTAGATGCCATCATAAATGGTTAAATGTGCTAGATGGTTATTTTTTTGTTCATGATTTTTCCAGTCGGGAAAATATTAATTTCGCTCTTCTCAAAGCAGCCTCCCATGTCAAGGATTGGTGGGAAACCTACTGCGAGCAGAAGGATGAAAGTACATGCTCACTATTTTCAGTCGCACCCACTTGGAATTCATTCCAGGATGCCGTTAAGGAGCAGTAATACCCTATTGGAAGCTATGAGGATCAATACATAAAGTGGACCATGTTGCAGCAGGAAAGGGACCAAGACATGTTGGAGTTTACCAATATTTTCCATACCCTTCACACAAAGTTGGGTATCAAGGATACATAGTAGCATTTGGTACTCAAATACCGTGGCTGCCTGCACAAGTACATCTAGGAAGAAATAGAATTCCTAAACATCTCCTTGCTTGACACAGCATACCGGTATGCTGTCAAGGTCGAGCAAAAGTTTAAACAGAAGAAGCAAGACTTTGGATCTGCGAATCCAAAACAAGGTAAAGGTGCCCCCAAACCACAGAACAAAGGACAAATCCAAGGAAGGGAAGCCCAAGACAACTTGCCAAAGCTGCAAGCAAAGAAAAATGTCGCGAAGCTGAGAAAGGACACAAGAAAGTGGTGCGAGTTCCATAAGAGCTCCACTCACAACACAAGTGAGTGTCGGGCCAAGTAGTCACTGGTGGCTGAGCTAACATTTTCAAAATGATATGCATGTTCCAACTTTGAGTTAGAACCTGATAAGGGGAATGAAAAAGGGAAGAAGATTATCGATGCAAAGCCCAATGCCACCGTTGCCACCATGAAGATCTAGAAGGAGGACCCTAAAGATCCAAAGGAGGAGGAGCATCTCTTCCACTCCCAGATGTGGGTAAAGGGCTCCCTGCTATAGTTCATTGTCGACAGCGGAAGCCAAAAGAACCTCATTTCGGTAGAGGTTGTGAAGCGGCTAGGCTTACCAACCACAACACGTCCACAACTGTACACCATCGAGTGGCTTCACTAAGGATGGGATCTTTGCATGAGCCAATAATGTCACCTTCCATACAACATCAAGCCCTTCATGGATGAGGTATTGTGTGAAATTGCTCCCCTTGAAGTTTGTGATGTATTATTAGGACAACCATACTTGTGGAAGCGACATGCTATATATGAATCAAGGCCCCATGCTATTATTGTTACTTTTGGACATAAGTTGTACAAGATACTAGAGGTAGCACTGCCTATCGCCATATCTTTGGTTACTACAAAATAATGCAGTAAGCTAGTTTCCAAAATCGAGAAATTTGTTTTCCTGATAATACGCCCTCAAGGAAAGAAGAAGATGGTGGCCACGACCTCCAGACAGGGCCCCTTCACATGAAAACTACAAATGGACAAGGTTGTGGAGGAGTACAAGGACGTCTTCACCTCCCCTACAGGGGTTCCTCTGCACTGTCAAGTCAAGAACCCCATTGATCTGACCGCAGGTGCGCTACTGCCCAATGGACCAATCTATCAGCGCTACATTCTAGAGAACGATGAAATCAAGAGCAGATTCAGGAGCTACGCAAAAAAGTCACATCCGTATTCATCGCCCTGTGGGAGCCTGATCATGTTGGTACACAAGAAGAATGGGACTTGGAGGCTCTATATTGACTATCGGGCATTGAACAAGATCACTGTACGTAATAAGTACCCAATCCCACGGATTGATGACCTCCTGGATCAACTAAAGGGGGGAAATATTTCAACAAGATCGATTTGAAGTCAGGATATCACCAGGTAAGAATCGAACCCTCCGATGTGTGGACGACTGCCTTCAAAGCCAAGGAGGGCCTTTTCGAATGGTTGGTTGTGCCTTTCAGATTGACGAATGCTCCTGCAACCTTCATGAGGCTAATGGATAACATCTTGCGGCCATTCACCAACTCATTTGTAGTGGTATACTTGGATGACATCCTGATCTTCAGCCAGAGTTGGAAGAACACATCCACCACATCTGACAGGTTCTCCAAACACTGTGGCAACACAAGTTATGTGCCAATTTAGAGAAATGCACTTTTGGCATGACCCAAGTTCAGTATCTGGGATACATTATTAATGAAAAGGGGGTGCATGTGGATCCAACTAAGTTCCAAGTCATTCAGTATTGGCCATCTCCAACCACTCTGATAGAGCTTCGCAGCTTTCTAGGCCTTGCCAACTTCTACCACAGGTTCGCGTTGGGATTTTCTCATGTCACTTGGCCCTTGAGTCAAGTCACCAAGGGAGGAGTGAAAGAAAAATTATTTTGGTTGGAATCTCAACAAAAGGCATTCATAGAGTTGAAAGATTACCTCTGCTTGGCACGAGTTCTTTCATTACCAGACTTGCAACAACCATTTGAGGTCGAGACAGATGCCTCTAACTATGCTATTGGGGCAGTCCTTACTGAACACAAGCATCCAGTGGCATATCACAGTGAGACACTTTCAGACACAGTCTGGAAGTATCCCATTTATGACAAAGAGAAGTATTCCATTGTGCAGGCCTACCAACAATGGAAGAATTACATTTTGGGGAAGGAAACAGTCATCCACAAAGACCACCGACCCCTATAATTCATATAGACCCAAGGGAAATTGTAGAATGATCACCATCAGAAGTGGTCCACATACTTGCAACAGTTCCATTTGAAAATCAAGTATAAGAAGGGTAGCACCAATAATGTTACAAATTTCCTTAGTCGACCACCGATCATGGCATTAACCATCATGCTCAACTCTTGTGGGGATGAAACTTCTGATTGGCCACTTATCTACAAAAGCAACCTGGAATTTGGCCACGCATACAAAACACTCTTGGAGGGTCAGCATGTTCCAGATTTTCACCTCCAGGATGCCCTGTTATGCCACCTGGGTCACCTCTATGTTCCTTCAAGCGAGCGTGCCAAGATGATTTTGGAAGCACACTACAGTCGGGCTACTGGGAATTTTGGGGTTGCAAAAACGATGGAAATATTGCAGAAGTATTTCTATTGGCCGAATCTTTGACAAGATGTTAGGAAGTACATCAGATCATGCATTGCCTGCACCATTGCCGAACTGACCATCAAGAAGTAAGGCCTCTATACCCCACTACCTACCCCTAGTCAACCTTAGGAATCCATCTCCATGGATTACATGTGAGGCCTTCCTTCCATTACGCATGAAAATGACTATGTTTTTGTGGTCGTTGACATGTTATTGAAGATGGCCATTATGGCGGCCTGCAAGAAGAATATCACAGCAAAAGCCACTGCTAAACTCTTCTTTGAACATGTGTGGGTATACTTTGGGATCCCACAGTCTATCATCTTAGATCAGGATATCGAGTTCCTCAGTACATTTTGGTCCAGTCTCTGGTCAATGCTGGACACCAAAATCACTAAGTCCATAGCCTTCCATCCTCAAACTGATGGTCAAACAGAGGTTGTCAACAGGATGATCGTACACATTTTGCGCATGTACAACTCCAAGAATCCATGCACATGGGAAGAGAGCCTCCCTTATGTTCAGCACAACTACGACTGGGCTCTCCACAGCTCGACTGGCCATAACCCTTTTCAGGTGGGATTGGGATTCCAGCCACAATGTCCCATTGATGTGGCCATGCCATTTGTAGCTACTCACATAGATTTGGCTCATGTCTAGTCTGAAACAAATAAGGCAAACAACTTCATTGAGCACATCCAACATATTCACTAGCAGGTCCATGAAATTTTGGAGAATTCAAATGCCAAGTACAAGCAGCAACATGATCAACATTGGGTGCCACACAAGTTTCAGTTGGGCAATAAAGTTTGGTTGCATTTGCAAAAGGAATGCCTTACCTAAGCCTATCAGAAACTTGGACCACTCCGATATGGTCCTTACACCTTTACCAAGGCTATGGGAGATAATGCATTTAAGTTCAGCATTCCCCCATTCCTTGGCTTGCACCCAATGTTCAATGTGGATCGCCTATGGCCATACTTTCCACCATTACTAGACATATCCAACATTGCAGAACAACTCACACCCACAGAGTTAAATCCAGATTGCATGGAACAAGCTGCAGCTGATCGTATCATGGACTCACAGATCAAGCACACTCGCCAACAGAATATCTAACTGTATCGAGTTGTCAAAGTAGGCCAACTCCTTCACCAGGGCAAGTGGCTCACTAAGGACCAAGTTCAGCAGAAGTTCCCTCATCTCATGGAGGAACTCAATGCAATGGGGACCATTGCTTCTTAAGGGAGGAGGAATGATCCAGGTGGATATTGGTGGCCACCCACCAATTCCACTTGGACCGCCACCATTTCTTCTTCCAATTTTTCAGTTTCCTTATTTATAGCATAGTTTACTATTTTTAGCACTTTTTTGGGTCCTAAACTTCCAGAGCCATTTTGAGGCCCTAAACCCTAAACAACGTTTTTTGGGAAATCTACCGCCAGTGATTTTCTGTCTAAAATCATCTTTTTTGTCATAGTCCTTGGAGAGACCTTTCCAACAGCCTATCATACACGTCAAATAGAGATAATATGACCAAGTTGTGACCCCAAGAAGTTGGTTGTCTAACTCACCCCCATGGGGCCCATAAACTCTTGGTGTTACGTCTCCTTGGGTTAGGATATTTTGGTTGTTTAGGGGCTGCTCTTATTGTTCAATAATAAAAGGGCCCTTAAGCCTCATTGTAAGACAGTTCAGAGGCATGTAGCCAACACATCTCTTCTCAGAGATAAGCTACCATCGCCCTAGATGGTTTATTTCCATTCCTGTTTGTAAGCATATTTTAGTATTTTACATTAATGAAATGAAGTATTATTTCTGCTGCATCTCTGTGTTTACAGTTATCGATGTAATTTG
>Ga0115851_100925_pt1 | contig 14745 bp, 8 predicted proteins | sample InSIn2gowninarea_FD_83865 | JGI IMG/M metagenome (GOLD analysis project Ga0115851, IMG submission 83865)
AAAATTATTGATTTTTCTTAGCAAAAAAGAATATATTAATTATAAATAATTATAAAAGAATATGATTTTCAAATACTTATTGAATAGTATAATGGTTGTTACAAAAAATAAAATAAAAACTTTGTCATTCATGTTTTCATGGTTAATTACCAAAATAAGTGAAATCTTATTAAATTGAAGATGGATAAGTTAATGCAAGCATTCAATTCATTTGAAGTGTATCTCTTGCATTGGATACTATGCATACTTAAAATCACCATAGAAGTTATTTGTATAAAGTTTATAGACACTTTGTTTAGTGACCTTCCATATGGTATATTATAATGAATGTTTTTTGTGCGTTCTAGAATTTGTAGACATAGAAACACAAACAAGAGCAAATACAAACAAGTAAATACATTACATAAAATAAAAACACAAAAATATAAAACCCTATCATCATGAAACATCCCTTTGTAACTAATTATAAATATATATTAATTAAAAATACTTATAAAATAATTTGATTGTCAAAGATGCATTGAATAATGATACTAACAAAAAAAACATGGTCATTTGCAAAAATAAATAAAATTTTGTTAAACCAAATGTTAATTTGAACATATATAGTTTAATACATATTCAATTAATTGGAAGTGTAATTCTTGGATATTATATTTTGTGTGTAAAATCATCATAAATGTGACTTGTATCAAGTCAGTAGTTAATTTGGGCAATGACCATCCATACGCCATATTCTAATGAAAGTATTTCTAGTGTTCTAAAGTTTACATAAAAACAAGAGAATAAACAAACAAACACATACATTACATAAAATCAAAGCACAAACACTTGAAATTCTGTCATCATAAAAATTCTATCTAATTATAAAAAATAATTAATTAAAAAACAATGTTCATTGAATAGTGGTGCTTGCTAAAGTTCAAATTCATTCATGATGTTGTTGTCATTTGTAGAAAAAACAAGATTTTATTAAATTAAACTACAAACTAAAGATAAATACTTTAGTATACAAATTGTACACATTGGAAAAGTAATCACTGAATATGATATTACATATGTGTAAAAATATTATACACATACAAACATATCAAACAACCAAAGGAAAACAAGAGCACAATAAAAAATGCATAACACAAACTAAAACCGCATACATTTAAAATTCTATGATCATAAAACATCAAGTTGTAAATTAATTTTTAAATTCTATGTTTATTTTGTTTGTATTTTATCATCATCAAGTGGGACTCTTTGTATATTTTTAAATGTTCATTAAATGATTGTGGTTTAAAAAAAAATCATGGTCATAGTCCCTTGTGATGTTGTGATTATTTATATTGTTGAGAAGTATATATTGATTAAAAGCAATCATGAAAACCTGTGATTTTCAAACTCATAAAAAATAGTGATGATGCTTACAAAGAAAATCAATGGTCATATATTTTTGTGTTATTATAAAAAGTTATCAACTCCACCCATTTTGTACCATAACAAATTAATTAAATAATAAATTAGTTATTTTTTTTTTTTTAACTGGCATTTAACATCAATCTATTTAAACAAATTTATAAATCTATAAATTTCTTTTTAAGTTGGAAATGGTTTTATATTAAAATTTTAAATGAATTACAAACAAAATTTTAAAATTTTAAAATTCATGGTGTGTGTATATATATATATATATATATATATATATATGGTTTTCTTTAATGTATTAATATTTTGAATTTTAAATAAGATATACATTCATTTAAGAAAAAAATATAGCCTTCACAAAGACATTTTGAAATGCATTTATAATCAAATTTAAAATTAATTATTTATTACTAAATTATAATTAAAAAGACATTTACATTAATGGAAAATTATTTATTAAAATTCAAATAAAACTTAAAACAAAAAATATATTTTAATATATATATGAAAGTTCAAACAATGAATATATATATATAATATAATTTTATTATATGTATAAAATTGGCAATAATTTATAAAACATTTTATACAACAACGTTATAGAAATAATAATTAAATAGATGTTGAAACGAATTCATGGTGCCAACAATAGCCAACAGGGTGAGATACAATAATTAAATAGATATTAGAATGAATTCAAGTTGTCAATCATAGCTAACATGGTGAGATATAGACATACTTAGATGTTAAAATGCATTCATGTTGCCAACCAGAACCAACAAAATGAGATAGAGAAATAATTAGATGCTAAAATAAATTCAATATTAAAATAAATTCATGTTACCAACAATAACTCACTTTTATGCGAGTGTAAATAAATATTTACGCCGTAAGGCGTTCCCTCTGAGAAAGACATCCCTAAAATGTGACGTGTGCGATCCTGAGCCATTGATTTTGTGTTAGATGATTGGGGTGTTTTCTGCCCTTGATTTAATATGTTTTTTTCATGGAAAAATGTCTTTTTTTCCCACAAGCTAGAAGACAAAGAGGGAGGATCTGGCTATGGGTTACGAAAAGCTAGGCCTCCTGGCGATGAGACTCTTGGCAATCACTGAAACTACGAGGGCCACACAAAAGTGTCTTTCTTCCCTGTATGAGGGCCGCATAGCCCTGTGCTTCCTACCAGAAGTTTAATGCATACAATCTGGTGTAAATAGGACATATTTTCATCTAGAAGTACCTTTGATTTGGGATATAAGCAGAATGGAAATTCGCATGCTATGTACACATTAAGCCATGTCCAAGAGTGTTGGTGAAGACGTGGGCTTTGCAGAGACAAAGGAATAGACAATCAAAATTCTCATTAGTGGGATTTATTATTTCCTTCCTGTTATGTACTGTCAAAATCCTTATATCCTATTCTTCGTGCTGGAAATGTAAAAAATCTTTGTTGTTTTTTAAAGTAGAATTTGTTATAGAAATTAAAACAGGTTATTGCTAAGTCTCACAATGTTTTCTACACACATTAACCGTCAAGGGTAACCAGCTCCAGACAAGAACAGGTAATTCTTTGTTCATTTCTTACCATAGAGGGTGATCGAGGATGAAAAGTGGATGTCAGCAAAAATGAAATTCTTTTCCTAAATGGGTATTTCTTCAAATGCCTCTTCCTCTCCTCCCGTGCATTGAATAGGTAATTTTCTGTAACTCTTTAATTCATAAAAGCATTTTTGTGTTGTTCTTCTTTTACTTTGTATTCCGGTAATCCTTTTGACACTCAAACTGACCAGAGAAGATAATTTATGCAGAGCATAGCCCAGAGGCTATTGGGTTGTTTCTTCAGTGTTTTTGGTTTTTCATCTCTTTAGTTTTTGTTGTTTTTACTTATTTTTCTTTTCAATACTTTAATGGTTTTTACCCATATGAGTTGAGAGTCATGTCATGACTATGCTATTTTTATTCTATGCTTATAATGCATTTTTTTGTTTTTGGCTTTTCTGTTTGGTGACCTCGCTGAAACCCTATGCAGTGTCTGCCATGGGTGGAAATCAAAGGGTGATGGAAGAGGTGTACAAGGCTTTCTTTCCGAGGTATTTTAATCTCTGTTGTTGTGTTGCTATTGGGTGCTTTATGTTTTTCAATAGTTTTAATATTATCAATGTGCATGATTAGGGATATTTTGGAGGAGTGTTGGTGAAGACGTGGGGCTTTCCAGAGACAAAGGAACAGACAATCAAAATTCTCATTAGTGGGATTTATTATTTCCTTCCTGTTATGTACGGTCAAAATCCTTATATCCTATTCTTTGTGCTGGAAATGTAAAACATCTTTGTTGTTTTTTAAAGTAGAATTTGTTATAGAAATTAAAACAGGTGATTGCTAAGTCTCACAATGTTTTCTACACAGATTAACCGTCAAGGGTAACCAACTCCACACAAGAACAGGTAATTCTTTGTTCAGTTCTTTCAAGAGAGGGTGATCAAGGATTAAAAGTGGATGTCGGCGAAAATGAAATGCTTTTCCTAAATGGGTATTTCTTCAAATGCCTCTTCCACTCCTCCCACGCATTGAATAGGTAATTTTTTGTAATGATTTAATTCATAAAAGTATTTTTGTGTTGTTCTTCTTTTACTTTGTATTCCAGTAATTCTTTTGACACTCAAACTGAGCAGAGAAGATAATTTATGCTAAGCATAGCACAGAGGCTAATGGGTTGTTTCTTCATTGTTTTTGGTTTTTCATCTCTTTAGTTTTTGTTGCTTTTACTTATTTTTCTTTTCAATACTTTAATAGTCTTTACCCATATGCGTTGAGAGTCATGTCATGACTATGCTATTTTTCTTCTATGCTTATAATGCATTTTTTCATTTTTGGGTTTTTCGTTTGGTGACCTCGTTGAAACCCTATGCAGAGTCTGCCATGGGTGGAAATCAAGGGTGATGGAAGAGGTGTGCAAGGTTTTCTTTCTGAGGTATTTTAATCTCTATTGTTGTGTTGCTATTGGGTGCTTTATGTTTTTCAATAGTTTTAATATTATCTATGTGCAGGGTTAGGGATATTTTGGAGGAGTTCTGGTGAAGACGTGGGGCTTTGCAGAGACAAAGGAACAGACAATCAAAAGTATCATTAGTGGTATTTATTATTTCCTTCCTGTTATGTACTGTCAAAATCCTTATATCCCATTCTTTGTGCTGGAAACGTGAAACATCTTTGTTGTTTTTTAAAGTAAAATTTGTTATAGAAATTAAAACAAGTGATTTCTAAGTCTCACAATGTTTTCTACACAGATTAACCGTCAAGGGTAACTAGCTCCACACAAGAACAGTTAATTCTTTGTTCAGTTCTTTCAGGAGAGGGTGATCGAGGATGAAAAGTGGGTGTGGGCAAAAATGAAATGCTTTTCCTAAATGGGTATTTCTTAAAATGCCTCTTCCTCTCCTCCCGCGCATTGAATAGGTAATTTTCTGTAACGCTTTAATTCATAAAAGTATTTTTGTGTTGTTCTTCTTTTACTTTGTATTCCGGTAAAACATCTTTTTTTTTTTTAAGTAGAATTTGTTATAGAAATTAAAATAAGAAGATAGGTCGTTTTTCTTTCTTTAATGGCTTTTCTAATCCATCACTCTCATTAGTGTTTGGTTTTGTGAAATTGTAATTAATGCCATGCTCACCATTATTCTAACAACATTTCATCATTATTTTATAAAAAAGGTATGATAGTCAATTTCCTCTCAAACAAAGAATCATAATTCACATTGACTATAAATTTATAGTATTAGATTTTAAGAGGAAGGAAGCGACTAAGGATCAAGGGTGAGCTTTTACATACCTCTACAATATTTATAAATCAATTGCGTAATTCATCCTCTTAAAAATCATGCTTTATTTGCTCTACTTATAAATTAATTGTATAATTCGTCCTCTCTTTAAAATTATGATTTATTTGCTCTTAAGTTGATGTAGTTTAACTTTTCCAATCAATTATTGATATTACAGGGTAAATATTCATTTCAAGTGAATATCACTTGTTCTCGATGTCCTCATCACTTAATGGATATTAAATAGCAAATGAGTAGCTCAACCCTTCCGATAAATTATTCATATTACATAATAGATATTCATTGATTCCAAATGTCCTCATTAGGATAGTTGAGATATTGAATAAAAAAGCCATGCTCTTCGTAAGAAGAAAAACTTAGCATTGTATCTTTTTTCATCTTACTCCTAATACTATGGGCTCTAGGTCCCTGCTCACCTTACTCCTAGCACTGTGGATTTGTTGTAAGGTGCATTTTATATATATTTATATAGTTTTATTATATGTTATTAGTTTAATATTATAATAATAATAATCTAAATTTAAGGTTGTGGTATGATATTTTTTTGTTTGCGGAACAAGTCTCTTGTTTATGGGACAAGGGATCTTCCTTCATGTAGAAGTTTATGGAGGTGTGCATATTCCACCCCATCTAGATTTGAATCTATGACCTCTTACATAGAAACACATCTTCTTAAACTTCAATCTTGCCCAAGTTCTACTATAGACATAAAATTTAATCGTTTTTCCCTCATTTAATATGTTGTTTTCTAATTTTTTCATCTACAAATTATTGTTTTTTCTAGTGCATTTACGGTTAGCACAATATTTATGAAATTCTGATAATTACTTTTGATGTAGATCTTCTTTTAACTTTTTTGAATACATCATTCAATAATTATACTTCAGAAATACAACAATGAAGAACAATAGAGATATTTCTCTTATTAAATAAGATACACACCTTAACTTATGGTCAAATCTGGTTTTCTCCTCCAAGTCAAGTCACTCAAACTTCATTCTGCTTGTCTGATCTAGAAATTTTAGCCTCCTAACAACTATCTAGTAGCCCAGAATTTTGCCCCCCAATAATTACTTAGTGACCCATAAAATTCTGACGCTCCAACAACAATTGCTCCAGAAAGATGTCAATCACAGAGAGAGAGACTAGGCCACACATGCAAGATGCTAGCTAGAGAGAGAGAGAGAGAGAAAAGATTTTGTCCTCCTTTTTTTCGTCTATCACTACCTTTGCTCTTGAGTGAGAGATGGCCCTTTAGCTCCAATTCTTTCATCAAGGGAATCTTCTCTGGGAGGAGGCTTTGCTTTGTGCCACAGGATCCAATCCCTCAGGTCCATCTCCGGAGGCTCTAATTAAAGGCAACCCATTACAATCAATGAGCACTAATTGGTATGGGATTAACCCTTACCAGTTCGTAAGGAGCATCGATGATTCAAGAGAGAATCCAAAGTTCAAATGTCATGGAATCCTTCCCATTTTAAAGCGCATTAGTCTACTCTGTTAATTCAAAGATGGGGTTCATAGCTACCCGTAGATTAAACACAAAAATGTTTAAATAAAATTTTTATTTTTAAAAGGAATGAGCACTTAGATCCATATGAAACTAGACTTTAGTAATAAAAATAAAAGCAGTAAGTTCTTACCAGAGGGTAAGGATAGACGTAGGGTATCAGAAACCTAGCCATTCAAAAATAAGTGCAGTGGGTTAGAGAGATCTGTATTAAAGTGGAAAAGAGAAAAGAAAACACCAGAGGAAGGGGTTAATATAAAAATACAGACCCCAGTTTCTGTCTCATTCGAGATGCCAAGAGAAAAACCCTGAGAGTCCCATGGTAATCCCGAAGAAATGTCTGAAGAATCAGATAAGCATAAGGGCAAAGCACCATCACATCTAGTAGAATCGTCCAGGCTTGAAAGAGATGAATGGGATTCACTGAAATATAAAATGCTGCGAGAACCACATTTAGCTGGGATTCATTGGTAAACACTATCAAAGAAACCTCAAGTATTCTCTTTCTCTATCTCTGTGGTTTTTAAAATTCTTTGAGCTTTGACATTTTTAGGCTTCATTTTTCCTTGTACCTGGTGATAAGGATTGTCCTTTCTACCCATAACCCTCTGCAAACAAATCATGGCAAATCCCTATGGGAAACAATTCATTTATCCTTGTACCTGGCAAGTCATCACACCTCATATCCACATGGACATGTTGAATTTAGGGTCTTCTTAGGGAACACTAATTTCCTCACAGACAACAAAGTGATAGTCTATTGCCTCAAAAACAAGTGCATTTTCTCCCATTATTTAACTAACAACTTTGATTGAATTAACCCGTTCTGATCTTTGATGATACAAATGTAAATCTAAATAGTTTTCAACCTATGAAAAGATCAATTCATGCCAAAACTCTAGGGGTAAGCCAGGGAGTCTAAACTATGCTAGATTAGATGATGGCTATGCTTCAAAGGGATTGGCACAGTTTGCCATATCATCCATAAACCTCCTCCAAACATGGTGTCTATATTCAGGAATCAAGAAGAATACCATGATAAATCCTTTTGATTGGAGTGTTACGGCTTTAAACCATTCTGGGTCCCAGTCTGCCAATTAAACTTGATCCATTTGGATATAGTATCAGTGGATCACCAAATTGTTGCAGGGGTAAACAAAGAGATCCATTTTTTTGTTAAGTACAAATATTATACATTATTGCATGACTTTAATTCTAGCAACCACTTTAGTGTTAAAGTCATATTAATGTTGGTAAATGTGACTGACATGTAACATCAAAAGAACAGGTTAGTGCAAGGTAGTTAAACAACTATAACTCCCTGAGGGTGTCTTATGTGAGAGAGTATGAATATTCTGTCTTGTATAATTTTTGTAATATCATCCATAAAAATAATGTTATATGTTCTGTCCATTATCATATTTACTCACTCTTATGTGTTTGCATTCCAAAGTTAACATCAGAGCATGTTAAATGAGGATCCAAGCATAGTTTTGTGCATGTATGCTGCTGAGTTCAAGACAACAAGATTTTTTAATAGGCATCAAGTTAGGTCATAATGAAGCAATTGTTGAGATCATAAATGAATAATGAAAAAGAGATGCCGGGAGGTTATATGACTTTGTGCTTGAAAAGAATCCCTTTTTTATTCACACAAACAAGCATTATAATATGTTATAGGAGAAATCAAAGTATACATTTTCATTTTTTTTTATTGACACTTTCAGAACTGTAGGCCTCTGTGACCGTCTGTCCAGAAGAACCTAAAATGGCTTTTTATAACCTAATTTTTGTAGTCATTTGTAGGCATTTTTTGCCTCAGCTCTTCTACAAAGCTCCAAATTTACATTCAAATTTGCCGGAAATTAGGCCATTACATAAAGTTATAAACAATTAACAAGATTAACTTTTAGAGCAGAATATCTGTTTTTTTTTTTAAATCAATGTAGGGAAGGAACTGATGCTGGAAGGAAAAATTCATCGGTAACTTTGTAGACATTGCTCTTCCTGTAGTGATAATACTTCTTTAGGTAATCTGTTTTCTTGTTTATTGAATTCTCTATAGATGCGCAAGAAAAAGACTTTAGAAAACTTCACTATGACCTCAGAAACCTTGTCCCCATTCATGGTTGTGCTCAACACCATATTTTTTGTCCACACTGCAAATCTTGAGAAACAATCCTTTCAATGACTATGAACAACTCATCAATTGTGTTGAACGTCACACAAAATGCTCAGAAAGCACATGCCTAAGAAAAAATGGATCCTCACTCCAATGTCGTTATAAAGCACCGTGGGAATTACATCCAAAATCGGCCTTATTCATTGATTCCAATGGCCAAAAAACATACACCCCTGCTCGCAATGACGATCAACTCAATAGCCATAACCCTACCATCCTATCTATTTGGCATGCAAATGTTTACTGCCAACCAGTACTCTCCATACACGCTATACAAAAACATATCGCCAAATATGCATCCAAAGCATAAAAAAATATGAAAGCTTCCACCACATGCTACGTAGAATTGTCCTGGCTTGACCCATCGCTAACCCAGCAAGATCCGCATTTCAAAAATTTCTTGCAGAAACCCTTGTTGTTCATGACATTGGAGCACAAGAAAACTACCATATGCTGCAAAAATTATCATTAACATTATGTAGTCGACCATTCATTTCTTTAAATGTAAGCCAAAAAATTCTTATGCGCCTTACACAAACAAACACCACCTCCACTACATCCCCACACATCATAGATACATATATCCAGTGCGCTTCTACTATATAATCCACATCACTAATAGAATTAGCAAGATCCTGGTCATATGATCCTCGTCGCAAAACAAACAAATGGAAACAAAGACCTACAAAAGCAATTGTTCGGGTCATACCACGTTACTCCTCCATACCATCCACAACTGAACCTTGCTATGCTGACTTTTGCAGAGTTGAACTTATGCTATACAAACCTTTTTGCCATATCGTACAAGATATAGGAGATTCTGCTGCAGAATTCATCACAAATTGGCAAACATTTCGTCCTTTGTACAAACCTTGGCATCAACACCGCACACTATCTGATATTGAATCTGTCGCAAATGATACCTCAACTATTCATGAAACCAATCCTCCAGACACCATGGAGATAAATGAATGGGAATTACTTTACCAATTACACCCTACAGATGAGCTTCTCATAAATGACCTTGACATGCTTGGTCTTCGTGGCTTTGATGACACCCATAACTGGAATCATACCACTATCCCATTAGATCTACAAAATAATACCATACAGTTCATTGAGAATAGCCGCTCCATCCACCACATTCTTCAAACACATCAAGAGATCCTGGCGACCCTTACTACATTATCTCCAATGTAAACAAAATCTCTAAATATTATTTCTAATCATTTTGCTAAGAAGGATTATTTACCCGCTCTCAGAATGATAATACAAGGCACTGCTGGTACAGGAAAATCCCTTCTTATCAATTGCATCAAAGATATGCTCATAAGCCTTGCAAGCCCAAAACCTTCACCGATCATGCTCCTCACCCCTACAAGGGTTGCTGCCTTTAACATACAAGCATCAACAATCCATTCTACTCTACACTTTCCTATAAAGAATCCTATGCCCTTAGAAGGTAATGCTCTTGCAAAATTCCAAGAAGGACTCAGGCATATAAGATACATACTAATCGATGAAATGAGCTTCATTGGGCCAAAGCTTCTCAGCCATATTGATGAACGTCTTCGAGAGGCATTTCCATAGCAAAGAAACACTCCTTTCGGTGGTTGTTCCATTATATTGGTTGGTGATCTCGGTCAGCTACCACCTGTCAAAGACATACCTCTATATGCAGGGACGAGCCACGGAAGCGCACTGTGGAACACCTTCAACACAGTCATCACATTAGACACAATATTTCGTCAACAATGCGACAACATCGCACAAGTTACTTTCAGGAACATTCTCCAAAACATTAGAGATGCAAATCCAGTAATCGACGACTACAACGTAGTCTTGTCACACATAGATTCCTTTTTATCAGAAGAAGAAATATGTTCATTCTATGATTCCATGCATCTATTCCCAACAAATGCTCAAACAATGGTCCATAATAAGCAGATGATGAAATCTGTAAACACTCCTATCGCAAGATCCATTGCTGAGGATGACAACACATATTCCAACATTTCCTCAGAAGACGAGCAACTTGAGTGAATTGTATTACTCTGCAATGGAAAAAAAGTTATGTTGACTTCCAACCTTTGGGTTTCAGCCGGACATGTTAATGGTTCCCTCGGTTCAAACATTTGTTGTTGTATATTTTCCCAAATACATTGGACCTCCTTGGGATGAAAGAAACCCCACTCACTTGCCTATTCCAGTAGTAAAAAGAAATGGACGTGCACAAATTCCATTGAAGATGGCTTGGGCTTTAACCATACATAAATCTCAAGGTATGACACTTCCTAAAGAAACAATTGACATTGAAAAAATAGAACGTAAAGGTCTCACATTCACAACAATTTCAAGAGTACGTTCTCTACGAGATCTCTAGATTAGCCCCACATTCAGTTTCAATCATTACAGTAAAGTGAAGGGCAACAAAAACATTGCTCACAAAAAAACACAGAAGAAATTCTCCGTTCAATGTTGCCTCCAAATAATCTGCTCCAACCCATACTTCAACATCGCCAAAAGGTTTCCCCCATTTATTTACCTCATTCTATTTCATAACATACTTTTCATCATACCTTTCATATCTTTCAACAATAACCAAATTTAATCAATATTACTAATTAACCAAACATTAGAATGTCTTTATATTATCTATAGATCTCATTCTAACATTTTCTTTCTTTTGCAATAGGACACATGGACTTAGAAATAGCATACCTAAGCAACTACAAGTAGAATGGCAAGCAAAAAATATGCATCTCCAACTACGCATAGACCTCTAATGGTGTTCAATATGCCGTTATTCACCATGCATCTTCCACTAACAATATATAAATCCCCATAGGAAAGGTAACTTCATTTCCATTCATTCCAAATTCATTTTAACACAACTCACCTGCAAAGTATTACTAATAAATTTCCACAACTGATTTACATATTACTAATTCTAACAAAATATACATTTTGTAGGTCCATTACTGCTTCTTCAGGTCTTCGATGCCTCCAACATGTTTTCATACAACTTCAAATATGGAATGACAAGCACAATGTTCTTTAGAATATTATATTCTGCCTCGAACCTCTTCTGTTACAAATCACTATTTGTATTTTCCATTTCAAACTTAAAAAAGGATGTTTCAAGATCAAATACCATTTTGATGGTTTATGTCCTCACAACTATTTGTATTTTCCATTTCAAACTTAAAAAAAGATGTTTCAAGATTAAAGACTATTTTGATGGTTTATGTCCTCACAACTATTTGTGTTTTCCATTTCAAACTTAAAAAAGGATGTTTCAAGATCAAATACCATTTTGATAGTTTATGTCCTCACAACCAATTCATTGTAAATGGGTTTTAACATATCTTGTTAACAAAATCAATTGATTTTAATGAATATAATACATGTTTTCAATATATCTTCATATTAATTTAATTTCCCCTTTGAATAATGATTTCTTAAATAACCCTATCCAAATCAATATGGATGCCCGGTTGTTGTTCGCATGGATTAATTCATTTATCTTCACCTTTAACTCCACAATTTTTACCAACTACAAACAAAGGTCTCTAAACAAGTTCAATGGATATTTATGGCTACTTGCATTCCATTTCAACGGTTTTCGGCATGACTTCCTCAAATTAAAACTCGGAATCATCGACCCTTGCTTTCAAAAAAGCCCAATCACATTTCAATATTCTTCCAGACGCTATGCCTTACGACGTTTCCTTTGCAACATTAGGTGCAAATGCTAGTTACATATATTTTATAGACTTTTACTCAAGCCTGGACTTTGACTTTTACTTCGACCTAAATAAATGTTGCTCTATTCCACACTCACACAATGAATAGAGTCACAACCACAACATCATTATCTTAGATTTTTTTTCCGATGGATGGAGTCACGACCACAATGGAACGGATGGCTTTTTTTGAATGCCTTAATCGAATATCGAATTACTCCATCCCCATTATTTCGGCAACATCAGTAGTTTCACGGATCGCATTATAATAATTTTTTGGGTGTATTTGATCATATTAGGTTGAGAGCTATGTGCCATTTTTTATTTTTTGTTTGTAGATTTTATATTTGACTTTGAATTTTAGTAAAAGGGTTAAGTTGTTTAATGTTTATTCAAATTTACTTTTAAATTTTTAGAATCTCTTTTATTTATATTTTCAATTTAAGACCTCTATAAATAATAGGTGAAAGCCATTTTAATTCTTCTTATTGTGTATAATAATGTGATAGAATTTATTTTTATTATTTCTCTAAGTTTATTGTAAATTATTTCTCAAAATTTTAACAATGTAATTATCTTTCTTTCTATCTTAATATTAATACTTATTTTCTAATATTTTTTCACATGGAATGAGGATGATTCAGACTTACAATTTTTTTTTTTGTTTTTTTATATGTATATTATATTATTATTTGTAAACAATAAGAAACTATATTAATAAGATTTGTCTTTATTTTGAGGGAGGGGCTTTTCCCTCTCTCTAAGACCTCAAGATAGCTATAGCTATGGCTGCGAAGAATGTCTAGTGTGATTATGGTTATTTTGTTATTATGTTTTTTTCTCTCTTATTAAAGAAATCTATAAAAAAAAAATTGTGGAATGTGGTAAAATTTATGAAATTGTGATAATTTGTTTAAATAAATTGATATTGGTAATTAATGAACAATGAAACTTTAAAATAAATAAATAAATAAATTGAAATTTCTTCTCCCACAATGAACTTGGGTTGTACAACTTCTCATTGTCATTGATCAAACCTTAAGCTCCTTCGATCTATGCCTCATTTAGTAGTCACCTTAGTCTTTCAATGGTGATGCATTTAGGGCCAAGTTGGTCCAGTCTCACACCGCCCTCCAATAGTCCATATGTTTCCAATACCAAACTTCGCAACCTGGACCTCAAGTTTGACTAGCAAATTAACATCAAAAGGAGGATACACATACGTTGCTTTCCAACATAATCCGTGTCATCTTGTCCTCAAGTTCTTAGCTTCTTGAGATATTCTTAGGGCACATCAACAACACAAAATAGCTACTCCCAACTACATTTCCCATCTACAAACACATTCTCTTATTTGATTTCCTTTCTAGACTTCCAAACCATTATTTTAGGCATAAGAAACCTCCTGAAAATACCCTACAATTCTTTGTCTCACAACAAGAAGTGATCTAAGCTCTCTAGAACAAAAGACACCATTGTTCAACTACATTTCTCATTAGAGTAACTATGGCTAGGCTAGAGATATTTTGCAAGCCCTCTCAGCCCTCCAACTTATGCCTCCACCATGATGTTGTAGTAGCACTTCCCTGTGACATGAATAGAGATCCAAATACCACACAAAAGTAGTAAATGCACTCACCCAAACTTACCTTAGAGTTGTGGCCTTCTTCATCAAGGTTATTCACACCATAACATAAGAGAAACTCCTTCACATCTTGTGCCAAATTCATCCTCCTTGCTAGCTTGGTCGCTTCCTGAAGTCCAATATCTATGTCAAAGGTATACCTAATTTTATTTGCACTTTGGATGTGCTCTAGTTTTAAACACTGTAAGTCTTAACTTGCAATCCTCTTAGGAGATTTTATGATAGGTACCTAGATGTAAAATTTCAATGGACTTGTGTATAATCTTTCTTTCCCTTCTTCTTATTTTCAGTTTCTAAAAATGGTAAAATTATATCCCCCCGCACTTCTCAAGCTTGTGGTGCAACTAGGAATATTTTGTTAGCCTATTGAATTAGTTTTATAAACATATGGTCAATTGTAGTCTAAT
>Ga0115851_100929_pt1 | contig 14715 bp, 8 predicted proteins | sample InSIn2gowninarea_FD_83865 | JGI IMG/M metagenome (GOLD analysis project Ga0115851, IMG submission 83865)
AAATGCTTGAAAACTTTCTTAAATGATGAGACCCTTCGTTAACTTTGTCAATGCCCTGGAGTTTGGTCACACATAAATGTGCACAAAATTCTGAGCTTCGGATTGAGGTAGCTCAGAGGCTTTGATTCTCTTCAAGGGTAAACACAGACCTCATCTATTGTGTCCAGAACTGCGCTCTCCTTACCAGGATATTCGATCATCTTTGGGCTCTAGAACTGGCCCCTCGGTTTTCTAAAACAGGGTTTTATATGATCTTTATCTTGATCCACAAAACTGCAGCCTAATCACTGTTTGCAAAAGTCCCCGGAACTGCAAGCTTCTTCATCTAGGAGCTCGGTCCAGATTTTTTTTTTTTATAATATTATTTATTCTGTCAGGAATTTTACAGGCGCATTTAAGTTGAAGCAAAACACTAGCTCTGTCATATCCCTAGGCACTAAGCCATTAGACTGCTGTTGAAACATTATGACATTCTAATTTTCTATATTTTCAACTATTTAATAAGAAATTTGATTATGGAATAGCTATTTAGTGGGCTTTGGGTCCAGATTTTGAACCAAAGCTCTGATACCATGTGTAAGGACTTGATTCCTATTATTAGAGCCTCAATCTATTATACACTAACAGATCTATTTTCCTGCTGATTTAAATAATAAAATGAGCTTACTGACCTTCTTACATAGCTTTAAACATTTAGTATCTTATCATTTTATCATAAGCAACAATAAATTAAGGTGAGCATTCCATTCATAGCAACTTAACAAGAGTAATCCATGGAAAAATAAATGTTCCGGTGGTTGATGATGATACCTTTGTCTTATAGCTCCAGTTGAACGCTCCTTATCACCGACCAACCAGATTTACCTCCCAGCCAACTAGGAAACAAATTCCTAGCCCAGGAAACCTCCACAGGTTCCCTAGCCCTCCGTGCCCAAGTCCAACCAGATATAGTGTGTCCTCAAGAAGAATATGCAAAACCAGATAATGATACTTTCCTCCTCTCAAACCCAAGAAACCTCCATAGGTTTCCAAGATCTCTCAAAATCATGACAAGGCCAAACAATCATAACCAACCCCCACAATCCTCCTCCAAGACTCCAACCCCCCTCCCCTTTTTATACCCTCTTTCCTTTCTCCATCTCAACAACCTCTCATTAATGTCATTAACTTCTCATCCATCCCTAGTTGACTTCTCCTCTCCTAAGTAAGCTAGGAGTACATTTGGAATTGTGACATGAATATAAAATTGAGAATTTAATGGGGAAGGATCATGTTTTCTCCCAAGTAAATCTGAAAAGTACATTTGGGAATGTGAAGTGTAATTACATGGAGAGGACCATGTCTTTTCCTTAGTAAATGTGAGGGTACATTGGGGAATGTGAAATGAATAAATATATATTGATGATAAGATGGAAAGGACTATGTCTTCTCCCAAGTAAATGTGAGGGTACATTTGGGAATGTGAAATGTACTTACATGGAGAGGACCATGTCTTCTCCTTAGTAAATGTGAGGGTACATTGGAGAATGTGAAATGAATACATATATTTTGAAATAATGGAAGGAGACCATATCCTACATAATATTCAATTAGAGAAGGTAAGTGGGGAATTTAATAATGGAAATCATAAATTTATAGTAGACCAATATTTCTCAATGTTTTCAGATAATGTAAATATTAACAAATGATTTGTAGGATAAGATTTAAGTGGGGCATTACATACACCCCTCCTTCAGAAAACTTCGTCCCGAAGTTAGAATGAAAAGATGCGAGGAGTTTGAAAGCATAGCAACCAGAGATAGTTATAGCAATAAAATCGGATAAGTTCGACAATGACATTTCTTCCCATCAAGAGTCTCCCACTGATCTATATCCTCCTATCCACCCTGGCCTACTTCCATTCCCGCCCTATCCGACCTCTGCTGCCTTATCAGTGGCAAAGGCCATACTAACCACTGATAAAACCGACATGGTGGGAGCGTCGAATGCCTCGACCGAACTTTCCCCAGCAGGCATCTGGCAATCGTCATCACACGTCTAGGGGGAGCGTTCAGCTGTCCTCCTCACGATTCCAGGTTTCGGAGGATACACGGTGGGAAACACCTCCACCCCTCCTTCAGAGCACGAACCACACTACAGAGCTGGTTGGACTTGTCATCGAATAATCCAGTCAGGTCGTCTTGCCACCTGTGATTTGCATTTTACTCATGTCATAAGAGTGCATATCAAGTAGATACCAAATGTAATAGAACAATGTACATCGTACCTTTCCTCATTGGTTATCTCGACCTTCCCCAATGGAATAGTAGATCTTGGTTATCATACGGTTCTTTCCAACCTGTAGTTTAGTTCTCATCCATGCATATATACAACCACAAAATAGATATAGATACATGATCTTAAACATCATGTTTATTAAGCCCAGTGTCCACGTGTCAATTTTTGTTGTTCATACTGGAAATAAATCTTACATCAGATAAATCATAATTTCACTAAGTCATTGATTAGATAAATCATATCTATATAAGCCTATACGATGCAACAATAACTTTGACAAGTCATGCACTAGATAAATTGTAACCAAGTAAGTCATACATTTGGTCATACATCCAACATGTCCATCATCAATACCAAATCCATCAATTGATTTTCACGTGTCCAACCAAATGTACATAATGTTCATAAATAACATGGAACTGCAAAATAGAACCTTAACATAGGTGGCTATCTATGTTAAAATGGGCGTCATAAACGCTTATGTGACATCCTTGTGGAACCTCTTAATAACAATTAGAGTTGAAACAGATTTAACTGTCTGTCATGGAAAATAGCATTTGAACCGGGATATGCTATAAGGTGGTACCAAAACCAAAATAATGGCAAGCAACGGATTCGTGCACTATCAATTTCCACTAGAAGGTGCTAGTATAAGTTTCATGCATATAATTTCTTTAATACCTTAGTGAATATAAAAGTCCCACTCTTTAACATATTGCCTGCAACATCATTGTTAATTCGGAATGAACACATGAAGAAACCATTACAAGATATGCGTTGTTTTATTTTCTAAAAGTAAAATATCGTATCATGTCTTGTAATGATACAAGCATGAATTGTGATTTGTTATACTTGGAAGGCATAGTATCATTATATTGAATCTCTATAGGATCCTATGCTGATTAGGTGGGTCAAATTAGGATTTAATATATTATTTAAATACTGCCATAGTCCTGATCGACAAGAGTGGTCTAATGGATTACAAATGTCCATAATGTATGAGATTGGAGACATTCATTGGCAGCACCCCTTTGCGAAGAGTTGTCATACAATTGTTCGTGACAACTTCAGGTCACTGCTCTAGGAGGCCATTCACTGTCACTTTGCTTTTCTTGATGAATGTGGATCTCTTGTTCTCAGCCTTTATTTATTTATTTATTTATTTTTATTTTTTTATATTGCATTTGGGCCACGATAGTAGATGCTCCCCTTGCACTGACTTATGCGTAAACAAGGAGTGAGGTGGGGTCTACTCCCCACTCACTCACTTTACCTTTACACTTTATTTCTAACAAATTGTATTAAATAAAATTATTGCACTTTATTTCAAACATATTGAATTAAGTCATGATGTCTCATGAACTCAATGTTGCCTTTTTGACTCGATCACTAAGTTGGGCCTCATTCGGCGGGCCCTACATGGTTGCCACATCACCTTTAGTCTCCAATTAATTTCCATGTCAAAGTCAAATTCTTGACCCCCTTTTTTTTTTTACCATAGAGAAAATAATAAGTTTTCTCCAATTATTAATTTTTTTTTGGTTTCCTCACTTTTGCCACTAACATTAGAAAAAGTGGGTTTTGGCAGGCCTTGGAATAAATATTTGTATACCTGGAGGTGTCATGTGGGCCGTGCTTTGATAACGCAAAACACTCTTTTACATGTTACATATATTGCAGCTTTTTATTATCTTGTTGATTGTTGATCCAAAAAAAAAAAAATCGCTCCAGATTCAGTGAATGTGTATCATGCAATTGATTGCCTACCCTATTTTGCACCTAACCATTCTACATTTGCATAGCCAATTGCTTAAAGACTTCCATTTTTTTTTTCAAACCAGATGCCAAAGATAAATGTGCCTATGATATTTTGTCACACTTAACAGTCTAGGTTCAATGTAACAAACAATAGTTGATCAAAGAGATAATATCAAGCATAAGAAGGATAATATAAAAGAATCCATAGAAATAAATAATATATAATTTGACAGTTAAGAATGACCTTCGTGATAATGTGTATGCACATTGTAATGTCACAAGATGAAGAGTTCTCAAAGACCTTTCTAGGGCTGCTTTTTTTTTTTTTTTGGTGTACTTGTTGGTTATAATATTCAAATTTAGGAAATGACCCAAAATAGCACCGTAATTTCCAAGTCATTTTAAATTTCCCAGTGGAGTCTTATATCAAAACAGTTTTCTGTACTACTGTAGGTATGGTCGCTGTGTTTGGTTTCAGATAGGCCCTTTTGTCAAATGTATGTGCTTATTCACAAATAAAACTTGGCCATAAATGTGCAAATCAACAAGCACCATGCACAATAAAATTTTCTCTTTTATTTTTTTATTTTTTGCTTAAATGTTCAATTCAGAAATATTCAGCGAAATACCATTGACTAGGGTGCTAAACAATAGGTTGATAGAAAATATAATCTTAGTCAATGAACATAAACTAGTTTTATTAGGGAGCAAAATTCTGAGTTACAATGTCATGGAATTCAACACCCGGAACAAGCTCCAACTAATAAAAAAAATTGACTAGCTGGTAGATAAGCCTCTAGAATAAATTCTTCCTCAATCCACTGAAAATAACCAGCACATAAATAAGTCTAAAATGCAGAACAGAACATCCCTTTTTCTGATCAGAAAGATAGCCACCAATACATGTAATTAGTATGTTCTTTGATGCACAAAACTGAGATGAACTCTGGAAGTTTAGGCTGATCGAATGAGAGTGCAGTGATCAATCCGGCTTCCACGGAATGTGGATATTTAAACCTCTTAAAATTTCCCATGATTCAATTTGAGAATTACTATTTTGGAAAACGGTTTTTCCCAAAAATATAAGGAGGCAAAATATTTTTTTTTTTTTGCTTGCTAGCTATTGTTGGATATAATGTCCTCACCATAATCCAGATCTCTCCTAGTTAATGAAAGTCATGGTTTTCCTGGTATTCTAATGTTCAAGGATACTTAGGTGAATATCTAATGTACACGATTGCAAATGGACAACCGCATGATTGGAGTTTTCCTACTGATGAAGCAGGGATTTAAAATGCATTTGAGTATCGTTGAACAAGCAGTCACACCTTGCTTACAAAAGTGGAAGAATAGGTAAATAAAACCTTACGACCTTAAAAACCACTTTTACAGTTCCAATAATGATATATGTAGGAAACATGAAGCAGTAATCCTGATTTTAAGTAATCGCCACTAAAGGCAAAAGAAGTTGTACGGCAAACCAGTCAAGATGAACACAAGCTCTGGCTGCAAAACTTAATGAATTGGGATTTGACCTAATTTTCGGTTAAAGCAATTACAGCAGTGGCCACCACGGCCCATCTCATGAGGCATTTTACTTGCACACAACGTAGGTCTCAACGCCAAAATGATTGCTATGTAGTGATGGAGAGGATGAATCCTTGGAATGGAGCTGGATGTAAAACTCTATCCAGTCATTACCCACTTGCACACAAGGCATGCTAAACGCCAAATTTGGATGTACAATGTTGCACCTGAGCTTCCTTCAAACACAGCAAAAAATAAAACCATCCAGGGAAATCACAAACACACTATGCATAATGGACATAATGGACATAAGGACAATTGCAGATGTACCCCAACTATATATATATATATATATATATATATATATATATATATATCTTATACATTTAAATTTATAATTTTATATAAAAATAAACATTTTAAATATTAGATACAATCACGAAATCCACTTTTAAATAAAAGCAACACAAAAATAACATTTTTTTTTTGTAAAAATTTAACCATACACTGCTACACATCAATGGCTACAATTAAAAAAATAACATAACTTTAACTAATAAAATCCCTAAATCATCAACGTTGTTAAAGATATATTAAGCACTATTGCAAGGTGTTGTCACTGGGGAGAATACCCAACCTATTCTTGTTAGCACCTAAGCTATATATGGTTGACTTCTAACCATATACTATGAAAATGCCTTCAAAAACTATCCAGAAAACCAATGCTTTTTATGATTCATGTTGATGTCCAATCGGGAAGAGATCAGTATTGCAAGTAAACCAGATTAATGTTTTCCATAAAACAGTTTCAAGAAACGAACCCTTTTTGGATAGCCCAATTTCTTGCATTAAAAAATGAAAACTACCGTATAAAACATCGTTTTCCGTACTGTTCCATTTTTTATATGGTTTTTTTCTTCTGAAACAAAGACTTCCATCTGGTAACATAGATTGAAATTGAGATTTCTGATTAAGAACTGTCATGAAATGGAAAGAGAGCAAGAAAATATTTTCATGTTGCATTGAAATGAAGGAGGGCAGGGAGTTGCCCTGAGAAGTCTAAGTTGTTGTTTTTTTCGTTGTTTTCCTTGTGTGTTATACTACCAAACTACTATTTTTGTAATTTCTGGTGTGGTATACTACCAGACTGCTATAAGAGTTCAGTGTATATTTAATATAAATTTCATTTACAATATAGTAATTGTGGGGCTAGTTCATTTGAAGCTAAATTCTTAAAAACCAAAACACAAATAACCTAATTTCAGGTGAAAAAGTTGGTAGATTGTTTGAAGCAATTAAAATGGAGGAAGGAATTAAAGGAGAGAAAGGGTACCTGTGCAAGTATTTTCTTGGGCTCTTGAAGAAAGACCAAGGCTTCTGATCCTTCCATTGTGGTCCAAATTTGCCTAGAAAAAATAGATCCATGTTTTGTGAGTAAGCCATTGAAGAGATCCTCCTCAATCTTATTTCTCAATGCATCCAAATTCAACCATGAAACAATAACTGTGAGCGAATTACTACAACATTTCATGTGAAATTATAAAAAAAAAAAAATGCAAATCAATTCTAAGAATGGCCATCCATCTAGAAACACTAAAAATTGATCAAACGACCTGTGCCTGTTTCCATATAGCCACAGATTAGATTGTATTGTGCCCATGGTCTTTCCTTCTTCTTTTTTTGCAACTACTCAACATACATTTCATGTGAAAATATAAAACAAATTTTGAAATCAATTCTAAGAATGGCCATCGATCTAGAAACCCTAAAGATTGATCCAGTGACCTGTACTTTCTTCCATATAGCCACAGATCAGATTGTGATGTGCCCATGGTCTTTCCTTTTTTTTCAACTACTCAACATTCATTTGAATACACTAAGGCGGGGAAGAAAACTTGTTTTGGTCTTTCCTTTTTTTTTCAACTACTCATTCATTAGAATACACTAAGGTGGGGAAGAAAATGCGACATAATGGTCTTTCCTCTTTTTTCAACTACTCAACATTCATTCGAATACACTAAGGCGGGGAAGAAAACACGGCAAAATGGTCTTTCCTTTCTTTTCAACTACTCAAGATTCATTCGAATACACTAAGGTGGGAAAGAAAACGCAGTAGAAATTAAATTTTTAATTTGGATGATCGTTAAATTTTTTAAATATAATTATTTATTTTTTATAAATTTTAAAAACATTATATTTTATGAATATATCAAAATGTATGGAATGTATATTTTCTTATCTTATTGTATACTCATTTCAAAAAATTATATTTTTTGTTTTTCAAAATTACAAAATAATTAACCATGTTGTAAGTTGTAATTTTAAACAAATTCATATTTGGATTTTATATAATTAAACAAAAAAACTATAAATATTTTTTATTAATGTTTAATTATCTAATACTAATATTATGGTCTCCATGTTATTTAAATAGATGAGATTTGGTTTTATAATTATTATGTCAAACTTTAAACGTAAAGGGAGACGTTTGTCTAGGGACAACACTATTTTTTCAAGGACTTGGTTGGATTCCAAAGTCACAAAAAAAGTAAGGCTATCTATGAGGGCATGACAACTAGGGAGTGCCAAGGTGTGCAAGGAATGCTAGGAAGTGATAACACATGCAAGAAGTTTCCAAGGCATGTTTGTCATTCCAAGACATTCCAAGTGCTAAGGCATGCCAAGAGGTGTCAAGTGCTAGGGTGTGGCACCAATGCATGCTAGGGAGTGCCAAGGAAACACAAGGGAGGACTAGTTTCAATTACATGTAAATGAATGAATAAGAGTGTTTGGTATGGAGCATTAGCAAGTTATGGGTGTGCTAAAGAGGCCTTGACAAGGTATGTTAGGTAGTGTCAGGGAAACACAAGGAAGGACTAGTTTCAATTGCATGGAAATGAATGAATAATAGTGTATGATAGGGAGTATTAGGAAGTTCTGGGTGTGCTAAGGAGGCATCTCTGGAAAAAATTTGGGATGGTTTGGACAATTTTTTTTGTTTTGGTGTAGATTTGCAATTTTTTGGCAATTTTTTGTCTAGCAGCACAACGAGCTCATGCTTTGTTTCTTCCTTAGGGCTCCAAATGATGTAAAATCAAAATTTTTGGAAATCTTATGATCCCATCTCAAACCCCATTTGCCCACTTTCCTGATTTGGGGCTCAAGTTTTGAGAAATTTGCAAAAATAGGCCAAAAATCACCTTTTTTCCCCTCTCTTTCCATTTCGTTGTGCACCTAGAGACACCTTGGGAGAATGGCCATATCTCAGCCAAAAATTGGTCATTTTGAGTGAAACAATACTCTAAAGACATCTACACTCTACCATATTTCCAGAAAAGGATTCCGATCTAGATTTGGACTTCATAAAGGCACTAAAAAATGGCCTCCAACATCTTGTTGTACACCTGGAAATTTCTGACATTTTTGTAAAATTTTCACTGTGTAATTTTTTGTAATTCCTAGTTTGACTCTGGTAAAAGTAAAAAGGGTGAAGTAGATGAATGTGAGGGGTAAAAGTAAATGTAAATAATGGGTGGTTGGTATTTAGAAGTTGTTTTGATGTAAATTTGACCTCATTTATGAGAGAGGTTGGAGTCAAAGTTAATTGTAGAAGTCGTTTTTAACTTCCCTAGACATTAGGGTTTGGTTAGAATACCTCATGGAACAGTTCCTAGAGTCATTGATTCAACCCATAAGAGTGGGGAGATGTTTTGTTGGTATTTATGTATTAGTTTCTCAGTGATAGGATGGGTTGGATTTCAGAGGAGAGAACTATTGCAGCTTGTACTTGGACATTTTCTGGAAATCAAAGGACACAATTTGCAACTATTATCTAGGAATTCATGTGCAATAAGTTTGTGATGTTATTTTTTCTCTGGTATAGCTTTATATTAAATATATTAATCTTCTCTTTCCATTCATCAAGTATTCAATGGTTTTCCTTACATTTTATAAACAAAATTCTTTGCATAAAGCTCTATTTTGATGGAAAAATCATTATGTGTTACTTTATTTCTCGCTTAATCAATTCATGTTTCATGCTCATTAATACATTTTTCTTCTATACACCAAAAAACCCTAAGATCCATCACAAAAGTAATGCTAACTTTCTCCTTTTTGTATTTTTTGTTGTAACCCTTTGATCCTCTAACCTAGCTACCTAGTTTTTCTCCCATATCCAGCAACAAAACTCTAAATTTTCCAAAACCCACTTGAACCTAGCTATCTAGCCTAAAATCCTTTACATTCCAGTCATCTATTTGATGTGGTTTCATAGAAAGAGCCCTCTCTGGTTTGGTAGGACTAGCTACCAAATTAAAAGCTTGATCTGTGATTGCCTCCATCGATCTCCTTATTAGCTTGGGACATTGTGGAGGATAACAGAGGGCATGAAAACTAGGGAGTGCCAAGGTGTTCTAGTGAATGTAATGCTAGTTGTAGGGTCATGACTGCCAAGGTATGTTAGGGAATTCTAGGGCATGCTAACATGTGCCAGATAGTACAGAGACATGTCAAACAAGATAAGACATGTCAAGTATGAAGGCATGCCAAGATGTACAAGGGTGTGGCAATGCATGCCGGGGACTAGCAAGGGAAGAAAAGGGAAGAACAAGTTAAACTGCAAGTAAATGAGCACATAATAAGGTTAATAAGTCATCAATTTACCTTTTCCATGAGGGTCATGCTAGGAAAACCAACACTAGGTGCCAAGTGCTAAGTGTCAATGCATTCTAAGTGCCAAAGTAAGCCCCCGAGAGAGAATGAAGATGCTACTGCATGCAGTGGTAAAAATCAGAGTATGGTGTAGCACTGTATATTAAGTTCCACCAATGACATCATATTAGCAAAAATCTAAGCATGAAAATAGATTGAAACAAAAACAAAAGGGAAACCCTCACTAAGTCATCACGGGCTTGCTCAATAATCGGGCAACATTTGGGTATGAAAAATTAGGGATCCCTTCTTCAAAGTCCATGTTTGCTTTTATAGATCTCTTCATATTGATGGATGGCTTTGACCCTCCTTGAATGGCCATTGGATGAGTGTTGGGCAGTTGCATTCATTAAACTTCCTAGTAACTGTTTGAATTTTTTTTAATTTAAAACTTTTATACAGAACTTTAACTTTCACATTTTGTAATTTGGTGCATATGTTTTCCGCTCATGCCACATTTGTTTAAATAAACTACATATTTATTTTCTTTTGATTATGTTTCTCAACTATGGCCATGGATTTATCCTAGACAAGTAATGAAAATAAGATATGTTCCAGGGAATTGAACATATGTTTTTTCATCACTTGTATCGATATACTTTGACAGTATGGGCACGAAAACCCAAACCCATCACTTCATCGCACTATGACCGACAAAGACTTTCCTAGCTATTGAGCACAACACATAACCCATATCAGTTGAATATATACTGGTATTATTCTTTCACCTTGAGATGGATATATATTTGTTTTATTGCAGCAGTGAAACAGCCGCTACATTACTATACATCAACATACTCAAAGGCAAAAACTATTTTTCCTGTACAACCATGTTGAGAGTAATAAGTATCTTCCCACGTGTCATCATAGCAACAGATTCCATTTTGATAATTCATTATGCTTCTCATTCTAGTGGCCGCCATTATTGTGCAAGCTTCTCCTATCACTTTTTGCCTCCATGAAAGTTGATAAGAAAATGCTAAGACAATGCTAAATGTCAAATTTTAGCAGACATTATGAAAACCTTTTTGATCCATTTTCTAACATGGTACACAATCTACTTTGATAGTACAACAATGTATCTCTTCCAAAACTTGATTGTCTTTCATAGCTGGACAACTAATTTGATAAATGATCTCTTTAAATTTGTCTTGGACTCGAACGTTATTAGATGTTCTTGAAGATGGGCCAAGTGTTCACCCAAAATGTCCAAACATATCAATAACAACACATAGTGTAATTGAAATATTCATCCTCATCCAATTATTAAATGTAGAAATATTCCTCTAAAAGCCTAGATTTCCCATACACTGGGGCTATTAATTTTATAACCCCTGGTTTTAGTTTCTCTTGCATGTTTGGTGATTTAGTTGGAATATGTCAAAATATAGAGTTCCTTGATGTCTTCACTCCAACTTCTTGGATGCCATCTCAAAGAAAGGCTCAAAGGATATTCCAATTATTATCTTTAGAGGTGGCCATTTCGACCCAAAAGGCCAAGTATCCATGCCATCAGTCACACTTTTCTATGCATGTGTACATTACCAAGCAATTTATCATCAATAAACATTGTTGCAAGACAATAATTGTTCAAATAGATTTCTGTGACGTTCGGATATCCAAAGAGATTTCCTTATAAATCTCAAGTTCAACAAAGCATCCAACATATGGATCATGAAACAGTGGATCCTCACACTAATATATTCACCATGGAACTGAGACAAAGATATACAAATTGTAAACTCCCTCATGTAGATGAGAAAGTGGTGTTGGAAACTCTCCACGTTAGAGTTGACATTCTTACCATATTCAAATGGTGTCCTTCCTCAATGTAAACAATTCTTCAATAATATGGCCACTCTCCCACATGTGTCACTTCTCCCAATCCTCACGCTTAATTGACACACTGCACCTACGCATTTCATTCGATAATGTGTATGTCTTGGGACTTTATATCCACTATAGTGGGCCTTGATCCCTCTTCTATTACAAAGCATACTTCTCAAGGTAGGGGAAATCAAAACTTCATGTCCTTCCTCATTTCAATGCAACAAGAAAATCTTTTCTTGCTCTCTTTCCATTTCATGGTAGTTCTTCAATCAAAAATCTCAATTTCAAGCCCTTCCTTCCAACTTTGGTTGAATATTTTCATTTCTATCAACTCCAAAAGCAGGTGATAGAAAGGATGGTAGAAGGCTTGGTACCCAAGCTAGAGTTAAAGAGGAATAAACATTGAGTCAGACATTGGAAGATTCCTCTCGTGGGGTAAAAGGCTCACAACAAGGCCATAGTAAGCCCCCGAGAGAGAAAGAAAATGCTACTGCATGCAGTGGTAACAAGAAGAGTATGATGCAACACTGTATATTAAGGTACCATTATCATCCCCTCAAGACTTTGATTGATGAGGAGAAAGGAAATATTTTAAAAGTAGAATCTAGAAAATTTGAGGCTATAATTAGCAAAGTGGAAAGCTTGCACAATTTTGTTTAGAGACCTCATGAGAAAGTTATAGATGCTAATGCACTCTTTGATCTCACATCCACACTCCTTGCTACTGTTAACAGATCAGAAAACATTGATGGTGATACTCCAGTTGAGGCTTTTAGCTGCTTCTGTTTTCTAGCATGTGGCAGGAACTTTCACTATGCTTGGACCAATGGATAATTAACCCAAGCAAAGGAAAGCTATAGTACATAGAAAATAGACTAAGCCGACAGAAATCACTCGACCTCAAGCAGTGAAAGAGTCCTCGAAAGATGAAAAATCAGAAACAGACAAGAATATGGAAAGCATATTTAACATTTTGTGGAAACAGAAGCAAGCTAGATTAGAGAATTTGGTTCTAAATAGAATATAATTTTCCTAGATAGTAGAAAATATCTTTTCATTATCATTTCTATTAAAGGATGGTAGAGTTGAAATAAATGTCGATGAAAATGGAAAACATTTTGTTGTCCCCAAAAATTCTCCCAGAGCTACATAAATGGTGTTTGGAGAAGCTTCTTACAACCAATTTGTTTTTCGGTTCAATTTTAAAGGCTGGAAGTTGATGATGGAAGCTATTGAAAGTGGTTAGGAGTTGATGCCTCATAGAACCAATCCACTTATGATTCCTCGTTTTAAGAAGGATGCAGAGATTCCTCTCAGAGAGATTTCAAGAAACAAGGGCAGAGTGGTACCTGCAACTATTGAGGTGCAGGTGGATGAATGTGGAAGTGATGATGGTGGTGGAGGTCTTCAAAGATCAGCACCGAAGAAGTGAAATAAGTGTCTCCTATGACTTTTGCTACTTTTTTGGATTCTTTTTTGTTGGAAACTATCTCTATTTCTATCAGTGCACTGTAATTCATATAGGAAGCTAATCTTTAATTTAACTAATCTGGTATATAAACAATGCTATCTTGTTCTCATAATTAGTTATAATTAAGTTTACTGGTAGTGCAAACCCCCAGTCATTTAGTACAACCCTTTAGGCATGGTTCTAAGGCCTGGAAGAAGACTGGCATCACGTAAAAGGAAATTGTTAATCTAAGATGTCAAGTTTGATTTGTTAAACCATGATTAGTCTCCTTGTGATAGTGTGTTGTAATTTTATGTTTGAAAAATATTTTGAGATGCCACACAAGAACAAAGTTTCCAATTGTGTAGTTGGTTTAATTTGAGAATACATAGGGATGAGATTAGGGTAAGGCCAGGCGAAAATAGATGTAAATACAAAGGTTCAAAAAACTAGCTAACAACCCTTACCATACCCAAACCATTTTATAGGCACTACAGGGATAGATAGATCCACCCAAAGGCATGTGGAGAATAAGTAGGGATATGCATGCTTTGGATTGACTAATTTCTTGAGCCTAGCTCAAGCATGCACAACTAGTAGATGGCAAGAGATTTGGAATATATATCTATTAAGTATGTGTATATGAAATTCATTATGTCCCCTTTTGATTTTCAAGGTGGCAGGAATGCAATGGAGAAAGGGAGATCGTATTTGTCCTTTATATCCCACCTATCAGGACACTAGGATAAGTCCCAATAATAAGAGTTGGGTTCACTCATAAGTATATGATTGTAAAATGCCATCATGAACTTTATTAAGCTAAGTCATCCTTTAGTTGAAGCTTAAAGCAAGATACTCAGCCTCTTTTCAACCCTTCAGTCTTCTTGGAATAGCTACAGAACAACCCTATTTAAACCACGTTGAATTCCTCTTCTTGTTGTGATCTTAAACTTCAAACTTCGGCCCTTATCCCTACAATATCACCCAAGAACAACACAAAAAACAACCTCTCTTTCACACGTTGTACCTACAACAAAACATAAAACTTCCACGTTCATCCACCTGCACCTCAATAGTTGCAGGTACCACTCTGCCCTTGTTTCTTGAAATCTCTCTGAGAGGAATCTCTGCATCCTTCTTAAAACGAGGAATCATAAGTG
>Ga0115851_100930_pt1 | contig 14711 bp, 13 predicted proteins | sample InSIn2gowninarea_FD_83865 | JGI IMG/M metagenome (GOLD analysis project Ga0115851, IMG submission 83865)
AGATTGTCGAACCAATGGGAGGATGTATGAGGCCTTCAACACCACATTCATTTCACTTATCCCAAAATCAGATAATCCCACCTCATATGATGACTTCCGCTCCATTTCCCTCTGTAACTACATATATAAAATCATTGCCAAGATCATTGCTAATCACCTTCACCCCATATTATCCTCCCACATCTCCTCAGAACAGTTCGCATTCCTCTAGGACTGACCAATACATGAAGCTGTTGGGAAAACACAAGAAGCGATGCATTCTATACAGACGAAGAAACTGAAAGGTATGATCCTCAAGGTAAACCTCTCTAAGGCTTTTGACCGTGCAAGTTGGTTATACATCAGAATGCTCTTAACACACCTTGGGTTTCCCATAGAACTTATTCAATGTATCATGTGCTGCATAACAAACATATCTTTCAGTGTACTTATTAATGGATCGGCATCACCCTTCTTCCACTCGGAAAGAGGTCTCAGGTAGGGATACCCTCTGTCTCCTTTATTGTTTTTTCTTATCATGGAGGGGCTCAATAGACTTATAAGGGAAGAACACAATATGGGTAGGCTACAAGGAATCAAGATTACTGACAGATGCATCCTGACACATTTACTCTTTGTAGATGATGTATTGATTTTTCTTAATGGTAGCATTGGGGACTTGACCACCCTACAAAACACTATGTCAATATTTTGAACTGCTACAGGTATGGAAATCAATAACACAAAATCCACACTAATGGCTTCAAAGTGCACTCCACATGAGATACAGTTTGCACTCCATAGATTTCCATTCACTCTTTTGCAAATGGATGATGGTCTCAGATGCCTAGGATACAGACTGAAACCACATGGATACAAGATAGCAGATTAGACATGGTTAATCTCCAAGCTAGAAAGAAGACTCAACATTTGGCACCATAAATTCCTCTCCAGAGCAGGCCGCCTAGTTCTCATAAAAGCTGTACTTGAAGCTACTCCTGTATATTGGATGTCACTAGCATGGATCCCTAGGGGTATACTGTCAAGAATACAAAATCTCGGCTACAGATTCCTTTGGAAAGGCAAATAGGTCGGAAGAATATTTTCCTGGGCCAGATGGGAATTTCTCACCCTACCTGAGAAATGGGGAGGTTGGGGAATCAAAAGGCTGGATGATTTCTCAGTTGCTTTGGCAGCGAAATTAGGATGGAAGCTGATTACCACCAGCAACTTATGGACAAGAGTGACTTATTCGAAATATATATCTCCCCTCAATCTGATGGACTAGATTTGCCAGCCAAGTTGGAATAAGATTGGGATCTCGATCATCTGGAAAGCAGTGATAAATTCCATGTCAATTATCTGCGATGGGATCACATGGAAAATTCAATCAGGTACATCGGTTCACATTGGATTAGACTCCTGTATTGGCTATGGTAACACTCACAGACTTCCACAAGACATCTCGCTACATCTCACCAATTCAAGCATCTCTTATATCAATCACATTGCTGAACTGGACCACACCACTATATTCCATCAGGCATGAAAATCTACTCGGAGCCTACATATCCCACATAATTGGCACCAACAATGGGAGGAGTATATAACTGCTTTGTCAGAATCACACACCAGAATTACTGAGGGGGAATACAAGATCATTTAGGCACTTGAAAAAAATGGCTTATACTCCCCTAAGGAGGGATATCTATGTATTATTGCTGCCCATAAACCTCCGGCTATTGAACTTTGGTGGAAACACCTGTGGAAATTAAAGCCCCCCCAGAACTAGATTATTCATGTGGTCAGTTCTAAGAAATAAGGCATCGATGGGAGACAATCTGAATAAGAGAGCCCTGCATTGACCTTCTTGGTGCTGTATATACAAAAACAGTTCCGAAACTATTGACCATATGTTCCTTACTTTCTCAATTATTGTGGACCTTTGTAACTCCACCCTTTTGGCCATCAACTCCCACTGCACATGGAAGGGCAAGACTGTGTTAGATGCTTGGAATGCATGGTGGACCACAACAACCCCGATCAAAGCTAAAAACCTTCCCCTCCTCATTTTTTGAGCGATCTAGATCGCTTGTAACCACTGCATCTTTCATGATATCATTCCCGAATGGCCACCCATCATCGCCCGCATTCTTGCTGAATATAACTCCATCCCAAAAGATGATAATATTCCACCAACTCGAATCATTGTCCTCAAGGTCATTAACCAAGAACAACCCTGGGCATACTTCGATGGCTCAGCTCAGGAAGTTGGGTGTGGGTGGGGGGGTGCTATACTATACCTTACAGACTCTCACTATTATAAAATACAAATGGGCTGGGAAGGGGTACCAACAACTATGCAGAGCTAATCACCCTAAAACATCTCATATAATTTGCATTGGAAAAACATTGCAAGAATATTCAAATTTTTGGGGATTCCAAAACCATATGCAATTGGATAAACAAATCAACTAACTACTCTGCATACTCTCTTAGACCTATTCTGGAAGAGGTGCATAGAGTCATTGCACTATTTAATCATTTTGTTTGTCGCCATATCTACAGGGAACACAACCAAATTGCTGATTAGCTTTCCAAGGAAGATGTAAACTAGCCTCGTGGTACATGGTTGATCCCGGAGAAGAGGGACTATACATTACCAGTACTATCATCGTCTATACATGGATTATATAGCATAATTAGCTCAGAAGGAGTCTGTTTTTTTTATGTTGATAGTTTTTTGCTTTAAGTTATCAGCTGTACATACATGACACTCATAAGTACTCTCTGCATGGAGTCATTTTTGAACTCTATTATGAATAATTACAGAAGATATATCCTCCTTGCTTGGAGAACATAGATCTATTTTTGAAACTCTCTTTTTGATAGGCTATAGCTTCACATACAACATATGTGGAATGCATCTACAATATGTAATTTTCCTTTATTAATGAAAATTACGATTTTTCCAAGGGGAAAAAAAGAGAGTATAAAGAGATTTCAAACCCTAGATGACATCCTAAGTCATCAAATATCTCCTCTTGATAAATCAAGTCTTGGTTATGCAGGTGAACCCTAAATCAGAAATGATGCAAACCCTAATGCTTCAAACAAAAAGGATGTGGAGAAGCTTGGAAGAAATATTGATGCCCCCTGTTCCAACAAAAGCAAGGAGAAGAGTCAATATGACATTGGAAGAAACCCTACTCTAAGAATATATGAAGATGGTGTCAAGAATGCGAGAGACAATAATTTTGATCAAAGGATCCCGAGGCATAATGACTTTAGAAGTACATCAAGGCAATCTCCATCCTCCAAGTACCAAAGTATTTTTTTGGTTATTTCTATTCTCATATAAATTTTGGGCACATGGCAAAGGATTGTAGGATATACCACAAGAAAAAATAAAATGGTTTACATCAGCGCCCTAGAAGCAACTTTGCAAGATGAAGTCATGATACGTCATTCATGAACAAGATGAAATGCTTCATATTCCATAACATTGGACATATGGCTCATGATTGTAACTTGAATTGGGTCCCTAAACAAGACAAACCCATGACTACCAACCATGAAAGGAAAGTTACACAAGTATGGAGAAGGAAGAAAATTGGATCATAAAATATCTTGAACACTCAAGGCATCAACCCATGTTGTTGATCTGATAAGTACATATTTGGCATATATATTCCAAGTTTTGATGGTGAAATTCTACCAAAAAGGAGACCATGCATACTGTTATGGGGAGCTTGTGATTCTTGACTATTCTTGGTAAGGCTATTTGTGAAGAGCCTTGTGTAATCCTTGATGAGCCACACGTGGAAAATCATGTTATGAGACATATCTCCTAATCGATCATCTCTTACAAATTTTGTAGAAAATTTTGTTTGACAAGTTGGTCTCTCTCTTGCATAAAGACCATCTACTTCATTCCTTTCCATGAAAGCATGAAACATATTAGGGTAAGTAATTCCATTGAAGAACATGATCCTTCGTCCCCACTAGATATCCAATGGATCATTGTTGAATATGCCTTCCACTTGATCACAAAGTAGTAATAATTCTTGGGCTCCATGAGAAAAAAAGGATAGCAAAAGGAGTTTATTTAGGAAGGGGGAGTTGGTTGATCACATGAAGAAATGCAAACCAATACATCTCTCTTGTACCACATTGCTAGAAGAAGGAAAGCTTGATGATAGGGGGAGAACTTTAAGGAACAAGGTGTTATCAGGACACCCCATTTTCCATTGATGTCAAAGGGGGAGAGAATTTTGAAAGGGTGAGAATATTTCCATCAATGACAAAGGGGAGGATTGTTGGTTAAAGTTGTCATTGATGTCAATATGTCATTGTTGAAAATGCACCAAAAACTTGACAAAACCCATCATTCCAAACCTTCCCCTAATGAAACCCTATGAAATCCTAAATGACCAAATCCTAAAAAGCCCTAATGATTGAAAAAAATTCCGAATATAAAACCCTACCCTTGTCCTGATTGTTAACAATCATTTAATGTAAATTAAATGCATTAATGCATTGATATCCATAAAACTCTACAAATTCTTGGCTTTGAATATGTTTTGAAACAATATTAAAAATTCCTTATTGACAACAATAAAATGGATTGATTAATGGTAGACAAACATGGCATCCACATTCCCTATGACCATACATAAGGCATAAGTGCAACATGATGTAATACATGGTAGATAAGATACAACACTAGCATGGTAGACATGAATGGTAGATGGGATACAACACTCTATGGTAGACAAAGATTTTTTTGCATGGTGTTTTATATGGTTCATCTTTAACATGGAAGACATATGTATGATACATTACATGACAGACCAATAAATTTTTGTTAAATAATATCTCCACACTAAATGTTGTTCACAGTTCATTTAAATTTAAAAATGCAGCTCAACTCTTATAAGGCATGATAGTTCATATTAAAAAATCAAGTAAAAATTTATCCACTTCAGGTCAGCTAACAAAAAAAAGGGACATGACAATCCATATTTATGTTGGTTGCTATTTTTTTAGTCATGTTGGCTCCTTCACCCAACATACACATCCCTTTAGTTTAAATCAAAATGTGTATAAATATGAGTTCGATCTCATTATTTCATCTATCCAGTTCGGCGAATATTTTAGATAAAGAGGACAAAATCAAGAGAGGAGGCTAAGGAGGACGTTGAGCTTATTTTTTGGGCAAATTTCTATTGGGTTATCCTCAGCTCGGATTGCAGACCCACCTGTGGTGAATTAAACCAGTGAACAGAACAAGAAGAAAATGTTTAGAGGGATCAGACCTACAGTCCTATAGGAGACCAGACTTAGGACTAGTGAACAATCACTTTGAGGCTTGGTTGAAGGTTTAGAACAATGAAACAGTCATCTCAAAGCTACTTGGACTTGTGTGAAGAATCATTGTTCATAATTGTGCCTACAAAACTTCAAGAACAATGGTCTAAAGTAACTTAAGACCTTGTTTTACAGTGATCTGTGGAGAAAGGAGCTCAAACCTTCAAAAGATAGTCAAGAACTCATTTGTGAAGCCTAAACTTAACATTTGAAGACTCATCCTCCTATAGCTTAGCCTGTGGAGAATCAAAGTGGAAGGTTTGGAGACTTAGCTTTAGATATCAGTGCTTACCTCAGATAGCTACACCAAAATTGGGTTAGATTTTTTGGAGGACAGACCTCAGGTTCGAACCTGAGCACACCTGTGATAGCCATAACTTTAGATCAAGCTCATTGTTGTAGACTTCAGATCACAAAATTTTTGGGGAGGCTTGATATTAAGGTTCGATCTTGTTGAAAAGTTTAGATAGGTGTCTTGCTGAAGGCTTGAATTTTGAAGGACAGTGAGAGAAGTTTGTGGATAGTAAATATGTGGTGACATTTAACCTTCAAACCTATGACAAATCTCTTATGGAAAGACTGTACTCTCAGACCTTAGACAAGTCATATTTCAAGCTCAGACTTAGGAACAGTAAGAGGCTCACACCTAGCTCATATCTGTGAGCTCACCTTGAAGGTTCAGTTTTAAGGTCTCTGTGCATTGATAAAATTAAGAACTAACTAGTGAAAAAACCAATCACCTAGATACCTTGGACCTGTGGTGTATGGACAATCGCAAGCTAAGAATTGCAAAACTAAAGTAGCCCAATGCTTGGAACAAGTGGAGGGAAAATTATAAGAACCAAAGGTGGAATTATTTTATACATACCTCATAGTACAATGACATGTGAGGGATTGGGCATGTGAATAGTCACCTGTTGAAGGCTTAATTGAAGAATTATCTAAAATATTGAAGTCATCATGAGGTAATCTTGGAGAATTTTATTTCAGTAATATGAATAGTTGTGGAGACACCTTCATGAGAAGAAAAAGTTTTTATTGATGAGCTAAGTGCCTTGGAGATCGTTTGAGGGCAATGTTGAAGGTGAATATATTGTCAAGGCTTGTTGTAGAAAATATTGGGAGCCGTGAAGAATCATTAAACTTACCTTGACAAATTGAAGCCATGGGTTGGAGCCCTAGATGATAGGAGTCCTTAAGAAGACTAGGTTGGATCCCTAGAGGATAGGAGTCCTCAAGAAGACTAGGTTGGAGCCTATACTAGTGATAGTGTTGGATCCCTAAGAGGTTTGTGCCTCATAGAGACAAGGTTTGAGTCTTGGTAAGATAGGGTTGGAGCCCTAAGGTTTGGAGCCTCTTGAAATCCAAGTTAGTGCTTGGCAAAGTATAGGTTGGAGCCCGGTGGATTGGAGATTGGTGTCTTCATCTAGGGTTGGAGCCCTACAATATATTGTACCTAATTTATTATAAATGAGATTATTAGAGTCCTCATTATTTATAATTAGTAAAATCATTTATTCTATCATTGTTCATCTTGTGTTCTAATTATAAGTTATCTTAACTGCTAAAAATAGCTATTGAAAAGAAATACTAATTCACCCTCCCTCTTAGTATTTCCAACAATATCAACCCCAATCAGTGATAAACATTCAAATATATGTACAAGTAAACAAAAAACATTGGGGTCCTTAATCATTTTGAAGCTACTTATATCATCATCAAGTTATCCAAATACAACTTGTCATAAGATTTTCTTCTTTCACTTCTCCAGTATCACCAAATACAACCTCAGTACTTCCAAAATATTTTGTTTTCAAATCTATCGTAGTACTTTAATTCATTCTTCGATTTCATCCTTTTTCAAGGTTTTTACTAATGACTGTCATACTATGCCCTCCCTCTTAACGAGGGAGGTATACCCTTCCTTTTATCTAAGTTTCCTCTCAACTTAGGGAGAACAACAAAATCAAATATACTTCATTATTTCTCATGTTATCAAGGTCATCTTGATCATCACCATTCTTATATCTTCCTTCGTCATGTTCATCATTATTATCATCTTTAATTATGAACATCTTCAACATCTTGAAGATTATGTACCTACAAAAATTTAATAGCAAGTAGAACTAAATACAAATATACAAAAGCATGAAATCAACTATATCAAACTCATGTCATTACAACAGAAACATCAAAACATTCAAATTTTAGACATCAAATACCTAAACCAAGTTTATTTTATAATAAACAAGGGTTACATCGTTTATATTCTAAACTTCAACAATTTTCTACGGTTTGGTCATAAACCTTAGACTCCATATTTAAGACAAAAGCTTTAGATATCAACAACTCAATCAAGATATCAAACCAATCATAGTACTATACATCTAAGGTTTCAATAATATGATTTTAGAATTACATGTCAAACTATACTAGGGTTTGTTGCAAACCCTAGATTTCCAAAACATGAATATACACAATTAAGTTAGCATTCCAACATTTCATCTCTAGGTATTCATTCCTTATATATATTTATTTCTATGATAAAAACCCTAGATGAAAACATCAAATTCTGAAATTAGATAACAATTTTAACTAGGCTAGGGTTTCAATCATACAGAAAAATATACACCTAAGGTTTCATTCTCTGCATCTTACTTTAGTTATTACAAGGGTTTTATTCATAAAACCTAATTCATTAAACCCTAAAAGTCTAGGGTTTCATTATATAACCTAGACATTAACATTATACCCTAAATGACTAGGGGTTTTTACCATGACATTACCGAAACCCTAAAATTCAAAAAAATAGGATTTTATCATGTTCTATACTTTATCAACAAACCCTAAAAGGACTAGGGTTTCATAATCAACATTGACATACCCTTAACATCAAGAGGTTAGAGTTTTACAATGAACCCTAAGAGTTAGGGTTTCATAAGAATGATCAAATTACAAGAGAAAATATAACAAGGGTAGATTCAATCTAATAATTAATCACCTTAAAAGATTTTTTATGATTCAAAACCTTAGACATAAATATGTTAGCAATATAAATAAAATTTCAAAAGAGAATGATCATACCTTTTCTATGAAGAGCACCTTGTAACAAAACTCATGCTCTAAGACATACCTTGAGTTGTTCTTTAACAACCTCGTAAAGTGTCATTTTGAAGTGTTTCCTCTACAACAAAGCTTCTTTTAGGACTCAAATATTTGCTTTGAAGTTTCCTTCATAACCTTTGTGTATTCTGAAAGCTTTCCTACCAAGGAAAATATAAAAATGTTATGAGTATATAATTGAAACAAATCTCGATGTGAGGAGGAAATCAAACATGAAAGATGGAATAAAGAAAAAAATACTTATCTTTTGGTAAAATGGTGAAGGCTCCCTCTTAATACAACCTTTCCAAGGGATATCTACAACTTAAAAAATTCAAAATTTTCTAACAAGATATATTAGATCTATGAACTCTTGAAATAATAACTTAAAAGAAAACATTGCAAAACTTAAAGTAGAACGATATGCAAGGGATAGTATCCCTAAGAGACTTTAGCAAATATATCTTTGGCTTTAGATTCTTTAGTCTTATTTTTCTTGGGTGGAGCTTCATCGGAAATATTTGCGTGTTCTCCTTTTCTCTTCTTATTTCTTGGATTCTCAAGACATTAAATTTTATAGTGTCCCATCTTACGATAATTGTAGCATTCAATATTTGATAGATCAACCTTCTTCTTTGGTTCTTTGAACTTCTTTTACACTTCATTCTTCTTGTGATAAGAAAATTAGGAATTTGAAATGTTGTTTTCTTCATCCTCTTTTTTGTTACTTAATAATGAGATATGGGCTTCGTCTTGACTGCGTGCATTACACATTTGTTGAAATGTTGGTATATCTTTCCAACTGCTAATTCCTGATGCAAAATAGCTCCAAGATTTTGGTACACCTAAAAGTGCAACAATCATGAGTTCTTTCTCTGGTACAACTTCATCAATAAGTTGGAGTTCATCTCTTATTCTAGAGATCCTTATAAAATAAGATGATCTAGTGTCATATTTTGTAATCTTTATTGTTCTTAGTTCATTATTGAGACTAGCTATCTGACTGATGTTCTTGATGGTAAACAACTTGGAGAGAGCGTCATACATTTGTTGTGAAAAATCTATATTGTATATGTATGGGATTAGATTATCCTTCACTCAATATACTATTAGATTCATAGAAAAGATGTCAGCTTCCCTATACTTTTCCTTCCCTGCATCATCTGTAGGTTTCTTAACTTTTTCTTGAGAAAAATCCAAAACTTTATGCTTAGCAAGAATAAGATTCACTCTCTTTTTCCATGCCCTCTACTTAGAGGTTACTTCTATCTTATTCTTAGTAATCATTGTCATTTCTTCTTTTCTTGATATGTATAGTATACCTTTCTCATCTTATATGATCCTGATCCTTTGACCCTTTCAGTAGATCTTCAAGCTACCTTTTTCCTTCCATGTTCAACTTTTCTCTGATACCATGTTAGAAAATTAGAAAGGCAAAGAGACTCTCTTATGTCAATAATTACTTGTGATATTCTTGTAGTCTTATTAAATTTCTTTGTGTTCTTCTTTTATCTTCTTTTCATAAAGAAATCATCAAATCAAAACATGAAGATCGTCAACACCAAATGTAGGTACTTAGCTAGGGCTAAAACCCCTCTCTAGGGGAAAACTCGGTCATACTCTTCCATTAATCAAATTGATATAGACCAAGACCTTATACCAGACCAAAATACCTTCCTCCTCCACCAATTCAACCTTCCAAGATGCTTTTTCAAACTTTAGTAGTCCCCTTTTGTCTGACAACTTCAACTTAGTAACAATCCAGAATTTCGGCCCAACTACTTCAGAATTTCAGCCAATCTACTCTAGAATTTTGGTCGAACTACTCTATAATTTTAACCCAGCTACTCCAAAATTTTGTCCCAGCTAGAATTTTGGCCCTCTTACAACTTCAACTCCTTCACACATGTGAGACAAAGAGAGAGGAAATTTTGACTTATTTTTTTATTGATAAAGACTTCCTTCTCCTTGGCTAGGTTTTCCTCCTTCTTCCTTGAATTTCACACCCTTTTACCACTTTCAGCTACTACAGATCGAACTTGAGTGAGTGTCTCTCCAAATGAATCTAGCTCCTTTTATTTATACTGCTTTTATGAGTTCAAATTCCCTTGATGAGGCCGACTAGGTGGAGGAGGCCTAGAAGACTTAATTTACATAAAAATAAATTTCTTTCTTGACACAAGAAGCCCAAGAAGGGAATTTTATATGATGATAAGGATAAGGACTCTTGACATAAACACTAGAAGCCTCCAATGGAGGTTTTGACCTTTTAACCATTGACCCAAGAGTGAACCCATGCTTTAATAATTTAATTTCTTTTACAATATTTTTTCTTTCTTTCTTTTGACAAATGCATTACATCATGATTGAAATACAATTATGAGGACCGACACTAGTTATATTTTTCAACAGAAGATTCTAACTGTTGAAAATATTATACGTAGGAATATTTATGGCCCTTCTAACTACACTCTATGCAAATCAAAAGAAGAATCGTTTCCTCATTTATTTAGATCTTATTCTTTTTCTCTTACTACCTAGCAAGCGACCTTTGAAAAAGTCTACTTTGTTAATTCTATCCCAAGTATCTGGTCGGAAATGTTTGAAGTGTGGAAGAGTATTATTCCAAGTGATAAAATTAATTCATCTTTAGATCAGTGGGTATGGGTGTCATTGCCAAAATTTCTATGTTGGACTATATGGCTTGAAAGAAATAAATCCATTTTCAAAGAATTGGCTCCTTCCTCCGGTAGAGCGACTATCAAAGTGCAATGTCTACTTTGTGAATCTATCTCAATGTTGGGTATCAATGCAACAGATCGAGAAGAAATGGATCAAAGTTCATGTCCTTCCAGATCATGTTGTTAGCTTCTTTTCTTAACCTAGAGAGCACTCCTTCTCCCATCTTAGATTGGGGGCTAAGGACTTCCAAGTTTTGAAAAACAATCAATCTTCAACTCTCTTGTGTTTTGATGGAGGTTCAAGAGGAAATCCCAGGGAGTCTGTGGTGGGAGGGGTATTATATAGCCCCTAAGAACAAATGGTTTATAGCTTCACATGGGGCATAGGAATAAAAGCAAACAATCAAGCTGAATGATGGGAACTATGGAAAGGGTTGGACATCGCTATAGGAAAACAGATAAAAATATTAAAGGTTATGGGGGATTCTATGGTTGTCATTAGACAAATATCCAATGAATCTCCAAGAAATAATTCTAATCTCTCCTCAATTGTTCACAGGATAACATTTTTACGTACAAAATTTGAAAAAAATCTCCTTCCAACACATTCTTTTATTTTTAAATGTTGAGGTGGACTCAGAGCTTGACAAAGGAATTATTGAATTCTAGGATGGAGTAAAGAATGTGGCTCCAATCCTGTGAAATCAAATGGAGTTAACGAAAAAATATTGGTGGTTACTTTGATTGAAGCTCATAACATTAGGAATAAGGGAAATAAATGAAACATACCAGGGGAGTTCCACTTTCTTGGCACTATCTTCTTGAAAGATCTTCTGTGTGGTTAGAATGAAATCACCATGTATCATACCTTGCTTGGAAGGGATAACAGTTGGTACAATCGGTCATGAGGGAGGGTAAGTTTCAATGAGAGATCAACTCTTTGCCTCATGCCAATGACCTAATTGATATCCTCTGAGTCCTTCACCATTAATTCTCTAAAGAAACCCCTCTCCTTGAAGTTATATTGGACAACAATGGAGGTCGATTTAATATTTCATATGAAGTTAGAATTAATGTATTTTCTCATGGAATGCCATCGATGGAGAGTAGAAGCAATAATAAATTGGAAGGAATTTTGGGCATTCGTTCCGTCTCCTTCTCACCCTCCGTGCTTAGTTTAGTGGTTTTGTAATTGGGTTTATGTTGCTACGGTCTCCATGGATAGTCAGGGTCCCAAGGGGGATTCAGATCATTAGAATAAATCAATTGAGAGGTTTTTTAAGTTATTGATGGGAATGCTTGAGCTCACTATAAGAAGGTTGGAGTTTTTGGAACATGAGAGGGAGGAAATATTCAAGCTCATGGATCATAATTTTAAAGGGATGCAGGCTCGAATGGAAATATTTTTTTCCTACCTGGAGATAAAGATCTTGTTGTTGAAGGCACAATTTTTAGGAAAATCGCTAGGTTTGAGGAGAATGTCAATATGCAGGGTGTGTTCAATGTGACACTCGACTCGCAGAAGGTCAACATGGATGGTGTGGCACATGACGAAGGCCAATCTCGTGGCAAAGAGGTAGTAGCAGGGAATAAGTTTGAAGTTCACCCCTTTGGGGAATCTTAGTTAATATTTCAAATGTATTGTAAATTTGAACTCTTTTTGGATCAATTCTGTAAAATCTATGAGAGGTTTCAATGCAAAATTGTAGCGCAAAAAGCCTGCAGAGGTAAGAAAATTTTGTTGTGGTTGTATTGGAACATTGAAGCAGCGGAAGTAACCAAATCTTGTAAATGGTTCTGGCCATGAAATCCAAATTTTATAATATAAAATATCTTTTTTTTAGATCTTAGGCTTTTGTGATCCATAATGTAATGAGCATGTGGAGCTATTTGATACCTTTCCAATGGTAAGATAGTTGTAAAATTGATAAAAAATCTGAAGAATTCCAAGTTTTTGTATGTCACATTCAATGGTTGTTTTTTCTCTTATTTAAAAAATTTATGCTACCAGTAACACCTTTTTTCCTTTTAGGTTTAATAGTACTATATTTTGCGACCATAACGTTAATACTCTCATAATATTTTCAACAAAAACCTTAAAATCAATTCCTAAATCGAAAAATGGCATTGATATTGGCACCCTTTTCCCCAATATTGAATTTGCGACTACTTTGAAAACACATGCTTAACAACTAGTACCATTACAACCAAAATATTAAAGTCAACCTCAAAGAGAAAAGTGGTTCTTCCAGTAACAACCCCATCTTTTTTCTATAGCTAAAATTACAAGTTTTTTAATATCATGAATTTGAAAAAATGATATCCTTGCAATCGAAATCTCAAAATAAACCCCAAATTAAAAAAAAAAAGGTATTATTTTTGGAGGGCTTAAAATTACAACATTTTTGAAATTTCTGTATTCAAGCTTCTGTGATGCATAATGTATTAAGCAAAGACTTTCGATAGAAATCACATAAGAGAAATTTTTGGCCAACGTGTTTCGAACCAACAAGTGTGGTTCATCATGAGGACCAGATGAAGAGGCAGACCATGACAAAGGCTTAAATAGAAAGCAATGTAGAGACATAATTTTAGGTAACGACTATATTTGAACAATAATATTTAAATTGTGATATTAATTTATTAATATTTTAAAAACAAATATTATTCATTAATGACTATATTAAAAGGTTAGTTTTTGAAAAAAATATTTAAATAATGATATTATCTTATTATTATTATTTTTAAATATTAATAGGTAACGACTACATTAAACGACTAGTCTTTGAAAAAATAATATTTAAATTAATTTGTTAAAACCAAATATTACTACTTTTAGAAAAATAATATTTCATAAAAGGAAAGAGAAAAAAACTTTGAAAAAGGAGGAAAGTTAAATAAAAATAAAATGAACATAAAAATAAAAGTGAAAAATTTTCTGAATGGATGAAAATGCATATTTTTAAAATATATATATATATATTTTAAAAGAATATAGTTTATTTAATTTTTTACATTAAAAAAAAGTCAGATGAGGCATTATTAAAGAAGATGATGAAAGAAAAGGAGAAAATCATTTCAAAATATTTTTTAAAAATAAAATAATATGAAATTATATTAAAATTTTGAAAAATAAAACCATTTTTTCTCAAATAATGACACTTTCCAAAAGAGAGTTATAATAAAATATTTCTAAAAATCAAATATTAAGAAAAATAAAAAATAAAAAATAAAAATAAAAATAAAAAATGAAAAGAAAAAAAAACAAATAAGTCCGAGGGCTAGCTCAGTTGACCGAGTTCCCATTGTTAAAGCACCTCTATTATTGAGGGGTTATAGGTTCAATTCTCTCGATACCCTCAAGGCAAGGGTCTATGGTTGAGCAGAGAAGAAGTGATCCTTTCGGGTAGATCTGCTTGGTAGAAACATTATGTGGACGTAGTGGTCACCAATCTCCTAGGACTATGAACTACAGCGAGAATAAAAAGAAAAAAAAAAAAAAAAAAAAAAAAAAAAAAAAAAAACTTTTAAAAATAAAACAAAATTTATAATAAAGATAACAAATATTAAACAAAAAAA
>Ga0115851_100931_pt1 | contig 14710 bp, 6 predicted proteins | sample InSIn2gowninarea_FD_83865 | JGI IMG/M metagenome (GOLD analysis project Ga0115851, IMG submission 83865)
ATCATATGGATATATGCAAACGAAGAGTCTGCGTTGATTGGAGGAAAAGGAAAAGTGACCAATAAACCGGCATCCTTAACTAATCCCACGCCAACATCCTTGTAAGGGATAGTCGTTTTGCCAACATGCTGGATAGTTTCTGACGAGGCTGGGTCAGACGAAAAATATGCCAGCTGGTCGATAGTTACGATCTTGCCATTAAGTGGAAACTTTATAACTCGGAAGACCGATGACACGACTGCTGTCATGGCGTAAGACCAACTGTGACCCAAGAGAAGGTTGTAGTCGAGAGGGGCATCAACCACCTCCACATCCAGACTAACAGATTTTCCTTCAACCTCGATAGGTAGTTCCTGTAGGATGCCAAACGGACGGAACCCACGGCCATCAAAGGCCTTAAGAATCGTCGGGGATTGGTTCAATGGAGGAGAACCAAGCGATCTCCAACACTGAATCGACATAATACACGTAGACGCTCCCTCATCAATCACAGTCCGATGAATGGGTCTGTTCTTGACTATCACTGGGATTTGGAAAGCCATCTGATGAGGTAACCTTGGTGTACTATTTTCTAGGTCAAAGATTATCAGGTTTGGGTCCTGAGTGTCAACAGCTCCGATAGCCGACAAAAGTAATTTCCTCTGTGCTGGGCATGATTGCAGCACTTCAAGGGCCGACATTGCCGAGGGTGAAACAGCTAAATCCTCAACAATGTTATAATTCTGAGCCGCTCTCGCATGTGGATTGAAAGCAGACTTTCGAAGTATACCCTTGGCGGGCAGTTTGATTACTAAGTCAGGGTTAGGTTTCTCGATTTGTAGTGGATCGGAACCAGGAGCTGAGGTTGATGGATTTGAATGAGAAGATTCTGCTTCTTTGCCATCAACGGGGCCTTTACTACCATAATCATGTGACCGAGTCGCAACCTGTATATGAGACATCATCAAAATGGGTTCTTCACTGGCACTCGAGGAAGAACCTATCATCTTACTCTCCTGCTTTGGAAATGGATCTTTCAAAACAGCAGGAGTCGTGGCACCCTTGACGATTTTGGCAACCTCTGCCCGATGAGGGCAATCTCTCGTAAAATGATCCTCTTCGCATATGAGACAAGGATAACGAGGTTTGCGTTTCTCGTCACTGGTGTCCGTCTTCTCATTTTTCTCCTTCGGAGCTTTATCTGCTTTATTCTTCTTTTTACCCTTCTTCTTCCCACCGTTTTTTGATTTTGCCGTAGATGACTCTACAGCGTGAATATCGGCGGAAATTTCTGGAGAAGACTCTCCTGTCGGGGAATCCGGTAAGGTTATAATTGGAGAAGATTTCTTGGAAGATTTCTTCTTACACTTGGTATTTACCGTACCTATCATGCCATCAGCGGCATGAGATCCCGAAGGAGCAGTAGCGATTTGATTCGTCTTGGGAAGATTTGGGATCTTCTCGTGCAACGTACCCGACTGAGTATACACTAAGTCAAGGTACTGAGCTTGAGCAATTAATTGCTCCTCAGTAACTACTCCAGCCTTAGCCACATCCTCAGTAATCTTCGGTAATAATGATTTTACAAACCATTCAGCTACGATTTGGTCTGGGATAAAGACTTTCACTAATCGCCTTCGACGTCTCCACTCATGGATATGATCAGAGATATAGGTGGACGTCGATTGTTTTAGCGAGGTCAATAACTCGGTACCGTTATCGTATCTGACCGGCAACTGAAAATGGGTTAAGAATGAAGTAGCTAACTGGCTGAAATTGTAAAAAGAGGCCCGTGGTAACTCAATGTACCACTTGGCTGCGAGACCAATGAGTGTACGTTGGAAAAGACGTAAGCGGATCGAATCATCGGAGATTGAGTTAGATGCACACCAGAGGTGGTAGGTCATCACATGATTCGACGGGTCCTCTCCAGACTTACCCTCGAACTTGGGAATGTCACTAGGCAACTTACTTGGCATTGGCGGCCAGAACGGTAAATAATTGATAGGATCGTTTGTCAGGCGCGTCAAGTCTGGTAAATCCAAAGTTGCTATGAATGGTAACTGCCGATTAGGATCTCTGAAACTCTGGGTCACAAGACCAGTCCCAGGAGGAGGATACCCCGGATAACTAGGAACAGGTATCACATTCGGAATATTGTATCCACCCGGGAAACCAGGATTAACCGGACCGTACTGGGGTTGTTGAGGTTGTTGATAAGTATACCCAGGATACGGTTGATACTGGTAGACTGGTTGCTGGATAGCTTGACCGGTTTGATACTGACCCTGATACGGTTGATAAATAAATTGTGGTTGAGTAGTGACAACCGTACTTAAACCAGGTTGCCTCACAGGCATTTGGACCGTAGTTTGAATCGTAGATCCAGATGAAGGTAAAGATGTCTGAGGGGTGGTTGCAGAGACAGTGGAAACCGGAGCCGTCGATACTCCAGTGGTAAGTGTGGTAGACGGAACAGATGTTGCGGTAGTTGCAGCAGTCGCTTGAGATGGAGTACTAGGTGCAATAGGCGACTGAGTAACTACCGAAGTTACAGAAGTTTGAATATTAGACTGGACTGGTTGTTGGGTTGAACCAGAAACTCCAGGCTGTCCAATTTGAGATGACATCTGTACACTTGGCTGCAACACTTGTTGAGCTGGCGATGGATTCCACACAATATTTACCCCAGGGTATTGACCCATAACAGGCTGAGGATATAGAGATCCATAACCAGGTTGAGGATAGGATTGATAATTGACAGGTACAGTTCCCATACCTTGAACATAAGATTGACCTTGAGGGGGCTGGTAACCTTGACCCAAGTACTGACCTTGGGTTTGATACCCTTAAGGTACATACTGTACCTGGGGTTGACCTTGGGGTACGTACTGCACTTGGGGTTGACCCTGGGGCATATACTGCACCTGGGGTTGACCCTGAGGCATGTATTGTACCTGAGGTTGACCCTGAGGTACAGATTGGTACTGAGGTTGACCCTGGGGTGCATATTGAGATTGAGGTTGACCTTGAGGAACGTATTGTACCATAGGTACATATTGTCCTTGAGGTTGCCCCCCAGCGACTATTTGGGTACCTTGAGGTTGCCCCCCAGGCGTGTTTTGAGACTGCCCCCCAGGCGGTAACTGCCCACCTTGAGGTTGAGAACTGGGAGTTGAACCTGACATCATGTAGATGTCTCCCATACCCAACGGTTGATTACCTATATTTCCAGTGACTAACCCATGCTCAATGGGTTGAGGAGATGCTCCCGCAAAGGTACCAAAAAGTGACTGATACCCAGAGGGAACAGAAGGACCGCCGTACATAAAAGATTCAGATGATTGAGTAAAAGTAGATGACTGACCCGACATATCTACAGGAGGATAAAAACCTCTAGGAGGATAAGGAGTACGAGGAGGAGAATAACCTGACCCTGAATTGTCCAAATAATTGGTTAATGAAAGGTACCAAGTAGTACTTCTAGGAGGACTGTAGAAGATGGATTCACGTTCCCTTAGATCAATAATAGGTTGACCTTCAGAAACAAATACGCCTATTTCTTCCTCTTCTGGAGCAAGTTCTTCAATTGCAATCAAACCAGAAGGAAGATTTTTGGTGATAACTCTTTCTATTCTAGGTGAATCCGGAGCACTAGAAGTTGGAGTAACAGGTTCAGTTACCTCAGGTTCTTCGCCTATATCACTAGCAGATGAAAAACTACCAGTAAGCTCTGAAACTGCAACAGCTTCAGGATTATAACCTGTTTCTAAACCTTGGTAATCCGGATGAACTACCACTGAAGACTCTCCTTCTTCAGGTAAACCTCCTTCCTCAGGTGAACTTCTTCCACTGCCACTAGGATTTACAAGGACCTTCCAACCTTCGAAATGACTTGGGACCTCTTCGAGAGGTAGGCCTCAAAGTCTACGAGACCTTCTCAACAAATCGGCCACAGTGACAGTTTCAGGAGACTTGCCCCGACTGGTAGGGGACTGTCTCGGTAATTCAGCCACAGTTAAAACCTTGTAAACTACTGCACATGCAAACAAAGTAAAAACTCAAATCAAAACACCTAAAGTCTCTAAAGAACCAAACAAATTTGAATCAAATGCCTAAAGAATCTAGGGCGTCAAACCATACACAAACAGTAGCCTTCCAGACCGAAAACACTAGTTGGTGATGAAACCCAACATCGTCGAATTCAGTGCAGAAGTGGTGGGTGAAACAGTTACTCCGGCAACCTGCTTAACGAATAGACTGAACCAAGTTCCTCCACTTTTAACCGTCTCGAGTGAAGTGAACCCCACAGAAAATCCGAGTGAGTCTAGCCGACATCTGTCTCAGGTACAGTGGGATCTTCCCGCCACCGTCACCTCGGGTAGGGCCTTAAAGAATATGGTCACTAAGGTTACCAACAGCAACAAATACACCGGGGGGAACAGTCTACGATCCGATACACACGCAAGGGCAGAGTAGCAAGCTCAATCCCCTTGCCGGCTCCTTGACAATAATCCAAGGTTTACCGGCAAGTGACCCCAGGCTCCTCGACAATAATCCGAGGTTTACCGTTTGTAGTACGTGTATATCTGGCGTCGTTCCCAATGAAGGAGGATTGATCCCCTCACTGGTTCAGACACGATCTCGTGCTTCTCCTTTAAGAGGAGCTTTCCCAGAGTGTAATTGCAACAATTGGATTTGTCCTATCACAAGATGAGCTACTGTTTGGTTTTACTGTCTTGGAGAGTTAATTACTCTCCTACTCCAAGACACTAACCTGATCTATATTGGTGTTTCAGAGCCCTAGTAAATAAAAATTTACTATGTCAATTTTACTTTAAGCGTTACTTTTATGGTTGTTTCTTAAGTCAAAAGGTGATGGAAGTGAAACTGAATGGTGTGTAGACCCGACTCGAAATCCACTAAAAAATGATGCACCTAGGATGATTTACACTATTTTTTCCTTTTCAATGAAAATCCTAACTAAGAGAGTTGAGAGAATGCAACTTTTATAAAATGGCAACTTTCGTAGTAAAGACCACCAAAGAAAACTATCTCTTTATCTTTCCCCACGTACAGTTCATGACCACTAGTTACTTCACGAAAATCCTTCTCTTTCAAAAAACTTCAAACACTACTTAAAGCAAACTTCTCCAAAAGACTTTCTATATTTTTTTCTAAACTAAGAAAGCATATAAAAACTATTTTATCAAAAATAACTTTTAACAAAGCAATTTAACCTAAAACAAACCTGAAGCAAATTACCTAAAAACAAAATCAATGAGGCAAAAGCTAATCAAACAAGATTCTAGGATGTTTTACTTGATCAAAATGCAATCAAGGATCAGTTCGTACAGAATTACAAACTAATCAAAAACAAAATCGAAATCTCTTTGTCTCTTTCTTAAGAATGGAATTCAAGGTTTTCAACAACAAACTTTATCGAAACATGCAAAGATATGACTCAAAAGTAGGCCACTCACAAAGGATAGATTTTATCACAGGTCCGACTCCTAAGAAGATCAAAAACCAGAGAGATCTAAGGCTTTTAGAACTCCTAACTCCAAAGTTACTACAGGACCAAAGTAAAATTCCACCTTAAGGCAAAATTTCTGTGAATTCCACTAAAAATCTTGACACTACTGGAACAAGCTTAAATGAAGATTTTGGACAAACAACTAATGGATCTGGGCGGACAAAACCAATAAAAAACAAAAAGAACAAAAGGCTAAAAGCAAAAAATTGAATTTTTCAAAACCTAACAGGGGTACGCAGGCAATCTGATTGCAAGATGCGGGTACGCACTATGCTCACAGATACAGTGCGTACAAGTACGCACTGGATATAACACCTGGACTGCGTACCACTGGTAAAGTCAAGAAAAATAAAAACTAATCTAACCCTAAGCTAGCCCACCCAGACACACAGTCAGACAGCCAAAAACAGAAAGAAAAATCATTTTCTCAGACCAAAATAATCAATCAAAGAGAATTCAAATCCATTAATGGAGTCTCCCCAGTGGAGTCGCCATTTTGTCACACGGGATTAGTCTACAATGCGGACAAAGCAGACCTCCTAGAAACTAACCGGTTTCTAATGACAAACAAAACAAATGAGAGCAATCCTTCTCTAAATATGACTTTTACAATATAAGAATACAAGTGTTTAGATCCTACCTTGTTCCAACGCTGTTGTAGTAGTCCGACCTCGTCGATCCGGATGAGCTCCTCCTTCACTTCGAATCCTGCAACCACTAACAATCAAACGATTAAATAGCACTTGTATATCTCATAAAATAAAACATATTCAACATGTAGACCAAGGAACACATGAAACAACTCATAAAAAACGAGTTATTGAGAAGAATGGACTAATTTGTATTAATAGGAAACAAAGGAACTTTACAACCTGAGCCTTGGTGTTGCGCAAGCTCCTCCCAGGGTCCAACAAGAATTCTCCATTACTTTGATCAGCTCACTCTCCTCCTAATGAAACAAGAAAGGATATCTCTCCTCACAAGTTTCTACAAGGAAGACCTAATTCCAGCAGCATCTACCCATATGAATCTTTAACTTTCAACCTCTCCTCCTTCTGGCCCAATGCCTGTATTTATAGTGCTGTAGAGGAAGTTATTCAGGTCCACCATGGATGGGATAAGTCCCTCCTTCCATGGGATAGCTCCCCTCTTCATGGGATAAACTCCTCTATCTTAGGGATGCATGAACCATCTGGAGGTGCTCAAAACTCATCAAACCGACCTCTAGAATGTTCTAGATGTAACAAAAAGTAACTTTTTTAGAGTGGAACTTGCGCCTTTTGACCTTTCCAGGGGTACGCACCCTATCTTTTACTTACAGAGCGTACAAGTACGCAGCTTTTATGAACTTGGGGTGCGTACCCGTAGGTCAGCCTTAGAGAACCTGCGTACCCAGAGATATTTGACTTTACAAGGACTTTCTCTTCATTTTGGAATTTGACATGATGAGCAGAGGTACAAGGCTTGCTTAGGAGGATTGTATGACTGTTGATGGAGCCATACTACTACAGATAGTCATGGTGACATTTTTTAGTGTAACAGATTGCCCCCTAAAGTGCGAAGCCTGTATTAGATTAGGGTTTCGAAACATCTAGGAAGGGTGAAGGACTTTATCATTTCATAGAGAATCTTGTGGAGGGCCCAGTCGGAACCTGCAATTATTCAACACAAAATACATATATAAGCTCATATCATCGCTGAGGTAGGCATTCCCATACTCAGATTGAAAACTTTAACTAATGAACTAACTACTGCTCTGATACATGAATGATTTCGCAATACATTACAATCATAGACTCATGTAGACGCAGTATGGACGCAGCCATCTGTTTATGATTGGTCTACTATATAATGAACACAAAACTCCTCGCAGCCTGGATGGTGGAAACTAAATCCAGGGTCTTCATTCCTGCTTCCCGAAATAGTACGATTCTATCCATGTGAATGAATGATTTGATGTCGAACATGGTAGAAACCACTTGATTACCAGTCAATGATGTAAACTGTTAACAAGTGTGAGAGAGACCACCAGTGATGTCAATGGTTCTCAAAGTACCCAGTACAACCCGTGAAATGTGAATAGATGTATTGATGTCGAACACGTCACGGAATACCTTGATAGAAAGTCAATGATGTAAACTGTCGTCAAAGGCGAGAAATCTACCATTGATGCATGCAGACTTTCAAGGTACTGACGATTTCTAGGTCATCTTTCTAGATAATGTGCTGATGTCGATAGAAATCGACCCGTCATAGGCAAGCCCACAACATGAAATCTTAGATCAAGTTGAAGAAACGAAGCTGTGAGGACTGACTCAGGGATGGTCAAAATGGATGACAAGTATTTTGCAGATGAAGGTTGATTTGCAGCATCCTTTTGAACACATAACGACACGACAGATGGTTTGGCGACAAATGACCCAAAGTTAATACCCGGAGATGTTCAAAGGCTTTCAATGATGTTTGATCAACTTTTGAGACAAAGGATTACCCAACCCAGGTGAACGAAAAAGTGTCGTGTTCAAGAGTGGTGATAAAGTTCTTCTGTAACTGAAGATGTCAAATGAGTTCATTCTTCTCTCTTTTCCCCCACCATTTCTGGCAAGTACCTCTTTATTTTTTACAAGCTTGAGGAGGATAACATATGCTTGATTATAAGCTCATCCTTCGGATGAGTCCAACTTAGTTTAGATTCGGACCCTAAGAAGGAGTGGTCCGTTCCCGTTTGTAATTGAACGGGTCCTTTACTGTAAAAATTTTAACGAGCCCAGTATAGGAGAAACTCGGCGTTTTTCATTTTTAGAGAGTCTGAAAAACTTAAGAAGACTCCAAATTGAACTTTTTCGTACAATTGTGTCTCTCAAGCCCGAAAAAGTATAAAATAATGCTCGAGAGAACCGCTCGATCTTGCGACCAAGGAGTACTTTCATGATTAGTGCCTCTGACCTGAACAGTAAAAAGCGATCAAGGGCACGTCGTTTTATTTCCAATATCGAATTTAAAACGACAAAAATCTGGCAATCTTTTCGTGTTTATTCGGTCAGAAAAGGGCTGTAAGAGGACCGTCTTTTGATTCCGTTTTAACGAGTGCAAAAGAGATGCTCGGCAATCTTTTCATTTTTAAGGAGTCAGAAAAGGGCTTAAAAGATGACTCTGATATTTTTGTTTGCAAAAATGATGAAATTTTACCCTGCTAATCCTTTATCCTGCACAAAAACAACACGTCACTCATACCTGTTTGATAGAGGCAAAAATGTACTGAAAAAACATCTTTTCATGGTGAAAAATAAACAAACTGAACATTCATTCATCAAAAAACCAATAAAAAGAGGTTTTACCATGTCATTTTTACCATTTTACTGTTGGGGCAGAGCAAAGGGCTTTTGACAAGAAAACTTCCCGTGGACGCTGCGGAAAATCTGACCGACGGAATTGAGCACCGTCACCTCCAGGTATTTCCCAACATCCTCTCCTTCATTTTTATCGGATTAGTTTTTAAATTTAGGCTTTATTTTTGGATTTTTGGGCATTCCTTTTATTTAGGGCCGCCTCACGGGGTACGCAGGTGGCCCAAAGGGCACCTGCGTACCCCGACTTTTTCTCCATTGGAGAAAAGGTCAGAGTACGCAGCCCACCTTCAGCCCAGGTGCGTACCCACGCACTGTTCTTGAAGGCGGGGTGCGTACCCCGCAAAGTGCGGATTCCCAAACCCCATAGTCCAAAAACCACCAATGAAACTTGATTTTATGGATTCTAATTGATGATTTATGGTGTATAGGTAGTACACCATGCTAAATTGGCGGGAGAGGGAACATGAGGACGTCGATTTAGCTGCAGTGAACCATCAGCCTTCTATTGATGCCTTGAAGGCATGTGGCTTGTATAAGTATTGGGCCATTGCTGGCATGAGGGCCCAGGTACCTTTCTTGGAGTGGCTGGTTCAGCGGTGGCACGTACAGGATCAGTGCTTTTATATTGGAGGGCATCAATTAGAGATTGAGCCTTCCGATATTTACTTTCTTACTGGCTTGCCCAAGAGGGGCGATCACCTTACTCTGTTCGGGACTAGGCCGGGTGGCCAGTCCATTGCTAGCCTCCGACTAGAGTATTGCAATACTCAAAACCAGGAGAAAAGCATTGAGATTCACACCATCCGATCCCGAGAGCTTATGGTTATTGCATTCACCGTGACCAGACTCTGCGGCGCAGCCGCTTTACATCTTGCTACTGGGTCCCAGATGAGGATGGCCATTGACTGCTATCGAGGCACCATCTTCAACTGGTGTGATGCGGTACTGGCCAACATGAAGGGCCAGTTGACCAGGGCGAAGAATGGACAGATGAAGACCTTTGGATATGGGCCTCTAGTTGTATCCTTTGCCCTTGAGAGAGTACCGATGCTAGTCGCTCAGCATCTTACAGTTGAGATTTTGGGTCCTCGAGAGCCCAAGCTGACACGCTGGGTTACCGTGATGGCTCGCCATCCTGACGAGGGGGCGAGGGTTGTTCGCTTCACACCTGAGTACTTCTGCTGGCTAGATAGCCAGGTATTTGCGATTCAGGATTTCCCGTATGCTGGAGTGGATTTCAGAGGTGATCCAGACATGGTTCTTCCAGCGAGAGAACAGTGGGACGACACAGGTAACTTCATTTTCACAAGTTTTCAAGTTATATATATTTTTTTATGTTTTCATATCGCATCAAAAATGACAGTGTTTATTTTTCAAAATGCAGATGTGGGACCACACCGCCCGGCCAACCTCTGGCCATTCGACAGGAAGATACCAGTTGAGCCAGCCCCAGGGCCACAGGATGAGGCTGCAGAGACCTTGGCCGAACTAGAGCATGACCTAGAGCGTCTTACAGCTGATATACCAGAGACGACTCTAGATGATATCCCAGTCCGGCTTCAGCGCTATGTAGTCGGCGTCCCAGGACCCTTTAGGAGGTTCCTGTTGAGGGTGGCTCGCACTGTAGTATCTTATAGAGATCACCATCAGTGATTAGCTAGACGTTGTAGCCACATACGTCATTTTGTTTTTTGTACACTATCATTTTTGCCGATCATAAGGTGTTTTGCAACCTATGATCGATGGCGATGTATATTTTGACACACTCTATCTATATATATATATCATTATTACCGGCTCATTTTGTAAAACATGTGTGATGAAAATGTTTATAAATTTATCTGTATGATTAACGCAAATGTCTATTTAACATCTGAGAAGCAATTGCATCTGCTAATGTATTAAAAGACCTTGGAATATGCTGATATTCAATATAATCAAACTCACGTTCCAAGAGACGTACCCTCAAAAATAACCTAAGTAACACTGGATTTCTAATGGCATAAACTCTATTTAACTGTAATACAACGAGTTCAGAATCTAACCTGACGATCAAACGATGAATCCCAAATGAAATTGATTCAGACAATAATTCAATCACTGCACTGTATTCTGCAATGTTGTTTGTCGTTTGACCGAGGCTCACCCCATGCATAGAAACTAACTCATCAGAGGGCGAATAGATAACCCAAGCTGCGGAAGAGATATTCCGTGTAAATCCAATGTATGTTTGATGAGGCGTCGACATCTGCCATACAAGTAAAACCAAAATGAGCTAGAATAACGACAAAAATACACTAAAACACACTCTCTAAGCTACTCACACTGTCTAAACTAACAAACACACTAGCTAGAAAGCAAAACCTAACCTAAACAAAATCTCCATTCCCAACATTTACGCATAATACCTCTTTAGGTAAAGACCATTTCTGGGTTTACCCAAAGAGTCCCCGTCAAAGTCTACCAGCTCATAGGCCCCTTTTGCTAGCTTTCGCTTGATAATATAGGGCCCATGCCACATAGGGACAAATTTCCCAGCACCTAACTTATCGTTAGCTTGATCATATAACAACACTAGGTCTCCTTCCGAAAAATTTCGCGGAGTCACGTTTCGATCATACTGAGCTTTCATTCGTTTTGCGTGAGCCTCGATTGCTAATGCCACATTACGTCGAGTCTCATATAATTGTGCTAAGTATAACAAACATTTCTCTTCTTCGGAAGTCGCTGGGAGCAATTCGATGGCCATTTGCAATGATGAGATTTCGCATTCAATGGGTAACACAGCTTCCAAGCCATAAACTAGTTGGAAAGGAGTGAACCCTGTTGATGTTTTCACTGAGGTTCTATATGCCCAAAGTGCTGAAAATAACATGTTGTGCCAATTCGACCGATGAATCCCAATGATTCGTCGGATCATGATAACAAGAACTTTGTTGATGGACTCAACCATACCATTGGCTTGTGGATAATACGGAGTTGAGCTATTGTGCCACAAACCAAGCTGGCCTGTCAGTTCTGTCATCATAATATTTCGAAAATGGCGCCCATGGTCAGTGATTATTTCCTGTGGGACACCGAACCTAGCAATAATATGATTGAACACGAAAATCGCAGCTGTCTTGCCGTCTGCTTCGAATGTAGGCATCGCCTCGGCCCATTTAGTAAAATAATCAACCGCAAGGATGATATACGCATGCCCCCCGGCCGAGTGAGGGTTACAAGTGATAAAATCGATACCCCATTTAGCGAAAGGACCAACGGCAATTATAGGGTGGAGAGGAGCAGGTGGTGCGCACATCTTTCGATCAAACACCTGACAGTTGTGGCATTTTCAGACCGCTGTAATACAGTCTTTAAACAAAGACGGCCAGAAGTAGCCAGCACGCAATATCTTTTGGGCTGTGGCATACCCAGACATATGACCGCCACACGCTCCAGAGTGGTAGTCATTAAGAACCCTCTCAGCCTCTTCATGGATTAGACAACGTCGAAAAACTGTATCCACCCCACGACGATAAAGAGTATCTCCAATGATTTTGTATTGTTGGGATTGGAAACGAATTTTCCGACGTTCCGACCTTGAAAGTTCGGGCCGAAAAGTTTGGGTCTGGAGATAGATGATTATATCTCCATACCACGGATCAACAGTACTGATAAGAAACAAAGAGTCGTCCGCAATGGGCTCCTCTGCCACAGTCTCAGTATCATCACGCGGGAAATCACACATCAATTCCGCAAAAACTAAAGATTTCTTAGACTTGGATTTCTCAAACTCCAAGTCGAACTCCTGCAGGATAACGATCCATTTGGAGTACTTGCCCCCTAGCAGTTGTTTTGTTAAAATATAGATCATGGGGTTGCAATCAGAAATTACCGTAGTTTTGCGGAGAAGAATGTAGTGACGAAATCTCTGGACAACTTGAACGGCCGCCAGTGCCAACTTTTCCACATGCGAATATTTTAGCTCAGTAGGATTTAGTGTCCGATTAAGATAATGTATCACATGTTCCGTTTCGGATTCATCCTCCTGAACTAAGACCATTCCAATGGTGGAATGGGAGGCAGCGAGGTACAAGAGGTAATCCTGGTTGTAGTTGGGAGGATGCAGCAACGGTGCATGGGTCAACGCGTGCTTAAGCGCATCAAAAGATCTCTGAGTGACCTCATCCCAATAATATGGAACATTTTGTTTCAACAACTGGGTAAAACCCTTGGTGACCTCGGCATAGTTAGGTATGAATCGACGTAAAAAATTTGCTTTCCCTTGCAAACTTTGGAGTTGGCGGAGATTCGAAGGTGGAGGCAACTTGATGATAGCCTCTACTTTCGAGGGATCAACACGAATGCCGGCTTTGGAAACTACAAAACCTAGCAATCATCCCACTTCAATGCAGAAGACACATTTGTGTGGGTTCAATCGTATCCTATAATGCCGACACCTCATAAAAATTGCACATAGATGAACGAGGTGATCAGCTCGACATAAAGAATGAACAGGGAGATCATCGAGGTACGGTTGCACAATGTGCTTGATGTCATGAAACGCATAAGACATTGCCCGTTGAAAAGTTGCGCCAGCATTCTTGAGTCCAAAAGGTAATTTGCAATAAGCAAATGTCCCCCATGGACAAATGAATGCCGTTTTTGGTTGATCGGCAGGTAGAATATTTATTTGGTTGTAGCCGGAAAAACCATCCATAAAGGAAAATATTTCGCTGCCGGCACAATCATCAATGATTTGATCGATATAGGGTGTTGGATAGTTGTCCTTTGGACAAGCATGATTAATATCCCTATAATCGATACATATTCTTATTGTTCCCTGCTTTTTGGTGACGGGAACAATATTCGATACCCAATCCGTTAAGGGGATCGGATAAATGAAACCTGCTTTCAACAGCTTTTCTACTTCGGCTTTGATTGCAGCCGCTTTTCGTGGGTGTATCTGATGCAGACATTGCCGGACGGGTTTAGCGTTCGGGTAAGTCTTGATTTCATGAATAACAATTGAGGGATCGATTCCTGGCATCTCTTCGTATGACCAGGCAAACACGTCCCGGAATTCCTGGAATAGAGCCTTGTATGTTTGAATTTCATTGTCCTTACACGAGGCACCTATATGAACGTTCTCAAGAATTCCAGTTTTGACTGAAATGTCAATAGGAATAGTTCTAGATATGTTCCCAAAATTCAGCTCGGAATCAGGATGTTTCAGTGGATTCTGAGCGTCTTTGACATATTCAGTCGTAAAAATCGATGAAAAATCATTTTCAAGCTCATCTTCCTCAGGTAAAAACGAAGATCTGTGATGTAGATCTTCCGATGGTAGATCGTCTACACTTAGGATTTCGCGAAGTTATTCATCAGATGATACCACTTCGAGAAATGTTATCCGTTCGGAGGTCAATGCGAAAAATGATTCTTCTCGGACCACATTCATTTGGTCAGTTTTGGTTGAAAACGGGTTGGTAAAAGACTGCAGAGCTTCATAAGCAAGTTCATATGGACTCAAAGGCATTGCATCGCCAAATGAGTCTATCTCAGATTCGGATGGGATGATCCAAGGATCATCGTAAATCATGGTTTCTGATGTAATCATATGGATATATGCAAATGAAGAGTCTGCGTTGATTGGAGGAAAAGGAAAAGTGCCCAGTAAACCGGCATCTTTAACTAATCCCACGCCAACATCCTTGTAAGGGATAGTCGTTTTGCCAACATGCTGGATAGTTTCTGACGAGGCTGGGTCAGACGAAAAATATTCCAGCTGGTCGATAGTTACGATCTTGCCATTAAGTGGAAACTTTATAACTCGGAAGACCGATGACACGACTGCTGTCAT
>Ga0115851_100932_pt1 | contig 14709 bp, 14 predicted proteins | sample InSIn2gowninarea_FD_83865 | JGI IMG/M metagenome (GOLD analysis project Ga0115851, IMG submission 83865)
TCTAATCTTGTGAGCAATAGTTGGTTCACAGGTTTTACTGAATCTGATGGACATTTTGGGATTAAATATACAGAAAAAAAAAAGATAAATCAGATACTCGTAAAAGATCTGTTAGTGAAAGTGTTACTCTTAAATTTATATTAAATCAGCGTTCGTTTGATAAGCCCACATCTTCTTCTATGAAACCTTTTATGGAAAGTTTAGCGTTATTTTTATCTTGTAATCTTACAAGTTATACTGATAATAGAAACTCAGAAATATTTTGTGTAAGTGTATCATCGCTAGACAGTGTAAAATTTTTGCTGAATTATTTTAATGAATACCCGCTAATAGGTGATAAATTATATGATTTTAAAAAATGAGAGATTGTTTATGATATTATGATAAAAAAAGAACATTTTACCGATAAAGGAAGATTAGCAATTAGATCTTTAATAGGAAAATTATAACCAAACCCTGTTCCAAAGTAAAAAACATGATCCAAAAGCTCCATCTGATATAGTTAATGCTTTTTATATATTCATGTAAAAATTGTAAAGATAGTATAATGGACAATCAGCAGGAAACCAAAGGACGGATAAATATCCTAGTAGGATCCTCAGAGACTTTACGTAAAAGATTTATACGTTAAATATATCGACTAGTAGGTCAACTAAATGTATGATATATTTAACCCATTTATTATTATATAGTCCAGCCAGTATAGAAATATATTGGATGTTTTGACATACATAGGTTACCACACTCTCGCAGTCCAAAGAGGATTAAACCTTGGTGTTGCTTTATTTATAGTATCTGAAGCTTTATTCTTCTTAGCTATATTCTGAGCATTTTTCCATAAACTAAGCACATTGTGGATAGGAACCAAATTCCGGGGAAACCCTAAAGCTCTAATAACTAAACTTGATAAGGAAACTTATAAAGTGGCCCCGTTAATCGCTGGGGGTACAGTAACATCATTAGAGATTCTTGATACAAATCAAGGAATGGGCAATCGCGGATCTAAATCAGATAGTCTTATATCTGTAAAAGAGCAACGAGTAGACGGTTCTTCAGTATTTTTTAAATACTGTAAGGTGTATTCTAAGTGCCAAAGAAATTTGGTTTTTATTCAATCAATAAAATATGTTAATATTCTTTTTGAATCTATAAAAAGATTCTGTAGTAGAATTTCTTACTCTAATTTCCAAATATCTTTATTTTCTAGTAAAGCAATGTCTTCTAATTTTAATTATTCTTCTACTAATGCTTTAAATCCTTATTATCTTACTGGTTTTACTGATGGGGAAGGATGTTTTTATGTAAGTGTTAGTTCTAACCCTAGATATAAAACGGCTTATAGAGTGAAAGCTGTTTTTCATATCGGTGTACTTGCCTTATTAGAACAAATTCAATTGTTTTTTGGTGTAGGTACAATATCTAAATTAGGAGCTGAATCTGTACAATTTAGAGTATCTGGATCTGAAAACTTAAAAGTTATTATAAATCATTTTGATAAATATCCTTTATTAACTAATAAACAATCTGACTACCTACTTTTTAAACAAGTAGTAAATGATATGGATAAAGGAAAACATTTAACTGTAGAAGGTTTAAATAAAATTATGTCCATTAAAGCTGTTATGAACAATAAAGGAATGTTAGATAATTTACATTTAGCTTTCCCTAACATAGAACCTATTTTAAGACCAGAGATTAAAGATAGAAAAATAAAAAGTCTACACTGGTTAGCTGGTTTCACTGATGCTGAAGGATGTTTCTTTATAGCATTAAAAAAATCTCCAGAATCTAAGTTAGGGGAAACTGTATGATTAAGATTTATTTTGACTCAACATATTAGAGATGAAGAGTTCCTAAAAAGTTTAATTTCAACTTTAAATTGTGGTAGATATATAGCTAAAGTAGGCTATGGTGAATTTATAGTTGAAAAATTTACAGATGTTTTTGATAAAGTGATTCCTATTTTTGAAAAATTTAAATTACATGGTGTAAAATCTAATAATTATGATGATTTCAAAAAAGCAGCTCTGCTTATTGAAAATAAACAACACTTAACCCGAGAGGGACTAGATCAAATAAAGAAAATAAAAGGAAATATGAATAAAAATAGAAAATATTAACATAGTCTTGCATAAAATTAAAAAATTAAAAACTTATCCTGTTTTCTCTTTTCTTTTTTTTTTATTCCAAATGGAAAAAAAGACATAAAAAAAGTAACAGATAGTTTTGTAAACGAGTGCTCTTTCTCCTACAGTAGAATTAGGGGCTATGTGACCTCCTATGGGTATAGAATCTATAGATCCTTTTGAATTGCCATTAATTAATACAGTTCTTTTACTTGCTTCAGGATTTACTGTTACATATGCACACCATTTTTTAATTAACGGAAAAAGAGGTAAAGCTTTATACGGTTTATTATATACTGTTATATTAGCAACTATCTTTACAGGTTTACAAGGTGTAGAATATTCAGTATCATCATTCACTATATCAGATGGAGCTTTTGGATCATGTTTTTACTTTGGAACAGGGTTAATTTATGGAGCCCCTATTACACTTAATACAAATAACTTAACTAAATCTGAATCTAAATTATCTCTTTAGAGTTACAGGATTTTCAGATGCAGAATCAACTTTTTCAGCTAAAATAGCAAAGGATAATTCTAAATTTATGGGTTTACGTATATTACCAGTATTTGCTATAGAATTACATATTAGAGATCTAGAAGTCTTAAAAAGAATAAAAGAATTTTTTAGTGTAGGATCAGTAACGGTAAGAACACGTAATGGTAAACCCACTGGGATATACTCAGTTCAATCATTAAAAGATTTAACTGAAGTTATTATACCACATTTTAAAGAATATCCTTTATTAACTCAAAAACAAGCAGATTTTATTTTATTTTATTCATTAGTTTAATGAACAATAAAGAACATTTAAATGAACAAGGACTAAAAAAAATTATATCGATAAGAGCTTCTATGAATAAAGGTTTAACTGGAACTTTAAAGTCTATTTTTCCTAACATAGTGGCAGCACAAAGATCTATTATAAAGAATCAGATTATAAAATCTCCTTTGTGACTCCTTGGGTTTGTAGATGGTGAAGGATGTTTTTATTTAAAAATAACTAGAAAAAAAAAACAAATATTATTATCTTTTTCAATAACTCAACATTATCGAGACAAAGATTTATTTAATGTAATAAAAGATTACTTAGTTTGCGGTGTTATGGAAAAAACATCCACTAGACCTAATACAATTAGTTTAATAGTATCTAGACTAGAAGATATTTTAAATAAAATTATACCAATTTTTAAAGAAAATTCCTTACTTACTAAAAAATCTTTAGATTTTTATTATTTTAGTAAAGTAGGTTATTTAATGAAAAATAAAGAATATTTAACTGAAAAAGGTTATGATGAAATATTATTTATAAAAACATTAAAAAACAAGGAAAAATATTAGTTATAGTATGTTGTATTAAGTATAATAGAAAAAAGGGTAAATTGCATGAAACTCTTATACCAACTAGGTGTAAGACAATATGCAGCCAAGTATAAATCGATAAGTTATTATAATAAACTTATAGTAACGGTTAAATATATAATCGGATTTATAAAGGTTCAACGACTAGTAAGTGAGTTTTATCGACAATAATCTTACCACGAAAACCCTGCAATTTAGCGTAATACTAAATTGAAGACATAGTCTGAACCATTTTGATAAGAAATGGAAATAAAGGATAAAGAGCCTTTATGATAACAAAAATGTCCACGGATTACATGTTATGATTGGTACAGCATTTTTAGCTGTTGGTTTATGACGTGTATTAGCCTACCACTTAACAAATAATCATCATTTAGGATTAGAAGCTGGGATTCTTTACTGACATTTTGTTGATGTTGTATGACTTTTTCTATTTGTTTCTATATATTATTGAGGATCTTAATAAATATATTTGAATAATTTTTCCAAGTATGTCTCCTAGTACGCACGAAGATATTGTGTGTAAATCAGAACGACCTAGTGCGAATGATAAAGGAAAAGGTAAAGCAATAGAAGTCGAAAGCGAATCGGAGAATGAAAATAGTAGCGAGGAAGAAAGCTATGAGATAGAAGAAGAAATTGCTGATATTGAAAGATTACTTAAACTTGCTAAAGATGCTAAGGATTTAGATGAAAAACTTCCTTATCATCAAAAGGAGAAAAATAGACACTTAAATGATCTAAGGGATGACCCACATGTCAAAGAATTCTTTGATGAGGAAGTTCCTGATATAGAGAATTTAAATGAATTAGAAGATGCTCTTCGAGAGGCTAAAGAGGCAAAACAGAAAGAGCTAGGGGAAGCTGGAACTTATACTAATAGTCAATCACCTAGTAAAACTGAATCATCTAGCAGTTCTCAATGAGATGGTTGAGAACCATATGATAGTTCTCAATGAGATAACAGTTCTCAACCATCCAGCAGTTCTCAATGAGATGACTGAGAACCATATGATAGTTCTCAATGAGATAACAGTTCTCAACCATCTAGCAGTTCTCAACCATCTAGCAGTTCTCAACCATCTAGCAGTTCTCAACCATCTAGCAGTTCTCAACCATCTAGTAGTTCTCAACCATCTAGCAGTTCTCAACCATCTAGTAGTTCTCAACCATCTAGTAGTTCTCAATCATCTAATAATTCTCTAAGAGATCAATCTAATTCAAGTTTGCATGAATCAGATAATACTTCAAATAATAAACATGATAATCATGACTCTCTGGGTTATAAAGTATTACCTGGTATATTAGAATTTATATTAGATTTAATAAATAATCTTTTTTAGTTAGAACTTTTTTCTCAACGAAGGGATAGGTAAAGCTTTCTTATCTGTAGGTCTATGACGTGTATTATCATACCATTTAACAAATAACCATCATCTAGGATTACAAGCTGGAATACTTTACTGACATTTTGTTGATGTTGTATGATTATTCCTATTTGTATCTATATATTACTGAGGACCAGAATGTACTACGTAGGGTTTATCACACAAAAAACCAAAGCCGAAACTACCTAAGTAGGTTACATATAAGTAGAAAGAACATTACGCGTTTACTACAGAGCTAAGCGATATAACTCTTTGTAAGTAATAAATAAGTTTATTTTTACAACATTTTAAAAGAAATGGGGGTAATAGTTATACTATTACCTCCAAAAAGAAATTAGCTCAATTGGTAGAGCATCCGTTTTACACGCGGCAGGTTAAGTGTTCAAATCACTTATTTCTTACCTCCTTATCAAAAATAAATAAATATATTATACAACTTGGATAGAACTATTTACGGTAAATATCTTACTATTTTAGAAGCAGCTAATGCTACAAATTGTAATGAAAAAACCATAAGAACAGCACTGCAAACAGAAAAAAAAAATTAGTTAAGAAACAGTGAGTAGTAAAAGATCTATCGTATAAATAGATTTTATTTCCTTAATATTTATACTTAGCTATTGTACTTTATTATTCATACTTATCATAGTCCCATTAGTATAAATCTTTTTGCAATTTTTATAAAAAAAAAAATATTAAAATGGTATGACTCGACGGAGTTATAGAATAAATTTTAAATTTATTTGGCGATATCAGTGATAACGATCAAAGATTTTTTGTATTGTTACTAACTAAATTATCTAAATACGTAAAACCTTTCACTAACAAATCTCAAACTAAAGACAAATATTAAGATAAAGACAAATCTCAATCTCAAGGTAAATCTAACTTTCAAGAAATCTCAAGATCAAAACAAATAACCTCTCCTCCACTCAAGATAACCCTTCAGCCCTTTCTCCTGGCAATACCAACTATTTTCCCTACATTCATACAGAAGACCTGGGTTCAGTCTTCCGCTAGTTATAGTTTACATAGCTAAGATCACTTCACTTTTAAAGTTAGAATAGCAAACGCTACTGTAAACACTTTAAATTAAAAAAAACTAGAAAAAAGATATTATAGAGGATAACTAGTGCTTTAATTAAAAGACTAGCGAGAGTTCGAATCTCTCTAGCTTTACGTGTTAATAAGACCATTAATCATTTTACTTTTATCTAATTCAATTACACTAAGACGAGACAAATCTATATTATGTTCAAGAGCCACTATTACTATTTTACTTATTTCTGCTTTTATTGCATATGATAACTTATTTTTCCTATTTTTAAACAAAGGGACAGGAATCTTTTCAGGTCTTTTCAATACTACAGCCACTACGGTTGTTTTCCATATCTTTATTTTTCTAGTTAGCAGTCATATAGCTACATTTTGTATTTTTCCAAGTTTTCATCGGCATGACTATCCTAAACCTCATGCATTTGCTAATATACCCCTACATTCTGCTTTAAATGGCGCTGCACATCGTAGCGGGGTATATTCTAATTGACGTGCTAATAGAGATAGAATGTCTATTAATGAACAAATACAACATTTACAGGCGGAGCTAGATAGGGAACGAGATATGGCTAGGGACGAGCCAAATCGAAGTCCATGACTGGCTTTTAGGGCTGAACAAGAATTAAGAGAATTGAGGGAAATAAGAGCCCAAGTACCACCTGTCCAGCACGTATCTCAGGTTGATATATGAGGACACGGCCAGGTTGACCCCAGATATCAGGGGCAACAAGCATCTCAGCAAATGCAGCCGTTTCAACAAAATACTCAGCCGGTACAATCCATACACGGCCAGGTTGACCCCAGATATCAGGGGCAACTAGCATACCAGCAAATACCGGAATTACATCCAACACCCCTACAAACATATCAGCAAATACCGCAGCCGCAGCCGCAAGAAACTACACAGGCTGTACAAGCATCTCAGCAAATGCAGCCGTTTCAACAAAATACTCAGCCGGTACAATCCGTACACGGCCAGGTTGACCCAAGATACCAGGGGCAACTAGCATACCAGCAAATACCGGAATTACATCCAACACCCCCACAAACATATCAGCAAATACCGCAGCCGCAGCCGCAAGAAACTACACAGGCTGTACAAGCATCTCAGCAGACACAGCAGGTTCAACAAACATCCCAGCAAACATCTCATCCTTCTGGTTGAACACCTGTCAATCATTATACATCAAGACCGGATTTATCATTTCTATTGCCTTGTATTCGTTTAAATGTGTTTTCATCTTTTAAATCTATGCTTGTCTATTTAACACCATTGTTCTTAGGAAATATATCTTTACTGTTATCTGCTTTAGCTATAAAATATATATTTTTAATAAATAGTGTAGGGTGACCTTTCAGCCTATTACTTTGAATAATTTTTTTTGGTGTAAAACTTTTACTTATGATACGTAGGGCTGTAAAATCAGCTGCTATATATGATAGGTTATTTAACTTTTCAGCTAATCAATATTCATCTGGGATAGTATATCTTATTATTTTTTTGCTGAGTATACTATTAGTCTACTGATCCGCATAAGCTTATTTTTCCTATTTTTAAACAAAGGGATAGGAATCTTTTCAGGTCTTTTCAATACTACAGCCACTACGAATGTTTTCCACATCTTTATTTTCCTAGTTAGCAGTGTTATACTACTATTAACTGCATTTTACCCTAGAAAAGTCTGATTAAAACAGTATAGCTCACCAGATAGAATTTTATTTACAAAATTAATCTACTACAGAACTCTTATTATTAACAAAATGGGTGAACAATTCAAAATTATTGAGTATTCTTTAATTATTTTATTTATTATTACAGGAAGTGTTTTCCTTATCTCTACAAGTGATCTTGTATCTATGTTTTTATCTATAGAACTTCAAAGTTACGGGCTTTATTTATTATCTACTATTTACAGAGATTCAGAACCAGCTACTTCAGGGGGGCTTATGTATTTCCTTCTAGGGGGATTATCTTCTTGTTTTATATTACTAGGAACAGCTCTACTTTATGCGAATTCGGGGACTACTAACTTAGACAGCCTTTATATCATAACTAGTATATCAAATGCAAGTAAGGATAACGTTACAACTCTACTTTACTGATATAAATCTTACTATATCCACATAAGCTTACTTTTCATGGCGGTAGGATTTTTATTTAAAGTATCTGCAGCACCATTCCATTTCTGAAGTCCAGATGTTTATGACGCAATTCCTACAATTGTTACAACTTTTGTAGCCATAATCGCAAAAATTTCGATCTTTATTTTCTTATTAGAATTAGTTCACTATACAAGCAAAACAATGTTTGACATGGACTTTTCTTGAACAACAACTTTACTATTTAGTTCTCTTTTATCACTAGTTATAGGAACCGTTGTAGGATTAACACAATCTAGAATTAAAAGACTTTTTGCTTTTAGTACTATTTCACACGTAGGATTTATATTATTAGGACTAAGTATACATACAGTAGAATCAACACAAGCCTTTATGTTTTATTTAATCCAGTATTCCATCTCAAACTTAAATGCGTTTATTTTACTTATTACTATTGGTTATTCTTTATACTGTTATGTCTCTAATTCAGAGTCAAAAGCAAAAGAGCCAAAAGTAACTGAGTCTACTGTAAATGAAAAACAAGCAAGTGATGAAAATAGTAACAACCTACAGGACGTGAACAATTCACCTATCCAATTAATTGACCAATTAAAAGGGTTGTATTATATTAATCCTGTGTTATCATTAAGTTTAGCGATAACTTTATTTTCTTTTGCTGGAATACCACCGTTAATAGGATTCTTTGGTAAACAGATGATTCTAAGCGCGGCGATTGATAACGGTTATATCTTTATGTCCCTTGTTGCGATTTTAACAAGTGTTATAAGTGCGGTATATTATTTAGCTATAATCAAACAAATCTTTTTCGACAGACCAGACTACAGATTAAACGAAGAATTAAGAGACCTAAATGCAGAAGGATTAATTGTAGAAAAAAGTACAATGAATAAAAAAGTTGCTATAACTATTAATAACATTGTTCTATCAAGCTCATTAAGTTTATCTATTTCTATAATAACACTTGTAATATCTTTATTTATTTTTATACCAGAAGAAATATTAAACTTAGCTAATATATTAGCATTAATCCTTTTTAACATATAAATGACCAGCACAACTTTTTTTATTATATTTATACCTATATTAGCGGTTTTATTATTAGCTATAAATTTAATTTTAGCACCTCATAATCCTTACCAAGAAAAGGATAGTGTTTTCGAATGTGGTTTCCATTCCTTTTTAGGTCAAAATAGAACCCAATTTAGTGTATCTTTTTTCATTTTTGCACTTTTATTTCTTCTATTTGATCTAGAAATTTTATTAGTGTACCCCTATAGTGTTAGTACATATACAAATGACATTTATGGTTTATCGGTAATGATGATCTTTTTTGTTTTACTAACTTTAGGATTTGTATTTGAACTAGGAAAAAACGCATTAACAATTGATAGTAGACAAACTTCTAGCTATGGTAAGGTAGAGACTTCTGTATCTCATGCGTTTTTAACTTCAAAGGATGCAAATATGCTTCAATAAGCCTCAGATGTCGAAATATTAACGGATTTTATATTAACCATAGGAGTACATTTGGCTGAAATAAGTAATTATATCAACAAGTTTAACGTTATTGTTAGTGAAACTGGTATAAATGTAATAACTGATAGTAAAGGTAATATGGAAAAGGATGCTCCCGCTAATATGTCAGAGGAGTTAGCCAAAAAAGTTAGCCTTAAAATTAGTATTATTGATAGTTTGATTAATAAACGGCAGTCTGATGTTAGTGAGTTAATAGATAAAGGACTTACACTACAAAAAATTATTAATTCAGTAGACCCCCCTTTACAAGTCTGAAATATTAAGTAAAGTCAGTGAATTTGAAAAGTTAAAGGGCCTTTACAAACATTAAACTTTTTTTTTTCTCCCTATAGCTTATTATTAGTACAGTATTAGACAAATGTAATTTTGCTGAATTCGTTGAGTAAAAACCAAAAGAATTAGTCTGAAAAAAAAATAATCTTTCTAGGGCTAAATAAAGATCGTAGTACGGGATAGCTAAAAAAATTCTCCTTGCAACGAAAAGGATTTTCTTACAGATATAATCTACGCCTCATTACCATACCATACATTCCTTACAGGAGTGTACCCTATTTATTGCCATACTATACATATGATGTATGTGAAAAGTATAAATGATACATTATCATTTACTACGAATTAGAAGAATATATTTTTTTTTGTTTTATAAATGTTATTAACATCTTTACTTTTAACACCAATACTAGGTGTACTTGCCATTTTAGTGAATAGAGAAAATGGAATCTCTTTAACAAACATAAAAATTATAGCTCTATCCACATCTATCTTAAATTTCTTTATATCATTAGTAATATTTATTTTATTCGACTTTAGTACTAATCAATTTCAATTTGTACAAGAGTACCATGAAATAAGTTACTTTGATTTTTATTTAGGTGTAGATGGGTTATCTATATATTTTATTTTATTAACTACAATAATTATTCCTATTTCATTGTTATCTAATTGAAAATCTATATCTAAAGATGTAGAAGCTTATATTATGATTATTTTACTATTAGAAAGCCTATTATTAGCGGTTTTCTTAGTATTAGATATTCTACTTTTCTACATCTTTTTTGAAAGTATACTACCACCTCTTTTCATTTTAATAGGTATATTTGGTTCAGATAATAGAGTTAAAGCGAGTTTTTACTTGTTTTTATATACGTTATTAGGTTCTCTATTTTTATTACTTTCTATATTGGCAATGTCTTCTATTATGAGTACTACTGATTTCGATACTCTATTTAAAGGAAATTTCGTTTATATAACACAACTTTTCTTATTCTATGGTATTTTTATAGCTTTTGCCGTAAAAACACCAACTATGTTCTTAAATACATGACTTTTAAAAGCTCACGTTGAATCACCTTTAGGGGGTAGTATTATTTTAGCCGCTATTGTTCTTAAATTAAGTTTATACGGAATACTAAGATTAATATTACCTATATTACCTAAAGCTTATATGGAATATACTTATATAATCTTTTTAATTGGTGTTATCACTATTGTCTATGCTAGTCTTAGTACATTGAGAACAATAGATATTAAAGAACTTATAGCCTATAGTTCTGTTTCTCATGCTGCAGTTTATCTTTTGGGTGTGTTCAGTAATAGTATACAAGGTATTGAGGGTGCAATTACTTTAGGATTGGCTCATGGATTCGTTTCACCTGGTCTATTTATTTGTGCAGGAGGAGTTCTTTATGACAGATCTCATACAAGAGTAATATCATTCTATAGAGGGGTTACTCAAGTAATGCCACTTTTCGCTATATTATTCTTTATACTGTGTCTTGCTAATTGTGGAGCTCCTTTAACTTTAAACTTTATAGGGGAATTTTTATCATTATATGGGGTATTTGAAAGATCATCATTATATGGTTTATTTGCTAGTAGTTCTATAATCTTTTCTGCAGCCTATACTATTTATATGTTCCAAAGAATAGCCTTTGGTGGAGCTTACTCAAGAATGTTCACTGTAGTGATGCCAGATCTAACGAAAAGAGAGTATACTATCTTAATGATATTAGTAGTACCAACTGTGTTATTAGGAATCTATCCAGCTTCTATACTAGATGGGCTTGGATATGCTGTATCTCTTTTACTATACAGTTCTGACATAGCATTTGACGTTGTACCTAATACACAATAGTTTTCTCTGCTGGTATGCGAATGTTAAGATCTAATGCTCATATTCCAAGAGACACTACTCCTGATTTTGAGCAAGAAACAGGGGTACCACAGGAGGAACCAGCTGAACTTACTGTAGAAGAGAGAATTGTAGGAGATTTTGAGAATTGTAGAGGTCCAATGGGAACTGGGGAGCAAGCTGGGGAACCTGTGGATCCTGACTATGAAGGTGACCATACTTTTACGGAATCTAGCCCACAAAATCATGAACCTATTACTGGTGGTTCTACTGATAGTATGTGTGAAGCATGTGAACGAACTTTAGAGTACGCAACAGATACATTTGTAACATGTATTACATGTGACTCATCATGGTGTCAAGCCTGTACTACATTAATAGAAAACATATAAGGGTAATAATTATAGTTAAACTATTTTATTACTAATAATCACTGCTTTTATTATACTATAATTTTTTTTGAAAAAAAAAATAATCCGAGGGGCCTTACCTTTAGGTATGGCCCCTGAAGTGTGGTCGTATACTTATATGTTATATAAGTTGCTCTAAGATATCTTATACGTAACACGTGTATATTAATTCTTATATTGTGGGTTGTTTTTACGAATAAAATTCTTTTACCAAAATAATATTAGTATTATTTCTAAAAAATCGAGTGATCTTAGTGAAATAAGAATATCATTTCGAAAACATATCATTACTTTAGCGGAAAGAGGGATACAAAGGAGTTGAACCTTATATTTATGATCTCTAATCACAACGAATAACCCTATTTGACATAGCCCTTTTGTTGTTATTTTTATTGTTTTTCTTATTGTTTATTGTTTTTCTTATTGTTTCTTTTTTTTTTTGTTTTGGGGCTTTAAGTAAAATTCATTTTACTCTTCTCCCCCCTGTTGCTAATTTTTTTTTTCTTTTGCAGTGTTCAATCGTTAATTTAAACAAAAGAACAAAAAAAAAATAAAGAGAAAGCAACACAACTAATAAGTTATTAGTTGGATTTGTACAACAAATCCATTAATCTGCATAACAAGTTAAAAAAGGGCCAGAAATTGTTTATAACGTATAAAGTTACATACTTTATAGCTGTTATAAACTATAGTAAAGGAATATTAACAGGCATTATTTCAAAACTGTACAAGATACAAGGCACTAGAATAATAAAGGCTATTACTATAGGTAATAAAACCGTTCAACAGTATGACATTAATTGATCATAACGTATTCTTGGAAAAGATGCACGCGCTCAAATAAATACAAATACCATTATACAAGTTTTAACTCCTATAACTATACCACTTATAGCTGTTCCTATTATTGAGCTATAGTTATCAAAGTCAATAACATTAAAGTTAGATCCATTATCTGTTAGATACATATAACTGTCTCCTGAAATAAATTGTAATAAGTAAAAATAAGGGTATAAAAAGTAATTAAAATCAAATAAGTAACCACCTAAAAATAAAATACTATTTAAAATACAAATAAGTATTATACTAGCATATTCAGCTAAAAAGAAGAATACAAAAATAACAGCGGAATGCTCTGTCATAAAACCACTAACTAATTCTGATTCAGCCTCTGCCAAATCGAACGGTGCTCTATTTGTTTCTGCAATAGATCCTATAAAGAATATAATAAATATAGGAAATAAAGGTACCACATATCATATAGCTCTTTGAGCTTCTACAATAACAGTTATATCTAAACTACCTGCTAATAATACTACTAATAGTATAGCAGAGCTTAAAATTAATTCGTAACTAATTAATTGAGCTGTACTTCTTAATGACCCTAAGAATGCGTATTTAGAATTAGCGGATCATCCTGCTAGTAATATACCATATGTAGCTAATGAAGACACAGCTAACATGTATAATATACCTAAATTATAATCTAGTAACACTAGACCAGGACCGTAGGGTACAACAGCATACCCTAACAATGAAAAAATTAGTGTTATAATAGGACCAAGGAAAAATAATACTATGTTTGCTTGTGTAGGAGAAACATACTCTTTTAATAAAAGTTTAAGAGCATCGGCAAATGCTTGAAGTAGACCATATCAACCTACTGCATTAGGTCCTAATCTTCTTTGCATACTAGCCATAGTTTTTCTCTCAGCTATTGTTACAAAAGCTACTGTTAATAATACTGGCACAGTAACAGCCAATACTTCAAGGACGGACATAATTGTTGTTATATATAGCATAAATAAAATAATAATAATAATCATAAAATTGCACAGAGCTGTGGCGTATTTTAAAGAGTTATTGTAAATATATATGAGACATATTTTATATTTTAATTCTACCGTTTTTTAAGCAGTTAGTTATAAATATATGAAATATTTTGTATATTTTAATTCTACTCTTTAAAGAGTCATAGAAATATACATGAGTTATATACTATATTTAAATTATAGGAATTGTAACAAGTTTTAGCAATATATATAGTTCATGTTATATATAAAATACAAGTTATATATAAATTACATGTTATATCTAAATCACAAAGGGTCTATAGATAATTTTGTTTTTCATTCTTACATATAGAAAAAGTTAGCTTAGCTATAGTGCTAACCTATAGTATACAAAATATAAAATGTTCTAGTAATGTTTTATCGCTTGAGCTATAACCGTATATATTTTTTTTACTATATTTTAAACGATTTGAACCCCTATGAGAAGGGTTAAAAGTTATAAGCTTTACCTTTAAGCTAAGATCTATATATATAGATCTACTTATTTTTGATAAGTAAAAATAAATAAGTGATTTGAACACCTAACCTGCCGCGTATAAAACGGATGCTCTACCAATTGATCTAATTTATTTTCTATAATTTTTTTTTTTGTTATTTGCAAATAACAAAAAAAAATAACCCGACGGGGACTTACCTTTAGGTATGGCCCCTCAAGGGTAAAAAAAAAAAAAATAAATTTTTTATTTTTTTTTTTTTTTTTTTTTTTTTTTTTTTTTTTTTTT
>Ga0115851_100933_pt1 | contig 14697 bp, 18 predicted proteins | sample InSIn2gowninarea_FD_83865 | JGI IMG/M metagenome (GOLD analysis project Ga0115851, IMG submission 83865)
TTCAGTTGTGGTTGGTGCAAAGGAGATTGGTTGATGTAGAGATATCTTTTATGATTGAATGATGTTATTGATGGATCGAATCTGAAAATTTATGAAACGTGGTCCCTGGAAGAAAAGAGAAGGTTATAGCCTTGTGTAGGCCGACACCTACATACTAGTAAACATATCAGCTAGTACAAGAGCTAGGGAGTTGTAGCTCCCTTCCAAAAGAAGTTGAAGAACAGGAGAATGTTATAGCCTTTTGCAGGTAGAAGCTCGCGTACTGGTATAAGACTACTCCAATATAAAAAAAGTAAAAAGAAGTTTCTTATTAAAAAGGAGATAGAGATGATTGCAGTAGGTGGTTTTCACCCACATTGGGTTTCCACCCACATTGGGTTTCCACCTTATATCTTGTGTTCATGTGTGTGATTGTCTGTTATGTTTTTTTACTACACCTGGTTACTATTTATATGGTTCTGATGCACTGATTAAAGAAAAACATATGATGAATTAACCGAGTCATAAGTTTGTAGGATATACACTAGTTTCCTTAAACACAATTGCGTATACATGCAAGTTCCTTTAACTGAAGTAGCGTATATGAATCTAATTATGGAAATGAAAAATTGTTGACTTGCTAATACTGATTCACTCCCCCTCTCAGTATTATTTCCAACATATGGATGATTTATTATTATTATTATTTTTATTTAAAAAAAATAAAACTAAAGGAAAACTTTATGAGATCTCATTTTATTTTCTCTAATCTATTCTACCTTTAACCTGATTTATTTATTTTTCCTAGGTAAAAGAATGCTTCCAGTGAAGCCACCTACAGACTAAGAATTCTAAAATGCTCACATCAAGATTTAAAAATTTTACGTTATGCTTCGCAAAAATGTGAGTAACCTGTCTTTCTCTTGGAGTTGGCACAAGGTTTTTTTGAAACCAATCTTCAATATTTCTCTTGCTCTCCAAGAAGTACCTGTTTGACATCTTCAATTTTCTCATCCTTAGATGAAGTAGTAAGAAATGGGGGGCTTGATTAAAAAACTAAATTTAAAATCAAAGTATGTATGAAAAATCAAAAAGCTCAAACTTTAACTCCTTTATGAAGATCCTGCTATCACTAGGTTTCACAAGTTAGTCCATAAAAAGAAATTGCAATAAAAATAACTTCCTAATTCTATCTCTAAATGATCTTCCCTGGTAATGATGCCAAAATGTTTGGTCTAAAATGCGGATGCAAATTAGAGTTTCATTTACTACCAATCCAAGTAAGTAAACTTCAAGGATCATCCAATATATATGGATTTAGAGGCAAACTAAACCAAGCTAGGTGAAGAAATGCCAAAGCTCCCTTATAGGATGTCTTTCATTGGGATCTCCAACACCAATTTAGTCATTTAACAAAATGAAATCTAAAGACATTGTGACAAGTGTAAGAAATATTAAATCTCCCTTACAAGAGACTACTCATTAATATTTCTAATCATCTTAATCAACAAACTATTTTTTTTCCCAATGGAAAAATATGTAATTTTCATTAATATAGAGAAAATTACATATTGTAGATGTTGTTGCATATGCTGTAATCTGAGTCAACCATGTACTAACATGAGGGACTCTGAGCTATCCAAATACACCATGCAAGGCGATCTGCCCAAAAACGCAACTGTATAAAAGCTATTATATGTCTGTATAAAGCTGTACATAGGCCACGAAGGGCCCCTTCTAGTATAATATCTCAAAAATATATGTCAAAGTATCATAAAAAAGATTTAAAAAATTTGTGTTTTTACAGTACTTTACAAAATACATTTGTAGTTCAAGGACTGTGGTCCTCCTGATGGTGCTGATCTATATAAGGCCGATGATAATAGCGGAATTCATCAGTCCCCCTCTGCTCTTGTATCACCCATTCTCCTCTGGGTAATGACGTGGCCTCCTTGGATAGTTGGTCAGCACTGCAGTTATGCTCCCTGTAAATATGATTGTAAGAGATATTGTTAAATTCTGCCTTGAAAATATTCACTTCATTTAATATGTTGCTAAGTGTGTGTATGTGACGAACATATATGCTATTGAAACAATTAATAATAATCTTTGAGTCCCCAAAAATATTTAGATTGTAGCACTGATGTCCAAAGGAGAAATGCAATAAGTGACGGAGGGTAATGAGTTCCACGAAATTATTGGTGCCAGCTCCTAATCCCATCTTAACTTTGTAGAAGTGTTGTTCATTTATGTATAGAATGAAGCCACCTCCACAACCCTATTGATTTTCAGCCGCATCAAAGAATGCCCAGGGAGTAGTTTTGTCAATGCTAGGAGGTGGGTGAGTGCGGCGCTCTCTAGGAGGTATAGGGTCTGGCAATTCATTATATGCAGAGATTATGCCAGCCTCTATGTGCGGCCAACACACAGCTTTGTTATCAAATATGAATCAGTTTCGAGCCTGCCAGACCAGTCATCCCATGCGTTGCTTAGATCATTGCCAACCTATAACCCAGTGAAATGGATATATGAGGATAAACTATGCCAAAGAGATTGCAATGTGGTGCAGAGTAGGAAAAGATGTTTCGTAGATTCTGATTCACATTTGCACAGTATACACCAGGTAGGCCCGTAAATAGCTCTGTGGGCTAAATGCTCCCCCGTGGGCATTATGTCTCTAAGAATGCACTAGAAGAATGGTCTGGTGTGCGGAGGTGCAGTAAGCTTCTAAATGCATCTCCAGCAATTCAATGTCTGTTCTGGTCTTTTGTGCTATATCAGGGAACTGTAACCTGACTTTGGGGAATATATAGCATTTTCTGCCAGACACCAAACTAATTCATCAAGTCCCTCTTTTATCCTTATGTGAGATTTAGATAATGTTGCAATATATTCATGCCATTCCTGGTGCCAACATGGAGGAAGGTTGAGCTTTTGAGCAGATTTCCATGCTTGTGAAAAAATATCCATATTTTGTTGATCTGCAATGTGCGAGAAAACCCTGATCTCATGTGCGTGAAGATACATGATGAGGTCTCTAGAAAGTAAGTGTCTTCCTCCACTACCAATCCACGGATCTAGCCCGATCTTACCCCGGGAACCATCATTGATTCTCCACACTAGATTGTCTCTTATATGGGGAAGGGAGTATAGCAATACCTTCCATACAGTTGAGCTTCCAGTTGACAGCCAAGTAGGTTTTAACCCACTTATGACACCAAATGTAGGTTTTAGCCCTGTACAGAAATTACCTGCATACGAATTCTTAAACAAAGAAAATAAACAATGCGAGAGCATAACACATAAAACACATATGCACAGAGATTTTCCACTGGATCCCAAAACCAGGACTACCAGCTTGATTTTTCATTATATTCCTTTCAATGTTACAATACATATTTATACATGTTGAAGCATCCAATACCATGGACTGAAAAACCATCGCGTCAAAAACCATGGACTGAAAACCATAGGTAGGTTCTCCCAACCTAATATAACACAACCCAACAATCTCCCACTTGTTGTTTTCTTTCCACAGGGGGCCACAGAAGAGCTTAGTCATTTTTCCAGCCCTGGGATGCCCATTGCTTCTCTAATCAAGAGAACTTCTCAGAGCTCACAGATTTTGTCAATGCATCTGCAATATTCTTCAAATTGTCCACCTTTACCAGCAACACCTTTTTGTCTTCTATCATATCCCTCACAAAGTGATACTGAACATCAATGTGCTTTGTCTTTGAATGATAAGCAGGGTTCTTTGCCAAGAAAATTGCACTTTGGCTGTCACAGCCTATTCTTATAGCTCCCTGTACTAACCCCATACTTGAACACAATCTTTGCAACCAAATTGCTTCCTTGCTTGCATGAGTGGCTGCCATGTATTCTACCTCTGTAGTTGATAGTGCCACTACAGATTGTTTCTTACTCATCCAACTGACCGCACCTCCAAATAGGTTAAACACATACCCACCTGTAGATCTTCTCTGATCCAGATCTCCAGCCCAGTCTACATCAACAAAGCCATGAATATCCAACACTCTGTCCAATCCTGGTCTTCCTTGGTAGCACAAATCATAATCACTAGTGCCACACAAATACCTGAAAACTCGCTTCACTGTTGTCCAGTGCTCCTTCCCAGGTTTTGACGTAAACTTGTTCAATACTCCCACTGCATGTGCAATGTTTAGTCTAGTACAGGGACATTGCATACATCAGGCTACTGACTGCACTTGCATATGGAACACGGGACATGTCCTCTTCCTCTTCTTGGGTCTTGGGACATTGTTCAGCAAATAACCTCACACCTACAGGAATAGGAACCTTCACCGGTTTACTATCCTGCATATTAAACCTCTGCAGTATTTCCTCAACATACTTCCTCTGGTTTAACCAAAGAATCCTCTTTTCCCGATCTCTTTTAATTTCCATGGCCAAAATATAGTTTGCAGCACCAAGATCTTTCATGTCGAATTTGGAGGACAATTGGATCTTCAAATCCTGGATAATTTCTTTGTCATTTCCAACCAGAAACATATCATCCACATACAAGACTAGATAAATAACACGGTCACCAATTAATTTAAAATAAACACAATGATCTTCTTTGTTTCTGGTGAAGCCAAGTCCCCGTATAAATGTATCAAATTTCTAATACCACATCTTTGGTGATTGTTTTAAACCATACAGAGACTTATTTAACTTGCATACCAGTTCTTTCTTACCCTTCACCACAAAGCCTTCAGGTTGCTTCATGTAGATTTCCTCTTCCAAATCCCTGTGAAGAAATGATGTCTTCACATCCATCTGTTCTACCTCAAAATCAAAAGTAGCAGCAACAGATAAAGGTAATCTAATAGAAGTTACCTTGGCAACAGGAGAAAAAATATCCCCAAAATCAATTCCTGGCACCTGGGAATAACCTTTTGCTATCAACCGAGCTTTGTATTTCTCCACCTTTCCTGCTGCATTTGTCTTCTTCTTGAACACCCATTTGCTGCCAATGGGTTTCCTTCCAGCCGGAAACTCCACCAGATCCCAAGCCTCATTTTTGTACAAAGATGCCATTTCATCAACCATGGCATCTTTCCAGAGTTTTCCATCCTCTGAATCCACGGCTTCCTTCATAGTTCTGGGATCATCATCAGTAACAGACAAAGCAAAATTTGAATAGAAAGCAGATGGACTATACCTTTCTGGCTGCCTTCTTTCTCGAACTGATCTTCTCACAGCCAAAGTTTGTGGCTTTTCATCTTCTGATTCCTCCTCTGCTGCAGGAGTCTGATTCTTCCTCATTTAGTTCAAACTCTATCTTCACAGATTCTTTTGGTTGTACTTTATGTTTAATAACATCTTTCACCTCTCTAAACACCACATCTCGACTATACACAACCTTTCGTGTGACTGGGTTCCAAAGCTTATAACCCTCTAAGCCATCTTTATACCCAATAAAGATGCACTTTTCAGATTTACTATCCAACTTGGTTTGTTTCTCCTTTAGAACATGTACATATGCATCACATCCAAAGACCCTTAGATGTGAAAGAAAGGGTTTCTTACCAGTCCATACTTCTTGTGGAGTCTTATCCTCCAACGCTGATGAAGGTGACCTGTTGACCAGGTAACATGCAGTATCCACCGCCTCTACCCAGAATTCCTGTCCTAACTCGACACCATTGAGCATGCTTCTTGCCCTTTCCATCAACGTCTTTTTCATTCTTTCTGCGACTCCATTTTGCTGAGGTGTATATGGAGTAGTCTTCTGTCGTGCTATACCACACTTCTTACAGAATTCTTCAAATTCCTTGCTGCAAAATTCTCCACCATTATCTGTCCTCAGCACCTTTATCTTCTTCTCTGTCTGATTTTCTACCAAAGCCTTAAATTCTTTAAACCTGTCAAAGACTTCAGATTTCTTCTTAAGGAAATATATCCATGTATTCCTTGAGAAGTCATCTATAAATGATACATAGTACATAGACTTACCCAGTGATGGAACCTTCACAGGTCCAAACACATGACTGTGCACAAGCTATAATATTTGTTTCGTCCTCTTACCACCAGAGGGGAAACTCACTCGATTTTTCTTCCCATATACACAATTTTCACAGAAATCAAAATCCAGAGAGCTATTATTCATACCTTCTACCATACCTTCACCATGAAGTATTCGAAGGCCCTTCTCTCCAATATGTCCAAGCCTTTGATGCCACAACATGGTCTTCTCTCCAGAAACCACTAGATTTTCTACTCCATTTTCAGGAACCATAGAACTATTGCACCCATCAACAACAGTGCTACCTTGCAACTTGTACAAAGTTCCAATCCGAACTCCCCACATCAATATCAGTGCTCCTCGAACCATCTTGCAAGTATCTTTCTCGAACACTATTTTTACACCTGCATCATCCAACTTGCTTACAGAAATCAGATTTCTGGCCAATGTAGGAATATGCAGAACACCTAGAAGTGTTCTAACCCTTCCACCTTACAACTTCAACTTTACTTTTCCGCGACCAATGATTCTAGCCTTCCTATCATCTCCTAAGAAGACATCACCACCATCGTATTTCTCATACTCGCAGAACCACTCTCTATGGGGAGTGAAGTGAAAGGATGCACCTGAGTCAATCAACCATGCCTCATGATCTACATGTGTACTTGAAGAAGCCAAGTACACATCCCCACATTCATCTAAGGTGGTTTTCGCCTCTGCAAAAGGAGCATCATCAGATCCCTTTCCTTTATCAGGAGCTTTATATTTATAGTCCCCTCTAAAGTGCCCTTCCTTTCCGCATTTCTAGCACACCACCTTTGTAGGTTTTCCTGGAGATTTAGATCTCCCTCTAGATTTAGATCTCCCACTCGATGACTTATTTTTGTTTTTGTTCAGGGACCGTCCTCGTACAGACAAGGCATCACCATTCTGGCTCTCCATATTTTTTCGTCTCATCTCCTCCATCAGCAAGGCTGAGACTATTTCATCAAACTACAAAGTAGTTGGATTGCTACCTATTGCAATAACCAGATTATCCCACGAATCTGGTAGAGAACACAACAAAATGATGCACTTATCTTCATCTGAAATTTTAATCTCAATAGATGATAATTTACTTACCACATTATTAAACGTATTCAGATGCTCTGTCACCAAGTCTCCATCTTTCATCCTCAAGTTATACAAATTTTTCTGCAGGAACTGTTTATTCACCAGAGACTTAGATTGGTACAAAGTCCCTAACTTGTCCCACAAAGCCTTCGCCATAGCTTCTCTTGATACATTCAACAATATTGAATCTGAGACACACAATTGTATTATGCTCTTTTCCTTCCGATCCAACTTCTTCCATTCTTCATCGGTCACTCCCGTTGGTTTAGTACCCGAATCTACCGCGATCCACTGATCTTTATCCACCAACAGATCCTACATCTTGAGCTTCCACAACTCAAAACTCTGACCATTGAACTTCTCAATCTCTATCTTTCCACTGCTCGCCATCTTCTTTCACCACCAGAATCGATCTCGCAGATCTCCCACTGAACAGGGTCTACCATAGGCCCGAGCAAAACCCCTCAGCAAGAAAGGCGTCCCCTTGAAGCTAAAACAGCTCTGATACCAAATGTAGGTTTTAACCCTGTACAGAAATTACCTACATACGAATTCTTAAACAAAAAAAATAAACAATGCGAGAGCATAACACATAAAACACATATGCACAGAGATTTTCCCCTGGATCCCAAAACCGGGACTACCAGCTTGATTTTTCATTATATTCCTTTCAATGTTACAATACATATTTATACATGCCGAAGCATCCAATATCATGGACCGAAAAACCATCGCGTCCAAAACCATGGACCAAAAACCATAGGTAGGTTCGCCCATAACCAAAAACCATACGTGGGTTAGTCATGGAAAGAATATAACACAACCCAACAGGTAGTTGAACCCAATCCAACATGTTCTGTGGCCAGATAAATTTATGATATGAGATATGAGTCCATAGATTCTGACCAGTCAACAAGGTCCAACCCATTTTTGTAGCTAGGGCTTGTGCAAATAGGTGAATGTCTTTCAGTTCCCATCCTCCCCATTTCTTTGGCATTGCAATCTTTTGCCAGCTGATCCAGGAAAATAAATTTTTGTCCTAATTCCCATTCCAAATATATCTGTTGCATGATTATTTTAGACGAGATAGGATATTCCTAGGGATCCATGTGAGAGCCATCCAGAAAACCACAGTAGCTTCCAGGATCGATTTGATAAGCACCAACTTGCCCACCCTGGATAAATATCTATAACTCCAGATGGACAGTCTCTTCTCCAATTTTGTAACAAGCCAGACCCAGTCTGCAATTCTCTGGCAGGTGGGTTTAAGCCAAAAACCCAGATATTTGAGACCTCTGTCCAAAGGGTGGATACAGTAGGGAAAGACTCGGTGAGCAAATTGTGATTCATGAACAGAAGTACGAGTAAAGGTGATGGTGGATTTGGATTGGTTAGAAAGCATCCCAGTAGTGGAAGAGAAGAGGAGAAGTATCTTGGAAAAGGATCTAGAATCCCAAATGTTGCCATCAAGTAGAATAAGCACATCATCCACAAATAGGAGGTGGGTGAGAAAGTAGTCCTCCATAATCTTGAGGCCACAAATATCTCCATTCCTCTTGGCCGATGCAATTAAGCGACTTAGACCTTCCATGACAATAAGAAAGCGGAGTGGGGATAGAGGGCAGCCCTGCCTAAGCCCCCTTTTAGAGTGAAAGAAGTGGGAGGTCAAGCCATTAATGAGGACATTGAAGGTGGGTGTGGTAATGCAGGCCATAATCCATGTAATGTAATCGTGAGGGAAACGCAAGTGTATAAGAAGCATCTTAATATAAAGCCAGCTGACCCGATCGAAAGCTTTGGACAAGTCAATCTTGAGAATGACTCTTTTTAGATGTTTGGTCCAGATAGAGAGGATGGCTTCTTGAGTTGATCCAATGGCTTCATGGATTTGTCTGGATTCGAGGAAGGAAAATTGTTGAGGAGCAATATGCCTGGAGAGAATCGGCCTGAGACGGTTGGCAATAATCTTAAAAATAATCTTATATATGTAGTTGCACAAGGATATAGGCCTATAATCATCAAAAGAGGATGGAGAATCAGACTTTGGGATAAGGGCACTAAAGGTCAAATTGATGGCATGGTATAGGGATCCTGTAGTTCTGCACTCCACCACTTTCAATAGGTCTTGCCCCAGGATCTCATAAAAAGCCAGATAGAATTCGATGGTCCAGCCATCCGGGCCTGGACTCTTGTCCTTCTTGAACCATTTTAATGTGCCTTCAAGTTCACCAGAAGTGACTGGTGCGAAGAGCTTTTCTGCATCGTCCTCATAGACAAATCTTGGAAAATGTTTAGCCACATTTATAATATCAGGAAGATTTGCATCACAAGGGAATTTGTAAAGGTTCCTAAAGTGTGTAGTGCCAAGGTGGGATAGCTTGTTGAAAGTGGCAACAAGGCCTCCTTCATGCAGAGGAAGATTCCAAATGGTATTAGATACCTTTCGTCCCTTGGCATAGTTTTGAAAGAACCTAGTATTCATCCCCAACTTTTAACCATATTGCTCTACTCCTCAGCCTCAACGCTTCCTCGCGCTCCTTTAGGATGTTGGCCTTTTGATTTTCCAGCTTAATCAAGTGGATCTTATCATCTGTAGAGATGAATACCAAACTTTAATCGTCAAGTAAAGAGCTCAGCTCAGATTCAATATGGGTAAGCTATGAGGTTTCTAGAGAGCACTTTTCCCTGGCCCAATTAACAGAGAGATGTTTAAGCTTAGAGAGATTATTGCAAAAACCTTTTGCGAAGGACTCTGCTCAATGAATGGGGTTTGCAATCCAGAAATCAGAGACCATATTGATGTAAGCAGGGTCTCTTAGCCAGACGTGGTTGAATTTTAAAGGGGCTTTCGGCTTTTTGAATGGCCCCTAGATTTCCAGATATATAGGAGAATGATCCGATATGACCCCCATACCCACCCATTGCTTGTAGTGATGAAGTTGCTATAAGAGTGGACCTTTCATTAAAAATTTGTCGAGTCTACGAGCCAGTGCTGCATCGCGCACCCTTTTGTTTCTCCAAGTGGGTAAAGGTTTGTACATGGGAACATCAATAAAATTGGTCTGTTCCAGCAGATTTGTCATATGATCAGTGATAGGATCTATCTGAGCCATAGACCCCCATGATTATCTGAACCCCAAAGAAAAGTTTAGATTCCCTCCGATAATAGTATGATCTGAATCTAGAAGAGAGAGGCTTAATAAATGATGCCAAAATTGTTCCCTCTATTGACAGGGTCCATATACATTCACAATCCGAAAAATCATGCCAAGATCAACGGAGAATATATCTAGTCCCAAGAATCCCGAACCCCCCCATGATGCATCAACCCTGATGGTTCGAGGGTTATATCCAATAGCCAGTCCCCCCGATCTCCTCGCAACATCTAAAGCGACAAATGTCCAACGTTGGATCATAGAATGTAGGGATTGGGAGATATGATCAACCATACCAAGAGTTTCTTGAAGTAGGATAATGTCAATTGGTTCAACCTCAATGAGTCTCCTCAAGGCTAGTTTCTTGGAGGCACTAGCCAAGCCCCTGCAATTGAAAGATAGGCACTTCATGGAGGCACACCATGTGGGGTATTTCCTACTCTAAGGACCCCATCAGTAGTGGATTGATGACTAGAGGTGACCTCCGCCCCAACTCACTTAATAGCCTTGGAGAGATCTAACTTCCTACCCCTGGATGATAGGGGAATAGCACCAGGCAAAGTGAGATCTAGTCCAATCTGACGGACCAGGAAATCCTTGGAGTGGGATCTGGAGTGTAGGAAGTATTGGTGAGGGGGTGAAACCTTGGAGGATGATGGCGAGACAGAAGATGTAGAAGGAGAGAGAAAAGAGGGGGTAGTAGTGACAATAAGAGGTGGGGTAGACATGATGCATTGAGCCATGGATGTCTGAACCCAAGAGGCAACCACAGATGAGGTAAAATCAAAAGATGTGAGAGGAGGGTTCAGAGAAATAACAAAAGCTATCATGGCTTCAACTGTAGTGCGAGCCCTGGTCAGCGGCGGTGAAGATTGTCTAAGTCTTGTATCCACTGTCTTGGAGATAGGAGAGATTGCCCCAGGTGAAGGACCCGAGGGAGTGGGGCACAAGCTGACTAGAGAATTTAACCTGGATGGTGTAGGTGTAACCTTTGGGGAGTCCTCTGATTTCCAGTTGAGTGGGCAGTCTTTGAAGAGATGTCCCACCTTGTGACATTGTCTACAGTGAAACGGAACCCCTTCGTAGTCCAAGATCTGGACCCTGATGTACTTCCCCCACTGAAGAGTAATCTTTTCCTCTAGGCCCTCACAAGTATCCAAGTGGACCAGAATTCAAGCAAGGGTTCTATTTTTCAATTCCACAAAAGTACGGTCATGGTCTAGATATGTGCCTAGAGCATTTCCAATCCTGATAAAAACTTCCTCACACTAGAACTGTAATGGGAGCCCTAGCAAGTGCACCCAAAGCGGTCCAGCCCCAATTTTTTCACATTCGTGGTTGAATAATGGGCTCCACTACTTGAGAAGGACCGGGGCCATCTAGATGTGCTAGTACCTCTCCAGTACCAAATCTGTGTAGTTTTCCTTTTCAAAATGTAGGGAGAACCATCCTCTGGATAAAACATGTACTTATGGCAGTTCTTTTAGCAACCCACCCCAAATCTCCTTAACCCATTGAGTTAGCCTGTTAGATGTGCCCGACCACGCACATGTCCAACCAACATAGTACATGCCATGATAGCAAATTCACTAATAGTTGAGGTCTCACTGAATCTGATGGTGATATCCTTTGAGGTCGCCTTGACGCACTTAGAATTCCTTTTGCTGGTGCGAGGAGCCGATGTGTGGTCCACCAAAGGGTTTGGGACACCTTCTAGAGGGTTATGTTTTGCAAGTCTAACCTTGACTGCAGGCATCTCGAAACAACCAGATGGTTGGGCACCTGAGTAAGGGGGATGTGCCGCAGCAGTAACCGGGATGTCCACAGGGGGAACAATGAAAAATGATGAATGGGGATCGAAAGAGGACGGGGGGGTTATGCGAGGATAAAATGTGGAGGGTGCCAGGTGAAAGAGGAGGGACATCGAAACCCGGTGAATCAATGAAAAGCGACCCGGTGAGAGGGGGTACAGAGCAATGCTGAGGTAAAGAGACGACAGGAGAGGAAATGGGTGGATCCGGATCAGGCAGTAGATAAGAGGTATCAATCGGCGAAGTGAAGCTAGGGTTCCAAAATATAACGCGGTCTAAGTAGGGGGAACAGTGAAAAATGATGAATGGGGATCGAAAGAGGCAGGGGGGGTTATGCGAGGATAAAATGTGGAGGGTGCCAGGTGAAAGAGGAGGGACTTCAAAACCCAGTGAATCAACAAAAAGCGACTCGGTGAGAGGGGGTACAGAGCAAGGCTGAGGTAAAGAGACGACAGGCGAGGAAATGGGTGGATCTGGATCAGGCAGTAGATAAGAGGTATCAATCGGCGAAGTGAAGCTAGGGTTCCCAAATATAACGTGTTCTGAGTAGGGCTCCTCAGAATAATCCACCTCTTCTACCTCTATATTGTCCCCCATATTCCACCCAGAGGTCAATAACTGAAAGCGACGGGTGTGAGAATGGAAACGGCAGGGAATAGTGAGCGGCGCCGATACAGGAAAGGCAGTTTGCAGTAAAACTGTACAAAACCTAGGGTTTTACCCTAGACCCACACGGACGACCTCCATCCTCCTTAAGCCATTTGTCATACACTCACCCAATCATCAACAAACTATTTAAACTGATGAAACTAAACATCAAATAACAAATCAGATTCATTGAAAGAAATATTAATACTTTCTTACAAAAGGTAATTCGTTAATATTTCAAACATATGAACCTAATGAAGTTTACAAAAAAACATAAGATGAAAACTTACCAAAACAAAAGTGTACCTGCTAGATAATGGGGGCCCTTCCAAGGATTCACAAGCACATCAAAAGAGAAGTCAAATGTAGAAGATCAAAGAAGCTCCATTTTATTTATCTTCAATTGCAATTTGTAATTACAAGTTCTACATTCCAAGAGGTTCTAAAATATCCATTACAATGATTCCAAATTCTGGCTTCTCATTACAAACCTATAATATCCCAAGGTTCTAAATTCTAAGTTTTCAATTGTAAATTCCAAATTCCAAATTACAAATGAAGGAGATAACACTCCTATTTATACAAAAGTTATGATAACAAACTCATACATGTGGATCCACTATTCCCTCTTAAAATCCACATATCTCTCAACCAATGGTGACAGATAACCCTATCCTCCATGAGGTCCATGATCTTCTCCATGAGGTCCATGATCTCCTCAAATTCGAATTTGAACATAGAGTGCCACATAAATATGCCTTGGAAGCTTCCTTTGTACCTACACATGTCAGAAAAATCATTCTAATTGTTAGGTATAAGTATATGGAGATTGTTTTCTAAAGTTTAACCACAAATTCACTTAAAAATAGTAAGAATTAATAATGTTTTAGAAAACACAAGGATAACCCATATAATGATGAAAGTGAAGCTAATGTGATGACATGGTGGTGAAATAAAGGTGAGAAAATGTGTGAATGGAGAGAAACTGGATGCATTTTAAGGATAATTCTTAGGCCCAAGAATAGCTAGGGTTGCAACCAATTGGGTCTGTTGCTTCTGTTGGGCCGTTAATATGCCATTATTATTATCACTTTTGAACACTTATTCCACCCATTTCTATTATTCTTCATCATGTCATTTATTATAATTTATTATATAAATCCATTTTATGATGATTTATGCTCTTATGAATTAATGTTATTTATTCTCCTTTATTTCTAATAAATTGATGATTATGCGTGATTTTATCAATGATAGTTTTAATAAATCAGTTGTAACATTATTCATCATTTTTAGCCTCCAAGATAATTTCCAGATTGAAGATTTGATCATTAAAAGTGCCAACTCAGAAATTCGCTGGAATAAGAAGTGATGGTTTTGCGGTTGAGATTCTAAGCAAATGAAGCAGAATCTGGAAAATCCGGAACATGGGTTTTGTCCAGAACGGGCCCAGTTAACTTTATCAAAGAACAATTTGCCCAAATTCGGCTTGTACTGAGAGAAACGCAGGGTTCTTTGAGCACGATTTTCTCAGATTCACTGTGTGGCCGTTTTCCAAATCTCAGCTGCAAAAGCCAAATTCGTCTTGCTCTTGTTGAAAGCTGGATGGATATATATCTTCTTGTTTATCAATTGGTTGGAAACAATCCAATTTTGTAATAGAAATATTGTTGTAGTTATCTCTATTGTAACTGCTCTCTGATCTCTCTTTATATAAATGAAAACAGAGATCAGAGAAGAGGAGGACTTTGGGGGATCCGAATGATGGAATTGAGGATGAATTAGAGATTCAGAATTGAGGATGGCAGAGAGAATGGATAATGGCTGAGAGATTGAGAGATTTCTTGTTGTAATCCACTGTAACTTTGCTTTGATATCTTAATATAAATCTAGTTGCAATTTCATCTTGGATCCTGAAGTAACCCAGCAGCATCCGCTGGCGGCTAAGGGCCCAGCCTCTGGTGGAGTACGCTGCTGCTGTATTATATCTTTATGCTTC
>Ga0115851_100934_pt1 | contig 14696 bp, 16 predicted proteins | sample InSIn2gowninarea_FD_83865 | JGI IMG/M metagenome (GOLD analysis project Ga0115851, IMG submission 83865)
GTAGGGGTTTAAGGGGGTCCATCCCCCCTGGCTAGGGGGTCCGGGGGCTAGTGGTCCCCCGGGGGTAGCACCCGTGAAGCTAAAAACAAATGTAAAATTGTCTTGTAAAAATCTAGTAATTTCTAGTCAATCTGGGCCATTCATTAGGCGGATGATCTGACGATATAAGTTATATTTAATTTAGGGTTTTTTGCCCTAGAAGGAAACCCCTCACTCTATATGAGGGAATTGTATTGCATCTATTATATCTGTATTTTGAGTGAAGAAAAGAGAGGAGATTGAGAGCGAAGAGGGAGTTACAGTGGATTTGTTGTAGGTTGTATCTCTTTAGTTTTTTGGATAATATAATAAAATAAGGATTGGCTATTTCTCCGTGGACGTAGCCCAAACTGGGTGAACCACGTATATTTGTGTCTATCTTGTTTTATGTGTTTTCTGTGTTTATATTTCTGCAATATTTTATGTGTTCCATTGCTTTGTAATATATAATTTTCTAACATCTTCCTCAAGTCATGGTCTGAGAGGGAGGAGGTGAGGTCGAGACACCTGCACACAACCTATTGGTGATCTTCTTCTCCTAGCTAACCTGCTAATTGGAAAAAAACACAAATCGAAGTAGACTAGATCACAACCGATCTACTCTACAATACTCTAATGGGAATACAGCTACTTAAGAAAATGAACAGAAAACCAGGAAGCTACTTAAGCAAATGAACAGAACCAGAAATCTATGCGAGCATACACGTATAATAAAGAGGAGCTTTGGCAACTTGGGTTGGTCCCTAACCCAAGAGCTTCAACCCTCTGAGTTAACTCAGTGCTGGCTCAAAACAGAACTCATCTTTATTATAAAAACCATGGATTACATAACAAATTGTCACAAGTCTTGCAACTCATAAATAAAGTAGAGTTTTACAATAAGAATCTGAATCCTACTGAGGTCCTAAGCCTCTCTACTTATACATCTGAAATATCCAATGACTTCCTTCCCATTAGGGAGGCTTGGCTCCCTTCTCAAGATAAATTGGTTTTTGTCACTTTCACTTTCTCAGTTGTCTTTTTATCCTCATGATTTGGTTGTTTGCACTCTGATCTAATGGAGGAATATTCGAATGGAGGGGTAGTAAATAAGGAGGATTTTCCTCCTATAATTCCTCTCCCTTTCTATTATATACATATTTGGGCATTGCAACCCCAATCTTATATGTTGATAAACAAGGGGCTCTTTACCCCTAAAAGTGTTGTTTCATACCCTAAAGGATCATGGTCAATGGATTACATCATTCCCCAGAAGTTACACCTAAAAAACCACTTAGAACTGGCCAAAACTAGACAATACTGATTGCTCCACTGTCAGGGTGCAATGCATACTCACTCCTACACTAGCGAGGTGCGATGCATACTGAAGAGGCCTTCTGTGGGGTGCAATGAGCGAGAATGGAAAAATGTCCAAGACAGTTTGCTAAGTGGATGCTCATGGAATCTTCTAGAAACTTCTTCTATGACACTTGCCTCTTTGAATTCACCCAGGGATGAGTAAGAGATCCAAGAAATCTCCAAGTGGAACCAGGAACAACAAGTGGAATGACAATAATAAAAAACCCAGAGATGACTCACACCCTTGCAGACATCTATAAATGGATCCCTCATCTAAGAAATTTGGAGGCTGGAATTTTGTAATTTGCAAGGAAGTGCTAATATTTTGTCTTTGAGAAGGAGCATTGTATTGTTGGGTCATCTTGCTTTTCATGAGGTGAAGAGGGATTTGATGCTGGGAGGATGGTGCTCGATCAAACAACTAGGTTGTAATTCTCCCTTCTATTTTAATAAAGTTCTTTGAGTTTTACTCCATACAATCGTGTATTTGTGAATGTTGTTATTTGTGAATTCCATTGTATGCTCATTGTACTTCTGATTCTACAATGATTATGATATAATAGATCAAGATTCTTTGATGGTCTTTTATTACTTTGTATCTACAGGTATTCTCTAAGCGGGATAAGTAGGAGAGGAGTTGCAAGCTCTATCCAGGGAGAGAGAGATCAAGCAAGGAGTCAAGCGGAAGATCCAGGTTGGTTCCTTTACCTCTCTCTTATCTATCATACATAGAGGAAATCCCAATTACTTTGATTGTTTGTTTCTAGGATAGTTGCCAATCCTAGAGGGCTAGTAGATGGAAAAGACACTTGTTTTCCCAGAAATAAAATGGCAACTCCACTGGGGAACAAATAGTTTGTTTGTTTGTTGTTGTTGTTTTCTTTATAAACTATATACGAAGCCTAAAGTTAGCCAGATATCCTTTGAACTTCTCTTGCTCTACAATTACAAAGTAGATGAATATTGCTTCCGTCAATCTCCAATTTAGTTTATGAATTGAACATCTAACTTACAAGCATTCTAGATGCCCTTTTCGTAGCTTAGTCACCTCTCAAGGTCATACCCCTATACTTTTCTCTTTACTTTCCATCATAGCTCAGCTTAACTCACTGAAATCAGCTGCAAATTTGAACCAAAACCCATCTCAGTTGCACTCCCTGGCTCATCACACTGTCTATCACTGGAAGCCAGTATGCATCGCACTTCCTGAGTGTAGCAAGTGCGATGCATCCCTATTTCTGTGAAGCCCAAGTGCGATGATTGACTGAGCCTATTTCTCTCCTTGAAATTTGGGGTTTTTTGTCTTTGTTTTCAGCTCTGTTTAGTTGTTTTTTGTTGCTTATGAACAGTATCTCATTGATGAAGCCTACTTGCATTACGTAGTTCAGCCTCCATTGATCAAGATTAGTAAATATTTTATGTATTTGTCCATCATTTATGATCCTTTGACGAAAAGTTGCTTAAATCAATCTGTCGTTTTGGTGCAAAAAGTGTCGTAACTATCATTTTGTGTCAAAAAGAGGAGTGTCAAAAAGTCTTCCTTCTCTAGATAGTCGATTAAAAATTTTGTCATGCATTTGATTTGATTTGTTGATATTTGAAGTGTCGAAAGAATTTTCTATTTGAAATTGAAAAGTGTCGTTTAGCCTTCCTTTCCATTTTGAAAAAGAAATTGTCGAAATGTCACTTGAGTAAAAATATTTCAAATCTTTGCTCTACTTAGTTTTCCTTTTTGGAATTTTTCACATTAAAGGGAACAAAAAAGAAATACATGCATTTGCATGTAGAATGTGTGTGAAAAATGATTTAGGAAAAGTGCATTTAGTGTGTGCTCTTTGCTCTTTGTTTAAAAGAATTGTAATCTTCTTTCCTTAGTAGCTAGGATTTTCATTGCTAAAAATAAACAACGATTGTTTATCATTGTAGATTGCATTTAGGAATTTTACATCTACATCACGCGGTGAACCATTGAAGGAAAACTTCAAAACAAGATCAACTCTAAAATAAATTTCAATGAGCTTAACAATGCTTTGGATCCTAATGCAACACATTTAGAGTTCTAGGCTAGAGACGTGTTCCAGCGTCATACAATCTAGTAACTATCGTTTTCATCGAAGGTTGGGTGCTTCCTCCTCTTTGATATGACAAGTGCTAGCACGGGCTTGTGTTGTTCGTACCGTTGAGTATATATTGGGAGAAAACAATAGGCTTATATCCTTTATCCATAGGAAGCCGTGTCTACCGCCCTATCAATCGCAATGCACTGAACACAACATTTAGGAAGATTGACTGTCGTACATAAGTCCTTGGTAATTTCTAGAGTAGTCACTTTCGTTCCTTTTCGACTCCTTAAAAGAAAAGGTCCATCTAAGCACTTGCCACTTCAAGCTCATTAAAAATCGAAGGGGAATAGAGTCATCTTTAGCTTTTTCTCGGCTCTTAAAAATTGAAAAAGAAAAGTTATGTCAAAGTGTCTTCAAAATTTATTTAATTCATAATAACATCCCTATTCCTTCATTGATCTTAGGTTGAGATAATGGAGTCCACCAATCATGGAATCCCTCTTGAGGGGAATCCTAGTCCATTTTCTTCTTGGGGAAATATTAGTGCTCCATATATGGCCACATTGTCCCTTCCAAGAATCACAATTTCTCTACTGGTATGCCTATTCTCAACCATTGTTTTTCAAAATACCGTGATTCCTTAGCAATCAAATCAGCAACCAGTTGAAACTGAAATTGACCCTTTGCCTTCTTCTTCGTTTGTTTCTCCCTACCCTTCTTGATGAGAAGAAGAAGAATGGGAAGGAGAAGAAGAAGAAGAAGTCAATTAAGCAAGGGGGCAACCATGAATCATTTGGTGAAAATCCACACACTAAATCTCCCATATTTCCTTGCATAATTTGTAGGGGATACCATTTTCATCGAGAATGTTTGTGCATTCCTCGGATCTTGAGAGAATGGTCCCCTCGTTCGCACCATCCGATGTCATCAACCTCTGGTGATCATGTTGACAACACACCATCAACTAGTAATAGTGAAGTTCACGGACATAAAGGAAAGGTCAAAACTCCATGTAGACTATGTGAAGGGGACCATACCCTTCCCCGTTGTCCTTTTTTGGATGAGACCAAGAGATTCTTGCATAACCGTCCTGCTTCACCACAACAACTTCCCCCTGGATACAAGAAACTCTCACCAAGTCCTTTACTAATTGAAAATCTGACTAACATAACTCAATCATTGGTCGAAAAACCTATCGTTGAGAGTGAATCTTTTGAGTCCATACCGGACCAAAGTTAGCAAGTCGAGATGGTAGTCGACCCAATTTTACCTTCAGAAGATCCACCTTCAGATGATACCATTCCCAAAGAGAATGAGAACAATACCATTCAAATTCTTTTTGTTACTTCAGAGTCCAATGAACTTGGGGGCAATCTGCCCACTCCTTCACAACACGAAGAGAATCCCCCAGTTCTCACGACTCAAGAGGTTAATTCAACTGTTTATTCGATACCCCCTCCAAGCAGTCTAGTCACTTCCTTTGATTGGAATCGACTAGCGAGATCCTACCTTCCTTCTTACGTACCATTCTGAATCATAGTACAAGTTTACAAAATGATCGTGTCTAGTGTTAGACTCCGTCTTATGTCAGTGTGAGATTGATTCTTCTTCAAAACCCTGTTTTGAAGAAGAAATCATTAAATGTATTTTTTAGACTATGTATCAAATTCTCCAGCTCTTCAAATGGCAGCGACTTCAGCTCCTATCTCTGCAAAACCACAAACAAAAGAAAACAAAACATCATCAGCAATCATGTCCATTTATTTGATCTGGTCTAGAAGCTGTCTTCAGTTGTCATTTGGTTATACAGCTCTCCATACATTTGGTTGCTCAGATCTGGTTACTTAGCCAAGGAATCGCTAGAATGAAAGGCATACTTTAATCTCTTGACAAGCATATGCCTGCGGCCTTGTTGCTTAACCTCTGCTGCAGACTTCTTGGCACATGGATTTACATTATGGAATTCCTGAAGCAGTTCTTGATCTGAAGGTTCGGCATCCTCATGTGGTTCAGTTTGTGGGTGCTGTCACACAAAATGTTCCTATGATGATCATTGCAGAGTATCTTCCAAACGGAGATTTGAGCAGTTACCTCCAAAAGAAAGGACGTTTACAACCTGCAAAGGCAGTGAGAATTGCTCTTGAGATTGCAAGAGGAATGAATTATCTCCACGAATCCAAACCGGAGGCAATCATCCATTGTAATTTGAAGCCAAGGTGCCAAAAATATTTTGCGTGATAGTGGGGGGCATTGGAAAGTGACAGATTTTGGATTGAGTCAATTGTTGAAGTTATCATCAGATAATGTTCGAGAATGGCATCGACGTCCCTTGGATGATACCTTAAGGTTATATATGGCGCCAGAGGTTTACAAAAATGAAGCATTTGATAGAAGTGTGGACGTTTTCTCGTTTGGTCTTATTCTTTATGAGATGATTGAAGGTACCCCACCTTTCCACCCAGAATCACCAGAAGAAGTCTCCAGACTGATGGCTTTGGAGGATAAGAGACCAGCATTCAAACTCAAGCCAAAGCATTATCCAAGTGATCTAAAAGAGTTGATTGAGGAATGTTGGGATAGAAACCCATGTGTCAGGCCAATCTTTTCTGCGATTATTGTGCGTCTAGACAGAATAAGGCCCTTATGTGTCAAACAGAGCTTGCTGGCATTGATCGCATAGTTTTAATCCGGGCTCTTAAGTTGCTAAAGCAACGTGGGTAAGCTGTGGATTGTAAGCTATGGATTGTAAGCTAAATAGGGCATTCTATCTCAATAGACATGGCATCTAAGGATAGAAAGATGGCCTATAAATTAGTCACAGGAAAGCGTTGAAGTACAAGAGCAAAGATACTGGATTTTGTGAAAAAGACCATGGACGAGAACTAAAAATCTCCAACAGGCACACATACACTACAAATTGGACCAATTACAAAGGAATGAGGTCACGAGGATCCAAATTTGCAGATCTTTAATGAGATTTCAAAGCGCAGAAATTGATATGGCTTTCATGCTATATCAGGAGTCTAGTTGAGAGTTTGTTCTTTTCATTGAAAGCATTCGATGGTCAGTTAGAGAAATGAAGGCAGAGCACATGACAGTCTTAGTAGGCAAAGAACACAAGGCAATAAATCAGCATTCTAATGAGCAATTTGGGTATTTTTGGAGATCAGATTGAGAATATCTAGGCATGAAATAAGTTGAAGATATCCTTTCAAGATTTGAAGGAAACTTATAAGAGGACAATTGAACACCTAGCAGCAGAGAAGAAATATCAGATTAAAGACCAGTTGTTTCAACAAATTGAAATCTTCCAACTATCCCTAAATCCAGTTTTATTTTTAGTTTATCATTTTTAGTTTATTGATTTATTTGTGTGTCCCTAGAATTTTGTTAGCAGTTCAAAGGATTGAAATTGCAATTGTAAGGACAAATCAAACTCAACAATCGAATATTTCGAGGCATCAAAAGGCAGGTGGCGATTTTCAGTTTTGATGAATCAGAGGCACTAGCAAATTTCACTCTACAATGCTAGCACTTCCAGATTTTGGGGCAACATTTGGGCACAAATGGAAACTTTTCAGCATGGATATCATCGAACAAAGAGTAAATCCAAATTTAAAAGGATTTGACTCTAACCTTCGACAATCTGAGAAATTTGATTTTTATTTTTGTAATTATTAATATCGGTTTGTTTAAGTCCAGGGCAACCGAGAGACTATGTTGGCTTATTTAAGCCATAATTTGTAAAAGGTTAGAGTTAGTCAGAGAGGGGAGAGAGTTCCGAGTGCTGAGAGGTGTGTGTAACAGAGCTTCATTGTACATTTTTTGGCAGAGAGTTTAATGAAATTACACAGCTCTGACTTCTGAGATTCCTGTGGTATGAAAGTTAGCATAAGTTTTTCTTCTGTTTCATATGTAAACTGTTATGTTATCATTTCACTTCATGATCATTTCCAATTGAACAAATGAAGTGTTAAGGTAGAATTCATAATTTATATGCTCTGCCTTTAAGTTTGTTCATATTTGATGTTTTCTTCTATTTGACAAGGATTCATCTTCTATGCCCTTGTCAGCTCCTCACCAGTCTTGCCATTCCATTTAATCTAAATTTAGTGTTAAATTTCTTCCCTACCTTGCCTCAGGAGATAATCTGTGTTTTGATTACATTTCTCTGTTCAAGCTGTTTCTTGTCCCATGCAGCCCAGAAAAACCCCATCATTTATTAAAAATCCCTTTCTATCAGTTTACTAGCCTAAAATCAGTGTTTCCTTATTGGTTATCTCGCCCTTTGAAGATCTATACCGAGATAGACCGGAGAGAGCCCTCTCCTGCCCCGTAGGGCTAGCTACGAGGCTAAGTGGTTTGATGTTGCCTTGGAGTTTACCTTTCTCAGCCTGAGGTGAAATTTCAAGCGCTAACATCTAGCACTATCATAAATTAATGGGTGTCAGTGAGTATCCTTTTCTCAACTACTTGGAAAGCGCTTGGTTCACCATCGCTTATGCCTATTACACAAAATTTTCAGGCTTTAACAAAGGAACCAGACAACTGTTAGGGATCCATCCTAAGTTACCAATTACTTTGAGAAGAATTTTGGGTTGTGTTATATTCTTTCCATGTAGTTAATAGGGGTTTTGAAGGGCACCCATAACCCAACTTTATGCAGTCCAGGGTAGCGCCGCGAAAACTTTGGTTTTGGACCCTATGTTAGGTTGGGCGGACCCATCTATGATTTTATGCATGATTTTCGCACATGTTTTTTGGACGCGATGGTTTTCAGTCCATGGTATTGGATGCTTCGGCATGTATAAATATGTATTGTAACATTGAAAGGAACATAATGAAAAAATCAAGCTAGTAGTCCCGTTCTGGGATCCAGTGGGAAAATCTCTGTGTATATGTGTTTTATGTGTTATGCTCTCACATTGTTTATTTTTCTCTGTTTTAGAATTCATATGTAGGTAATTTTGTATGAGGTTAAAACCTACATTTGGTATTAGAGCAGTTTTGGCTTCAAGGGGACGCCTTTGTTGCTGAGGGGTTTCGCTCAAGCCTATGGTAGACCCTGTTCAGTGGGAGATCTACGAGATCGATGCTCGTGGTGAAAGAAGATGGTGAGCAGTGGAAAGATAGAGATCGAGAAATTTAATGGTCAGAGTTTTGAGTTGTGGAAACTCAAGATGGAGGATCTGTTGGTGGATAAAGACAAGTGGATCGCGGTAGATCCAGGTACTAAACCAACAGGAGTGTCCGATGAACAATGGAAGAAGTTGGATCAGAAGGGAAAGAGCACAATACAATTGTGTGTCTCAGATTCAGTGTTGCTGAATGTATCAGGGGAAGCTACGACGAAGGCTTTGTGGGACAAGTTAGGGACTTTGTACCAATCTAAGTCTTTGGTGAATAAACTATTCCTGCGGAAAAAGCTATATAACCTGAGGATGAAAGATGGAGACTCAGTGACAGAGCATCTGAATGCATTTAATACTGTGGTAAGTCAGTTAGCATATGTTGATATTAAAATTTTAGATGAAGATAAGTGCATCAGTTTGTTGTGTTCTCTACTAGATTCGTGGGATAGTCTGGCTATTGCAATAGGTAGCAATGCAACTGCCTTGCATTTTGATGAAATAGTCTCATCCTTACTGACGGAGGAGATGAGACGAAAAAATATGGAGAGCCAAAATGGTGATGCCTTATCTGTACGAGGGCAAACCCAGAATAGAAACAAAAATAAGTCATCAAGTGGGAGATCTAAATCTAGAGGGAGATCTAATCTCCAAGAAAACCTATAAAGGTGGTGTGCTGGAAATGCGGAAAGGAAGGGCACTACGGAAGGGACTGTAAATCCAAAGCTCCTGATAAAGGAAAGGGATCTGATGATGCTCCTTCTGCAGAGGTGAAAAGCACCTCAGATGAAGGTGGGGATGTGTACTTGGCTTCTTCAAGTACACATGTAGATCATGAGGCATGGTTGATAGACTCAGGTGCATCCTTTAACTTCGCTCCCCATAGAGAGTGGTTATGTGAGTATGAGAAATATGATGGTGGTGATGTCTTCTTGGAGGATGATAGGAAGGCTAGAATCGTTGGTCGTGGAAAAGTAAAGTTGAAGTTGCAAGGTGTAAGGTTTAGAACTCTTCCAGGTGTTCTACATATTCCTACATTAGCGAAAAATTGGATTTCTGTTAGCAAGCTGGATGATGCAGGTGTAAAAACAATGTTCGAGAAGGATACCTGCAAGATGGTTTGGGCAGCGCTAGTATTGATGCAGGGAGTTTGGATTGGAACTCTGCACAAGCTACAAGGTAGCACTGTTATTGATGGGTGCAATAGTTCTGTGGTTCCTGAAACTGGAACCGAAAATCTAGTGGTCTCTGGAGACAATACCATGTTGTGGCATCAAAGGCTTGGACATATTGGAGAAAAGGGCCTTCGGATACTTCATGGTAAAGGTATGGTAGAAGGTATGAGTAATAGCTCTCTGGATTTTGATTTTTGTGAAAATTGTGTATATGGGAAGCAGAATCGAGTGAGTTTCCCCTCTAGAAGTAATAGGGAAAAACATATATTAGAGCTTGTGTACAGTGATGTGTTTGGACCTATGAAGGTTCCATCACTAGGTAAGTCTGTGTACTATGTATCATTTATAGATGACTTCTCAAGGAATACATGGATATATTTCCTTAAGAAGAAAGATGAAGTCTTTGACAGGTTTAAAGAATTCAAGGCTCTAGTGGAAAACCATACAAAGAAGAAGATAAAGGTGCTGAGGACAGATAATGGTGGAGAGTTTTGCAGTACGAAATTTGAAGAATTGTGTAAGAAGTGTCGTATAGCATGGCAGAAGACTACTCGATATACACCTCAGCAAAATGGAGTTGTAGAAAGAATGAATAAGACGTTGATGGAAAGGGCAAGAAGCATGCTCAGTGGTGCTAGGTTAGGACAGGAATTTTAGGCAAAGGCAGTGGATACTGCATCTTACCTTATCAACAGGTCACCTTCATCAGCGTTGGAGGAAAAGAATCCACAAGAGGTATGGACTGGTAAGAAACCCTCTCTTTCACATCTAACGGTATTTGGATGTGACGCATGTGTACATGTTCCAAAAGAGAAACAAACCAAGTTGGATAGTAAATCTGAAAACTGCATCTTTATTGGGTATAAGGATGGTTTAAAGGGTTATAAGATTTGGAACCCAGTCACATGGAAGGTTGTGTACAGCCGAGATGTGGTGTTCAAAGAGGTGAAAGATGTTATTAAACATGAAGTCCAATGAAAGGAACCTGAGAAGATAGAGTTTGAGCTAAAGGAGGAAGAATTAGACTCTATAGCAGAGGAGGAATCAGAATATGAAGAGCCACAAACTCCGACTATGAGAAGATCAGTTCGAGAAAGAAGGCAGCCTGAAAGGTATAGTCCATCTACTTTCTGTTCAAATTTTTCTTTATCTATTACTGACGATGATCCCAGAACTATGAAGGAAGTAGTAGATTCAGAGGATGGAAAACTCTGGAAAGAGGCCATCGTTGATGAAATGGCATATTTGCACAAAAATGAGGCTTGGGATCTGATGGAGTTGCCAGCTGGAAGGAAACCCATTGGCAGCAAATGGGTGTTCAAAAACAAGACAAATGCTCGGTTGGTAGCAAAAGGTTATTCCCAGGTGCCGGGAATTGATTTTGGTGATATTTTTTTCTCCTGTTGCCAAGGTAACTTCTATTAGATTACTTTTATCTGTTGCTGTTGCTTTTGATTTTGAGGTAGAACAAATGGATGTGAAGACATCATTTCTTCACGGGGATCTGGAAGAGGAAATCTACATGAAGCAACCTAAAGGCTTTGCAGCAAAGGGTAAGAAAGAACTGGTATGCAAGTTAAAGAAGTCTTTGTATGGGTTAAAACAGTCACCAAGGATGTGGTATCAGAAACTTGATAAATTATACGAGGACTTGGCTTCACCAGAAGCAAAGTAGATCACAGTGTGTATTTTAAATTAATTGGTGACCATGTTATTTATCTAGTCTTGTATGTGGATGATATGTTGCTGGTTGGAAATGACAAAGAAATTATCCAGGATTTGAAGACCCAATTGTCCTCCAAATTCGACATGAAAGATCTTCGTGCTGCAAACTATATTTTGGGCATGGAAATTAAAAGAGATCGGGCAAAGAGGAAGCTCTAGCTAAACTAGAAGAAGTATGTCGAGACAATACTGCAGAGGTTTAATATGCAAGATAGTAAAGCGGTGAAGGTTCCTATTCCTGTAGGTGTGAGGTTATCTGCTGAAAAATGTCCCAAGACATAAGAAGAGGAAGAGGACATGTCCCGTGTTCCATATGCAAATGCAGTCAGTAGTCTGATGTATGCAAAGGTCTATACTAGACCAGACATTGCACATGCAGTGGGAGTATTGAGTAGGTTTATGTCAAAACCAGGAAAGGAGCATTGGATAGCAGTGAAGCAGGTTTTTAGGTATTTGCATGGCACTAGTGATTATGGTTTGTGCTACTAAGGAAGACCAGGATTGGACAGAGTGTTGGATATTCATGGCTTTGTTGATGCAGACTCAGCTGGAGATCTGGATCAGAGAAGATCTACAAGTGGGTATGTGTTTAACCTATTTTGAGGTGCAGTCAGTTGGATGAGTAAGAAACAATCTATAGTGGCACTATCAACTACAGAGGCAAAATACATGGCAGCCACTCATGCAAGCAAGGAAGCAGTTTGGTTGCAGATATTGTGTTCAAGTATGGGGTTAGTACAGGAAGCTATAAGGATAGACTGTGATAGCCAAGGTACAATTTTCTTGGCAAAGAACCCTGCATATCATTCAAAGACAAAGCACATTGATGTTCAGTATCATTTTGTGAGGGATATGATAGAAGATAAAAAGGTGTTGTTGGTAAAGGTGGACTCTTTGAAAAATACTGCAGATGCATTGAAAAAATCTGTGAGCTCTGAGAAGTTCTCCTGGTGTAGAGAAACAATGGGCATTTCAAGGCTAGGAAAATGACCAAGCTCTCTTGTGGCCCCCTGTGGAAAGAAAACAACAAGTGGGAGAATGTTGCGTTGTGTTATATTCTTTCCACATAGTTAACAGGGGGTTTGAAGGGCACCCATAACACCACTTTATGGGGTCCGGGGCAGTGCCCCGAAAAATTTTGGTTTTGGACCCTATGTTAGGTTGGGTGGACCCACCTATGGTTTTGTACATGATTTTCGCACATGTTTTTTGGATGCGATGGTTTTCGGTCCATGGTATTAGACACAATGGTTTTCGGTCCATGGTATTGGATGCTTCAGCATGTATAAATATGTATTGTAACATTGAAAGGAACATAATGAAAAAATCAAGCTAGTAGTCCCGGTTTTGGGATCCAGTGGGAATATCTCTGTGTATATGTGTTTTATGTGTTGTGCTCTCACATTGTTTATTTTTCCATGTTTTAGAATTCATATGTAGGTAATTTATGTATGGGGTTAAAACCTACAAAGAAAAACTGTTCACTTGAACGTGATGGTAGTCCAAGGACTGTTAGATTACAATCTAATCCTCGGACATGACTATGTTTACAACATGAAACCTATTGTTTCAACACTCTTTCGAGTGATGTGTTTCCCGCATGAAGGAAAAATTGTCATTATTGACCAGCTTTTATTTCCTGGTTCAAACACAGCTTCAAGTCAAACATCATCCCTAAATGGTCCTTTTGCGTCGACAATGTCTCTTCAACCTTCATTCCATCCACCTAATTACCGTGAGTAGTCCGGTGAATGTAATGAAGCTTAGGGGGCATGCACCTTGGTCTACTTCGGCAGACGAACCCAGCTGAAAACATAAGTTTCCCTGTAGGTTATGTGATTGGAAGTGTTATCTCACACCATTCACCTTTGTCTATTTGATGGACAAAGCCCAAGAAGTGTTTTGACCACTGACTAAAACCATCCTACTTAACCATAGTGATTTCCATATGGTTACTGGAAACTCTCCTTTTATTGATGCCTGGGGACATGCAAACCTTTTTATGCAAGCTAAAAACGACCAATTTCATTTTTTAGCTTTCTAGCTTTTTAGTTTTTTAGTTTTTTAACTCTTAGGCTAGGTGATTGGTCTGACACACCATTCACCTTTGTCTGCACCGCAGACAATGCAAAGGAAGGGTTTTGTCTAGCTGTTGATGAAACCATCCTACCTAACCTCAGTAATTCCTTAGCTTTTTAGTTTTTTCTAGCTTTTTAGCATTTTATTTTTGTCATTTCTAGCTCACATAAAAAGAAACTAAGCATATGTTATCCCACGATTCAATCTCATTAAAAAATGAATCAGGCTATGAGAAATGTTATCGCATGGTTCAAGCTCGTTAAAAAATAAACCTACCACTGAGCATAGTTTCTCCTGGTTCAAGCTCATTAAAAAATGAATCCACCCTCAGTAAGTAACCTTTGTGATTGCCCTGCTATCAGCCTTTTAAGCCTTGGTTGTGTTCCTGCCATCACCTCCATTCTTTTGGTCAATCATACGCTTCCACTTGATTGTTTACCTTTTTGAGGAATAGCTTCGACGAGTGGTCATGTTAGCCACCCTCTTCACATCACCATGTTTTGAGAAGTTCCAAGCTTACCTGGAACTAATTGCTACCCTAAAACGCCACTCGTTCCTCAAAAATGAGTCTCCTTTAAACTCTTTTCAGACTCGTTAAATATGAAAAGATTGTCGAGCTATTGGCCTTTCCAGCTCATTAAAGTAAGGGGAAGTGCCATCCCTCCTATATATTTTAGTCTTTTTCGGACCTGAGGGATTATCTCATGAAAAAGTCTGAGTGCTTGTCTTTTCAGCTCGCTAAAGTTATCAAAAAATCATCCCTTTCGTATTATTTTATCCTTTTTCGGACTTAAGGGATTATGCTACGAAAAAGAACTACTGGAGTTTCCTTTTCATCCCCTTTCAAACTCTCTAAACATGAAAAGGACCGAGTTATCCTTGTCATTAAACTCATTAAAACAATAGCGACAAACTTGTCCACCTAGACAAGAACAAGTTTCACTGTCGCTAGGCTCGCTAAAACATAGCAACAGGTTTTCCCACAGGGCAAATTATAGAACAAGCATATGTTATCCTCCTCAAGCTTGACAAAAATAAAGAGGTATTGGTCAGCAATGACTGGGGAAAAATTGGGAAGAAAACTTGAAAAAACTTTGTTGGTAGCAAGTCGCTCTTGAACATGACACTTTCACTCCGCATCCGAGTCG
>Ga0115851_100860_pt2 | contig 14684 bp, 15 predicted proteins | sample InSIn2gowninarea_FD_83865 | JGI IMG/M metagenome (GOLD analysis project Ga0115851, IMG submission 83865)
ATACAACATCAATCGATAAACTGCCATCGTAGGTTGGTAGCTAAATTGAAGGGCAGATTTCTGCCAAGAGATTACCAAATTGCGTTACATAGGCAGGTTCAGAATTTGAGACAGAGGGGTCTGACGGTGAAAGAGTATACGGAGGAATTTTATCGAGTAAATTTGCGAGCAGGATACACAGAGGATACAGTAGAAAGGACAGCCAGATATGTAAATGGGCTGAGGATGGAGATTTTGGATGAAATAAGAATTTTGTCTCCCAACAATACGGAGAAGGCATACCAGAGCGCGGTCAAAGCAGAGGAAAAACTTAACCGAAGACAGAATGCCCGGAGAGGACGAGGGTCTAACAGAGGAAGAGGCCAGTCCTATGGCAGGGGCCGAACTGCCAACAACAGTGAGGAAGCCAACAGTTCGAGAACTTCGGGAACAACAGAAAAAGGAGATGGAACGAGAGGTGGCAGATCGTTTCAGCGCAGCAGAGGAAATGGCCGTGGAAGGGGAGCTGGTTACCAGTGCTACAGATGCCACAAGTGGGGGCACCGCTCTTTTGAGTTCCTAGAAACAGATTCAACTGGACAGCGAGGCGCATATGTGGCGCAACCGGAGGAAGCAGCAGCACCTCCTCAAGAGGCAGAAAATGCCCCAGAAACAGGAGAAGCTTTAGTGCTGTATAAGATGTTGTTGAAGCCAGTTGATGAGAGTATTGAGCAGACGCAACGGAAAGCTCTGTTCAGGACAGTTTGTAAATCGCAAGGTAAGTGTTGTAAAATGATAATTGACAGCGGAAGTACTGACAATTTGGTGTCAGTCGAGATGGTGGAGAAGTTAGGACTGAAGCATCTGAAACACCCCAGTCCATATCGAGTTTCATGGCTACAGAAGGGACACCAGTTGCTGGTGGATGAGCAGAGTGAAGTGGAATTTCAGATAGGACGTTATAAGGACAAAATTATTTGCGACATTATGCCAATGGACGTATGCCACATCTTGTTGGGCAGACCTTGGCAATATGACAGAAAAGTGACACATGATGGGGTGTTGAACTGTTACAAGTTCGAAAAAGATGGGGTTAGGCATACCCTTGTGCCTATCAGGGAAGAGAAAGAGGCAGCTGAAGTAAATGAACCTAAGGCGTTGCTTATGAGTGGAAAACAATTTTTAAAGCAGATTGAAAACAGCGAGATGAATTATGCTGTAGTCAGAAAGACAAGGACAGTTTTGTTGCACACAGAAATCACAGATTTGCCTATAGAAATAAAGCAGATGTTGGAATAGTTTACAGATATAGTAGTGGACGACTTGCTGGATAAGTTACCTCCCAAGCAGAGCATTAGTCACCATATTGATTTCCTACCAGGAGCCAGCTTACCAAATAAGGCAGCTTATCGAATGAGCCCCAAGGATAATGAAGAAATCAGAAAACAGGTGCAGGAGCTATTGGACAAAGGATTGATCAGGGAGAGTTTGAGCCCATGTGCTGTACCAACAGTTCTCGCCCCCAAAAAGGGAGGAGAATGGCGGATGTGCACTGATTCCAGGGCCATCAATAAAATCACCATACGGTACAGGTTTCTGTTACCGCGTATGGATGATATGATGGACTGTCTGAGTGGGGCAGCTTACTTTTCTAAGATAGATTTAAAGAGCGGATATCACCAGATTCGGATACGTGAGGGAGACGAGTGGAAGACAGCTTTTAAAACCAATGAGGGCTTATATGAATGGCTGGTCATGCCGTTCGGGTTGAGCAAGCATGAGCAATGCGCCCAGCACCTTCATGAGACTCATGAATGAGATGCTAAAGGAATATATTGGGAAGTTTGTAATTGTTTATTTGGACGACATACTTATTTTTAGTAAGACACGAGAAGAACACTTCCGGCATGTGCGTAAAGTGTTGGAGAAGCTACAACAGAACAAGTTATTGATCAATTTGAAGAAATGTAAGTTTTTGCAGAAAGAGTTAATTTATCTGGGATTTGTGATAGCGGAGAACGAATTAAAGATGGATCTGGAGAAAGTGACAGCAATCATAAATTGGCCGTCACCAAAGAATTTGTTTGAGGTATGTAGTTTCCACGGATTAGCGAGTTTTTACAGGAAGTTTATTAAAAATTTCAGCGGAATTTGTGCTCCTATGTTGGAGACCATCAAAAATGCCAGCCAACCTTTTCGATGGACAGAAGCAGCAGAAAAGAGCTTTCAGCTATTGAAAAAGAAAATAACAGAAAGACCGATTCTCAGGCTACCAGATTTTCAAAAATTATTTCAGGTACGTTGTGATGCTAGTGGAACGGCAATCGGGGCTGTACTCAGTCAGGAGGACAGACCGGTGGCATTTTTCAGTGAAAAACTGAATGAGAGTAGGCATAAGTACTCCTCATATGACAAGGAATTCTACGCAGTGGTACAGGCGCTAAGGCACTGGAGGCATTATTTGTTGGGGAACGAGTTCGTGCTGTTTTCAGATAATTCTGCATTACAATATGTAATGCAGCAACACAAACTCAATCATAAACATGCCAAATGGGTGGAGTACTTACAGAGTTTTAATTTTGTGCTGAAGCATATCAGTGGGCAAGCGAATAAGGTAGCCGACGCATTGAGCAGAAAAGCTTTACTATTGCAGGAAAGCACTGTGCAGGTTTTGGGCTTTGAACATTTACGGGATCTTTATAAGACAGACACAGATTTCAGAGAAGCCTATGAGGCGTGCCAAAATCCTTTGATAAGAGGGAATAGTCCTTGGTTGGACTATAACATATAGGAGAAATTGCTTTTTAAGGGAGGACAACTGTGTATCCCCAGCTGTTCTATGAGGGAGAACATCATTCGTGAAAAACACAGTGGGGGTTTGGCTGGACACTTTGGTATTGACAAGACTTTGGAGCAACTTAGTCACTTCTATTTTTGGCCAAGAATGCGACGGGACGTACAACGTTTTGTGGTTAAGTGTAAGGTGTGTCAACTAGCGAAGGGGCATAGCCAGAACACAGGATTGTATACGCCATTGCCTATTCCAGGCAGACCTTGGGATTCAGTGAGTTTAGATTTCGTGTTGGGACTTCCAAAAACACAGAAAGGATATGAGTTGGTAATGGTAGTGGTAGATCGTTTCTCGAAAATGGCACATTTTGTACCTTGTCGGAAAACTAGTGATGCCACTTACGTGGCCCACTTGTTTTTTAATGAGATTGTCAGATTACATGGGTTACCAACAACCATCCTATCAGACAGAGATGTGAAGTTCACGGGACATTTTTGGCGTACCTTGTGGAAAAAGATGAACACCCAATTAAGCTACAGTTCTGCTTACCACCCGCAAACCGACGGGCAAACAGAAGTTGTGAACAGAAGTCTAGGAAATCTGTTACGCAACTTAGTCAGAGAAAATTCTAGAATGTGGGACCGAGTGCTAGCGCAAGCAGAGTTTGCTTACAACGATTTGTCGAATCGTAGCACGGGTCTCAGTCCCTTCCAGATTCTTTATGGCATGCACCCTCGTGGAGTGCATGAGCTTCGGGATCCTGGTTTACAGGAACGACGAAGTGCGGATGGAGAAGATTTTGCAAATGCAATGAGGGATTTACACGAATAGGTGAAGGCAAAATTACAGGACAGCAGCTCGAAGTATAAGGGACATGCAGATTTGAGGAGAAGAGAAGTTCATTTTGAGGTAGGGGATGAAGTTCTGGTACACTTACGGAAGGAGCGGTTCCCTAAAGGTACGTACAATAAACTGAAATACAAGAAGATAGGGCCTTGTAAGATCTTGCGGAAGTTTTCAGCGAATGCCTACGAAATACAACTACCACCTGGAGTAGGCATATCACCTATCTTCAATGTGGCAGATTTGTTTCCGTATACAGGCGATCTGTTGGAAGAGAAGAAGGATGAACCCGGACAATCCACGCGGAACACCCAGGAAGACGGAGGAAGTTGGAAGAAACAAATGCCTTATGTCCAACCTCCTGAGATCGAAAGCATCCTCGAAACTCAGGTAGTTAGGCGTACTCGGCGGAAAAATTATTTTCAGTACCAGGTCAGGTGGAAGAACCGTCCGATTGAGGACAGTTCATGGCTTGACGCCAGGCAGATTGAACGAACAGGGACATCAGTGGAGGAGCTCATGAACCGGAGTCATGTTCTTTTCTCACCCCGGGAGCCTGATGCAGGAGCATCCAGCTCACAGTGACGAGGCAGAAAGGACTCCAACCAGGTTCACAAGTGAGGAACTGAACTGTTAAAATTCTATTGGGAATAATTTTTCTTTTACTTTATTTTACAAGTCAGCAACAGTTAGCTGTATTTACTTTTCCAGTTTAGGATTACTGTAGTTTCATTGTTGATTAAAAGGTAGTTTATGTAATTAGGAGAAATAACTCTTAACTGTCCTACAAGTCTTGTAATGTCAAAATGATTATAGTTACGGATAGAAACAGAAGTTATGTAACTGTCTTTGTAACAGAAAAAGACAAACTGTAAGCCTTAACTGAAGATAGAGGCTATAAAGCCAAAAATACATGTACTGGAAAGGGGGGGGTTCAGTTCAGAAGAGAATAAGTTGAGTAAATTTACTAATAGAATTGTCAAGCATTCAAAACCAGAAAAGTACTGTCCATCAAAATTATTTTCTAAATTATTTGTTGATCCCTCATTCCTATGTTTTTCATTATTTAACAGACCTTTGTATTATTATAAACTAAGCACACTGTCATGGCTATTATACAAGTACGAGTTACAGTTAAATTGTAGACAAGCGGAGAGAATCTTAAATAAATTCCAGGCCACAAGACAAGCAGTCACGCTTACATACAAGCGCACAGCAATACAATTACGGATGAGCGAATACGTTCAACGCACAGCCACTAAATGAAAGACAAGCAAACAAACTGAATGCCCAGTAACGTAACTGAAAGACAAGCGAAGACATCACAGGTATCAATCACCATAATTTTTCTTTCTTTAAAAACGAATTTCATTTACATTGTCCAGAATAGCAATTCATAGCTAGAATCGGTAGGGTCAAGTTCCCTCACATATATAGAGACCAGCATAGTCACGGCGAGTGAAAATTCAACCAGAAATTACAATTATACAAGTCAAGCATAAAACCCTAGGTTAGGGTTTGAAACAGATTTGTAACAGGGTTACGTTGAAGCCACATTTCCACACATAGGACTCAACTCATAACGACAACGGCAAACAGAGGACCACACAGTGACCAGACAACCAACTATTGGATGGGCCGTCCTTCGAACAGTGACCATATTCAATAGAACAGAATAGGTTCAGGCCTACCAAAAGATACGCAACTAAATGTCGTTGAACACAGGGGCTTGCGCCGTCCAGGCCGCCTGAGAGGACCTGCAAGAACGAGGCGTGAATGAGTTAGAGCCACAGAAAAGCTCAGAGGGACGAAACCCTCTAAAATCTACATAAAGACTGATAACGAAAAAAAAGAAAACCCTTACCTGGAGAACGCGAGAGGAGAAGCCATATTTTTGAAGCAGAGTACGCCACAGAGCAACTGAAGAGAGGAGGAACAATTTGGGGTTAGACCCAGAACGAGGAGCAAGTAAAAATTGAAGCATGGAGAAACATTTCACCTGTATCAAAAACTGAAGTCGCTTCCCGGATATTCCTGTGCTTGCAGCCACAGACAAGGCAGCGTTACTAGAAGGCGAAGGAACCCAGAAAACATTACCAACAACCAGAACCAGCTCAAACACCGTAAACTGCCCTAAAATTGCATTACAAAGCCGAAGGAACCATAGCACAGCGCACCCATCATTTTTTTTTTTCCATACGCAGATCTCGCAAACCCTCGGAGCCAACAGAACGATAAACAGAGAAGAGTCGAGAAGGCGTGTAAATATTAGGGTTGTATAGTTTACCAAGGCAGGGTACTGTCACATTTACGTTTGCATTCAATGCACAGCTACCACAACTACAGAGCTGGGGGAAAGACAACAGTTCACCGCCACGTCAACAAACCAAATATCATATAAAGCGCAAAAGCTACGCTAAGTGGGCTGGGTCCCATCAAATAGATTTATTAGTTTTTGTGCCATTTTTACTATGGGTGTGCAGAGAAAATATGACCCGTGGGACTACACGATGAAAGCCAAACATTAAGCCGAGTTAAATACTAGAGCATATTTACAAAAACAATATTCGTACACCCAAAGTGGAAGAAATAGAAAGGATTACTACGGCTCTAATCTAACACAGTGATAGTATGAAAAATGTAAGGGAAAAATGTGTTTTATTAGATTTTAAATACTTCAAAAGAGTTAATGAAGAAAGTTTGTGTGTTTTAGTTCAGATTTAGTCCTTATTTTTTAGGAGATGGTTTTGATTTCTCTAAATTGAATGTAAACTTATTTATTTTTGATTTTATGATTAAAAGAATAGAGTAGTATGGCTTGGACAGTGTTCAAGTGTAGCTTAGCTCACCTATGAGCTATTAGTTTCAGTTTGTAAGTTTCATTTTAATTTGTCTTTTCATTTTTTAGCTTGGTTCACCTATGAGCTATTAGTTTCAGTTTGTATGTTTCATTTTAATTTGTCTTTTCATTTTTTATCATGGTATCGAAGATGGGGAAAATGTCTTTTATTGGTTTCAAAATACTTCGAAAGAGCCATCAAGGCAAAATATTTATATATGAGTTGAAATTAATGGAGAAAGTTTGTTTCATGGTTGTGTGTGTGTCTTAGTTTAGACTTAGTTCCTATTTTCTAGGAGATAGTTTTGATCTCCCTAAATTGAATGTAAACTTATTTATTTTTGATTTTATGATCAATGGAATAGAGCGTTACTGCTTGGACAGTCTCCACGTGTAGCTTGGCTCACCTGTGAACTGTTAGTTTCAGTTTGTAAGTTTCATTCTAATTTGTCTTTCCATTTTTTTCATGGTATTAGAGCGTAGAGAAGGAGCTCTATGGTGAGTGGAGTCTTTGTGGTTGAGAGCCCTAGTGGCTGAGATTGGAGAGTGAGTAAGCCTCCTTTGCTAGTGAGTGCAGGTGAAGTTGGAGGCGAAAGAGGATTGCAAGAGGAAGTGCTTAGGGAGAGGTACGCTAGTACAATTTTTTTCTTTGTGTGTGTGATAGAGTGCTAATTTTTCTGAATAAACCTAATTAGCACGCCCCCATCAAAGAGAGGTCGTGTTGATCAGTGTTGATGATACACAAGGAAAGTGTGTTGATCATCACTGGCAGTACACGGGGAAAGTGTGATGATCAACGCTGATGGTTAGTGCTACTCCCGTTGATGCCGAAAACTTATAGAAATTTTTGGCAGTGCAACCTGTAGCAAGGTGAACTAGCGGTAGTGTTTTTTGCATGTTAGAGGCAGCCTGAGACCATATCTACCTGTGTTAGTGGTCTTGTCCAACATTTTTTTGTATGTTGAAGGTCATTTGTCTAGTGTTGGATCTGTAGCACCCGGATCTAGAGCTATTGGGGGATTTGGAAGTGGATTCATAGATCATATGTTGGAGGATCTGGTGGTAGATCTGTAGATTGACTGTTGGAGGATCTGGAGTTAGATCCATAGATCGATTGTTGGAGGATCTGGTGTTGGATCCGTAGATTAGTTGATGATTTACTAGATCTATAGATTGGACCAGTGGATCTGTTATTGGAGTAGTGGATCTATTGATTAGGAAAGCTACTAGTGGTGCTTGTGAATTAAAAGCAGGGCATTGTTGAAATTGTTCTGTCACAATGAATAATCACATTGCATAGACATACCTTAATGAGAGAAATAAGTTAGATGGGTCAAATTACGCCAATTGGAAGTTCAAGTTGCAGACGTTGCTCGAGGGTTCTAGTGCATGGACAATTGCAAACAAATATGAAGCAAAGCTGATTGTAGTTGGAGGTGCCATAGCGCATCAGTTGAAGATTGGGAGAAGACGGAAAATAAAGCAAATGTGTTGTTGAAGATGTTAGTAAAAGACAACATAGTCCCTCATATCTGAGAATGCAAAATTGCCAATGAGATTTGGGTGACACTAAAGGATTTGTATGAAACAAAAAAAGACAAATCATGTGTTGTTTCTAAAGAGTAAGATTCTCTCCATTAGAATGGAAGAGAATGAATATGTTGTTGCATTCATCTCATGGATTAAAGAATTGAGAGATAACTTGCGTGACATAGGGGAGCAAGTGTCCAACATTGATCTCGTCACGATTACCTTAAATGACATGACAAAGGTTTATCAAATGTTCATTATAGGGCTTGCAACAAGGGAGAAATCTCCCACCTTTGAAGAGTTGACAGGGATTTTGACACAGGAAGAAGAGAGACATAAGAATCTGAAGCCTCAGAATGCAGATCTTGCATTGATGGCAAAGAAAAAGTTCCTCAAAGGGAAACCAGTAGGAGAACATAAAAGCAGTGATCCATCTCAGACAAAGCCATTTCAAGGTATGTCATCCAGTAAAAATGATTAAGGAATTAAGTGTTTTCATTGTGGCAGAATTGGTCATATTGCTAGAGACTATTATAAAAAGAAGAATGATGAAAACAAACATAGACACGAGGCATACACGACATTTTGCTGGCGAAAATCTGAATCATAATCTTAAATTATTTGTGTTTGATGTTGCTCTTTCTACTGAGACCAATGAGGATGGAACTTGGTTTATGGATTCTGGAGCATCCACTCATATGACATGTAATAAACACTGGTATGAAAATTTTAAGGAGACCAACAATGGTTATAACATCTACTTGGGAGATGACAGAGCATATCATATTAAAGGATATGGTGATATTCATGTGATATTGCCTAGTGGTAATATCAGGCGCATCTAGAATGTCATTTATGTGTCTAGTATTAAAAAGAATTTTATCTTTGTCTCCATGATTATAGATCAAAATTTAAAGGTAGCCTTTTTTCAAAACTTACTATGTTGTAAAGGATTTGCTGGATCATCAGAAGTCGGTTGCATTAGGAGCAAGAGTTGGAGGACTATATAAGCTGAATTTTACAAGCATGCCACATCAAGCTTTAAATTCAACGACTATGATAGCAGGGAATCTTTGGCATCAAAGGTTTGGTCACGTCAAGCTTCATGACTTATTATTGATGTAGAAACAAGGTATGGTTGATGGACTTCCTATTTTAAGAAATGAACATATTTATTGTGAAGGTTGTGCACTTGGAAAAATGCACAGGGATGAATTTTCATCTAGCTTAAATTGGCGAAAAAAAGATATAATTGAACTTGTGCATACTGATATTTGTGGACATATGTAGACAAATTCCTTGGGTAGAGCTTACTATTTCTTGTTATTTATTGATGACTGCACAAGGTATACATGGGAATACATGGGTATGCTTTCTTTCTTCACCTATGTATTTCCTTTCTTCTTCCTCTTGTAGATCCTCATCATCTTTATCAGTTCCCTCCTTAACATCCTCCTCCGTTTCTTCATTATCCTCCTTCTCTTTCTCCTCTTCTTCTTCATCTTCCTCATTTTCTTCTGTTTCATCTTCTTCTTCCTCCATCTCATCTTCATCTCCTTATGTTTCTTCTTCTTCCTGCTCTACTTCTTCTCCCTCTGCCTCCGTCTCTTCCTCTTCCTCTTCACTGACAGTAGGACTAACATCAGATGTGAGAGCCTTGATGTCTTCCTCTGCCTGCATGTCTCTGAAAACTGAACATTGTATAGGAATTCTGAGGTTTTGGAGGGAATCTTCTATAAGGATTTTAATTAACCCATGGTGAGATAATTGTTGGGAATTTCCCTCTTGCACTTTGATGCTTGAGTCTATTAGTGATTGCAACAGGAAGTATGGTATGTTGAGCCTGTGGTGAGGGGGTGTTTATGCTCCAAATCCCAATTCTTCAAGAAGCCTAAAATGATAGCCATAGACCACACTATACCTACCCTCACATGAAATGTATTTAATAAGTTGGTAGCTTACCATGTTCCAGGGATATGGCAGACTTGCTCTCCTTACTCCATTTTTGTCCTTATTGGGTTCCTCACCTTCTAAAAAGAATTTCTTTTTGGCAACCTGGCTATCTCCTTTGTCTTCCTTCCTCCATGGTACTCCTAGGGGAAGTGTGGTAACTCTACTGATGAGTTCAGGGGTGAGTTCTATGGAGAGGCATCTTACCACAATAGTGGCATGGAGTCTAATGAGTGGAATGAGGGAGAGAGAAAAATCTCGGGCCACCTCATCATCATACCCCCTTAATTTTTCGAAAAATCCCATCCAATTATGCCTTGTGAAGATTTCTATTACCTGAGGGTGTTGTTGGATTCTCACAGTGTTAGTGAGCTCCCTCTTATTAAACCCTCCTATTATCTTGGCTAGTTAGGTGTTGAGGAGATGAGATGGTTGATACAATTCTCAAATGCAGAAGTAAAAAACTAAGATGATTGTGTGGACAATTCTCTTGCACAGCTGCCAAATTCACTCAAATTAGAGGATTTTTTGTTCAATTTACTTGGAAAGAGTAATGTAATTACAGAGCCTACCTCTTCATAATGTTTGTTGTGGTCAACCCCCGAGTTTTCCCCTCTGAAACTCCTCTCGGCCTATCCTGTCGACTATCTTTGTGTATCCTGTAGAAATCATGTGTGCAATCCTGTCGGATTTCCTGTGCCATCGTGTGGGAATTCCTGTCCATAAAAACGACGGTGTCTTCCTTGTTGTAGGTTGCCTGGGTATGAGAGCAACTTGTGAGAGCGAGCCTTGAGGAAGTGAATGCATGAATGCATGGGGACAATGATTATTTCCTCTTATGGTCATTTGGGTTGAGGTGGTGTGCTGGCAGTCGAGGTACGATTTCCATTTTTGGATCGGTGGTCCCCACTACCACTTCATCATTCCCCACTTCCTGTAATCAACTCCCACTTCATGCTTCCATAGCCTTAACTTCTTTTATCCTTCTCCTTTCTATTTTTGAGTTGACTGCTACCACATGTGAGAGGACAAATTGTTTTGTCTTTGTTGACTAATTGAAGATGGCTAAGTTAGCTGGCCACCTTTCGCTTATAAACCAACTTACTCATAACCTTTACATCTTTTGACTACATTATGCACATGAGAGAGTGAGTGGGATACTTACCTATGATGATTAATACCTTGGTATAGTGGTTGAAGACCGGAGGTGCTTGCTATGTGTATTGGCTGCATGCTATTCTTTTTCCCTTTTCTGTTGTTCTCTGATGATTTTTTTTTGTGGTGCAGAAACCTGGTGTTGAAGATGATGGTGCTGCTACTACTTTGGAGTCCCTTCTACTCTTGGATCACCATGCTGGAGGATTTATGTTCTTATGATTTGTATTCTATGGGATAGGCTGCTACAGGATGTCCAGTAGCTACTTCTCCCTCAGAACTCTTAACCATACCTTCTACTGGGAGCTTGAGGATGGTGACATGGATGGAGAGGGAGACTAGGAGTGTGGAGGATGAGGAATAATCAGGTGATGCTCCCTATTGTTCTCTGTTTCCTTATTTTTCGAAGACCGTGATTTTTTTTTTTTGAAACTAATATATATTTTTTTAAGGGTGAATGCAGGGGTGTTGAAGGTGGACATAGTTGTGGTCATGGAATGATGATGTAGGGGTGCTATTTTATTGACATAGAAGCTCATTTTTTTCTTTAGGGTCACTTCCTATAGGATTTCTGGGTCACTGTGATTCATACAGGATCATCCTATAGGTTTTCAGGGGATCCTGTAGGTTTACAAGGGATCATGTAGAAAACACAGTCCCCTTGTGAACTGAAGGACAGGAGTGGAAAAAATGAGAGATATGGTATAGCGATGAATGAAAATGAGTGGAAAAATAAAATGTGAGTGAAATAGGTCTCTCAGTGATCCTCCTTTGCTCTCGATCGTCCTTCTTACTGACCTACAAAATAGAAATTTTCATGATTTTTTTTCTCTTTTCTTTTTTTTAACAACTAGGCTACCTTTGAGAGGTTTTCATCCTAGCTGTTTGCCTTGGGCGCCTCAAGAGAGGTTTTCACCCAGGGATATTTTTATTCTCATTTTTTCTCTTTTTTTTTATATTGACACCATTGGGCCGCCCCAAGAGGTTTTCAACCCGATAGTGGGACTCAGGCACCTCATGGAGGTTTTCACCTAAGTCCTTATTCTTTTTCTTTTTTCTCTCAGTAATTTGATGAGGTAGGAGTTGAAACTTGCTCCACTACCATCACTGTTTTATTGATATCATCAATGAATTCTTGTTTTGACAATGGTCTCTTGTAAATCTTTAGTAGGTGTCCATTAACAAGTAAAGGAATGGCCTCTTCGTCTATGGTTTTGATCTACACTGAACCATTATCATGGCATCTTTCTACAACATAAGGTCTTAGCCATCTTGTCCTTAACTTGCCCTTGAAGTTTTTATATCTAGAATCATATAACAAAGCCCAATCACCTTCTTGAAATTGTTTTTCCTTGATGTTATTATAATGCTAGATCTTCCTCTGAAGTTGAGTTACCTCTGTATGTAGGAGGGACTACATTCTGAACTCATCCAAACCATTCAACTGGAGCAATCTCTCTTTTTGTGCATTGCTGAGATCTAGATCTAGTTGGGTTGCTATCCTTAATGTATTATACTCAAATTAAATGGACAACAAGGCCTTTTTCCCATAGACCAGCTCACAGGGTGTGAATCCAGTGGTCTTCTATGCGGTATTATAGGCCCAGGTGGCCTTAGCTAGTCTATCTACCCAATCCTTCCTGCTGCTGCTTACCACTTTGGTCAAGATGCCCTCCAACGCTCTATTGGTCACCTCTACTTGTCCATTAGCTTGTGGATGATAGGGAGTGGAGGTTCTATGCTTGATCTTGTGCTAGCTGAGAAAGTCTTCAATCATGTTGGAGGTAATCGGGCTGCCTTGGTCTTTGACAATCTCTCTAGGGTACCCAAATTTGCAACATACATTCTCCTTGAAGAACTCAACTACATTCTCTTCTGTTGCTGCCTTAATTGCCTTGGTTTTAGCCCACTTAGTCAGATAGTCAGTGCACACAATGATGTACTTATTTTTTTTAGAAAGAGGGTGTTGGCTTATATGGGCTTGACGCAGGTTCAGAAAAGTTATTTAGCCAAACAACTCTCGCAGCTACCAGCCCTTTCAGCAACACCTCGCGGAGCGCGGACTGAGGTCTCGCCCAAGGTAGTAGGGGAGGGTGCTGGAACCAAGTTTCCGCACCTTTGGGATGTCTAGATGCGGTCTGGAGGTTTTGCACACCGTTCTGTAGCCTCACGCTGCTTTGCTTCCGCACATATTCGAGACAGGGTTATTCCTCACTACTAATTAAAGAGTTTTATAGATCAGATCTACTTGTGAGGGTATTTAACCAAACATTTAATCAAGATAACCCGTGCGCGCATTTAACAGAGATACAGATTTGTATTAACCCAGAACATAAACATACACATCAAGATTCAATAGAAGTACCAATCATAAATTAACCAAATCCGCAATAGCTTAGATTGACACAGTGTTTCAAAATCAACTTATCTTTATTTCCATTTTCTCACCGATACATCCAAATCTACCCTGTGCACTTAGCTACAAGGATCCATGCACACAGCTGCGGACTCTACCAGGCCTCTGCACACACAGCTGCAAAGGCCCTATCTACCACCCACTACCCTCGACTCAGACTTACAGATGCTCTGAAACTTCTTAGCTCATAAACCCATTACAATTCAGATCATTCATACTCCAAAAACTAGCTACCCTTAACCGTAGAGCCTCTCTCTATTTATACCTTTCCATGGTCCGCAAACCATGGGTGGGCTGACTCGACTTACATTTCTTTACATTATTTTTGGGTGGACCACCCTTTGATTTGACTTATTACAAATCGCGCTCCGCGCATCCCACGGAGTCTTTACCGTATCTCTACCCAAAATTACAAGCTTTGTGCCCCATGATCGTTATGTGGAGCTTCTGCTACCCAACAGAGGGTCAATAGGTCCAATGAAGTCCATGCCCCACTTGTCAAATGGCTCGAAAGTCACCTGAGGCTACAGAGGCATTTCATCTCTTGGAGAAGGTCTTCCCATCCTTTGGCACTGATCACACTGACTAGTATACCTTTTCACATATTGATGAAGAGTGGGCCAATAATAGCTTGCTTGTAACACTTTGAATGTTGTCTTCTTTGCTGCAAAGTGACCTCCACAAGGTCCATCATGACAGGTCAGAAGGATGTCAAAGACTTCCTCCTCCCCAACACACATTCTCAAGATTTTATCTGGGCCAAGTTTGAAGAGATTGCCCGCAATCCAAGTGAAGGGGGTGCTCTTCCTTACTATCTTTCTTTTCTCTTTGGAGGACAAGTTCGGTGGGAACTGTGCAAATACCAAATAGTTTTCTATATCAGTAAACCATGGAGAGAGAATTGAAATAACAAATAAGTGCTCATCTCGTAACTGGTCATCAACCATCCCTTCTTCACCTGCAGGCAAATTTAATCTAGACAAAAAGTCTACAACAACATTTTCCTTACATGACTTATCAACAATAGTTAGATCAAACTGTTGTAATAAAAGTAATCATCTTATAATCCGAGCGTTCACCCTTAAAAAAATATATATTAGTTTCAAAAAAAAAAAATCACGGTCTTCGAAAAATAAGGAAACAGAGAACAATAGGGAGCATCACCTGATTATTCCTCATCC
>Ga0115851_100936_pt1 | contig 14678 bp, 11 predicted proteins | sample InSIn2gowninarea_FD_83865 | JGI IMG/M metagenome (GOLD analysis project Ga0115851, IMG submission 83865)
AATTTTTAAATTCTATGACTCCTATTGGTGGTGGTGATCATGGTGATGTTGGTAGTATTCCTATTAGTATTGTTGGTTTTTTTGGTGGTTCTACTATTAATGAACCACTTGGTCCTAAGAGTATACATATCAAAGTATAAAATAAATAATTTTCCTTATGATAGAGAAACATGTATTTAGCAATCTCTTACACCCAGAAGGGGTGCAACTCAATTCTTTGTACATGAAAGTGACATTCCAATAGAGATTTAGAGTATCAAGGATACTCCTAAAAATCTAAAGAGCTAAGAGGAAGATGAAAGGGATAGAGTTGAGTTTCAACTCTGAATTTAGGTTATTAGATTTTCTACTATTAATATTTTGTGATACCTTAGGATTTACATAAATCATGTAATTTCTTAAATATTCAACTTTGACTTTTATTTTTGATATCCATGATTGTGATATCTTTGGAACTTGGAATGATGTGTTATGCTTTTAATATCTTTGTAGAGATATCTTATGGTTATTATATATGTGTTGGTGATATTATTATTTTCTATAGAACCATTTTATTTATTTTTACTTTGTTGTGATTACAACCATTGGCATTGCACACAAAAATATCAACATTGGTATTGTTCACAATTCATCAAATACAAAAATAGTCAATCATTGATATTGCACATCATTTATCAAATACACAAAGAATGAATAATTTCCATTACATACAATATCCAACTGTAATAAAATTAGTTCTTCATATTACTATATAACTATATAGAAAATATTAATATGTTTAGTTTCAAAAAGCAGTATTACCAACAATATTCCAACAATAGAGTAGTAATAAAAGATAAAGTTCACTCAAGTTGTGCAATATCAACAATAATAGTTTGAGCCTTAGGACCAAGTGGTTCATTAATAGTAGAACCACCAAAAAAACCAACAATACTAATAGGAATACTACCAACATCACCATGATCACCACCACCAATAGGAGTCATAGGATTTACAAGATCACTAGTACCAATAATTTCATGACCATCAATATCAACAACATGACCTCCATTATCACCAATTGGAATAACAAAAGAAGTAGAAAAATCACTAGTAACAACAACACTAACATCTTCCTCAAACACTCCCTCTTTCCTTATCTCTTCACTAACTACTCCCAATTCTTTCAATAACACATTTTCCTTCCTTGTTAGGTCTTCAGTTATAGGCATGATAATTGAATCATCCTATTTGTATTTGATAATTTTCAAGACATGAACATCCAATTTATTTTCTACAATAATCTTCTTTAAAATGGTATTGTCTCTTTCCAAAATTATAATTTTTATTATTTGATTTGTAGACTTAACCAAGTGCTTTTGAGTGTTCTCTAGGTGTACCTTCAAAACTACTACCTTTTTCTTAAAATTATCATATTTCACCTACAAATCAATGATATAATTTTTAAGATCATCCTTAAATGTATTTATTACATTCTTTATGTAAATTATACGTTTACATCTTTATGTAAATGGTGCATTTACATATTCATATAAATATGTAAAAAATTTATTTACATCTTCATGTAAATGGTTCATTTACATTTTATATCAATGGTTTGTTTACATTTTATGTAAATGGTGTATTTACATATTTATGTAATTAAGTAAGTGTTTCATTTACATATGGATGTAAATATTCTATTTACATATGTAAATGATTAAGCTAGAAAAATACATAAAAAGTAACAATATAGCTTAGCGACTTCTTACAATGTTATTACTTTTTTCACCTCCCATTTTGCATAACTCCAATTATTGAAGTAAAATTGGGCCTCAACGTCCAAGTTCTATAACTTTTCCAAATCAAAATCAAGAGTGTCATCCTTGTGCCTATTTTTGAACTTAACCACACCATCAATAATAGTTTTAAATAATGAATCAATTTTCTTTGGTTCATGTTCTATATCATAAAATAGTTGTTCTCTTTGGGAATGTTTTATATATTTGTCATTAATTTCATTGAGTAGGTTCTTTTCTCTCTTATCCTAAGTTATTAAAACTTTAAATTTCTCAATAACTTTATGCAAATAAGTTTGACATTATTTTCCTACTAATGTGGTCTTGGTTTAATCTAGGTTATTTTTAGGATAAATTTGAAATAGAATTAGAGTGGATTCAGGGTTTATGTATTTCAACTATACTGAGATGGAGATGGAATCTGAATTGAATGTTGATAAGACTAGGATGGAGTTGGTTTGTGATGAAACTGGGATAGAGTTGGATTAGACCTAATATCGACAACCTTAAGCTCCTCAATATCATAGTCTCCCATATCCAAGTTTTCTAAATTAGCCAATGAGACTACTAAAATAGTGGTAAACTCCATACATGATGGAATTATATGAAAAATCTTAAATACTGACTTGATATTCTAAGCCAATTCTCATAGATTTTGCTTGAGAACATTCTTGTGGAGGTGGGGGTGGTAATGAGGATGAAGTTCCTAGTCCTACATAGGAAAAACTATTCATTAGTATTAAATGAAAAAAAATAATTGATCAACTTTAAATGAAAAAAATTAAAATCAATTAATTTGACCGACTGGTGAACTTGTATATTTTCAATTTAGCTTGGGAAAGTAAATTCACTTTGACTTGGATAATATTATTGCAAAGGATTTGTGAGCATTTTAAATAATTATCCACAACCTAAATGATTTTTTTGCATAAGGAAAATGATTCATTAACATAAGACAAATGATTCATTAACATAAATGAAAATGATGCATTGTTAGCTAAAAACTTTAACTCATTGGAAGGAGATGGTTGTTCATACACCAAAATTGGAACTTTGAGATTGAATTTTGGTAATTGTTTAGACTAGCTCATTGTATTCTCATTCTTGGTAAATCCCCTTGTGGCATCCGCAACATATTTGATTTCAATAGTCACATATTTCTTACCTATATGCCTAGATTTTTTACCCCTACTTTTTGTAAGTGGATATAATTATGGATCCTATTCATCATTAGTAGGACTACACTCATGGGAGTCACCAGATATTTTCTCAGGATGACATTTTGATATATATTTTGATCTCCTTTTAGTATCCCTAGCAATAAATTCTTTCAAAATAAAAATAATTCATCAACCTTTAAAAATGACTTGTTACCATATGAAAATAACCTATTCAAATTAGGTAGAAATGTACTTGTAATTTTGTTTCAGTCATTGTAGTTTTTAACATCCTTTCATCCATACATGTTGTTCTTGGAGTGTCTTCCTTATTTAGTTCATAGTATGATTCATAAAATAGAGCTATTAGGTAGTTTGACATGTAAAGAACTATACTAAGGGATGCTTTGGCAATTGTGAGCTCTAACTTGCATTTATTTGCAATATGGGAATAAAAGTTAGATTTTTATCATAAATGATACCATACAAAGCATGACGCAACCCAAAATAGTATATCATCCCTTATTCCATTTGTTCAAGCCTAATAACAAAACACGCAATAACACCCTTGAGAAATTCATTATCGGTAGTGCACATTAGCAATTCCTTTTTGGTTATCTTTATAAGTACTGTATAGACAAATACAACAACCTCTTAGGAGCTAGATACTTAGTTTGAAGTCTACAAATAACTAAAGGAGAAAAAAATATTAAAAAAGATCAATAGTGCAAAGGATATTACGATTATCAAAGTTAAATCCAAAATGTTCTTATAGATAATTCTTATCATTCTAGTTTATAACGTATTGGGCATTAATCATCTCTCTATTTTTTGGAAAACCTATCAATTGGTGGATATAATTTCTAGTTATTGTGAAGGTAACCCTCCCTTCATTTATCATAGTTGAGACAATGACCATGCTCATAATTCTTAACAATATAATTCAATACTTTGATATCTAGCTCAAAATGTGGCATTTTGAAAACACCTTCTAGACCTACAAGATAAAATAGATTATAGAAACTACTACCCTAATTGATAATAAAAAAATCCCTAACTTATCCTAAGAACCTTTATTTATTGTTGCAATGAATCCAAATACTAAAACCCAAAATGAGTTCTTACCTATATGAAATTCATGTTGTTAAAGCATATTTTCTACTAAGTATTTCCTTCAACTTTATCGTAGGTGGATTCTTGAATATCCACTTTGAGCTCCTTTATGGATTTCTACCCCCTCAAAGATCTTATTTAGTGTCTACCAGTGCTAGTGTCTATGGATGCTGAAATGGTCAACTGCACAAATAGAAATTAGAAAAAATAGAAAAAAAATCCATATGAAATTAAAAAAAAAAACCTAAGAAGGAAAAAAAATGGTAGTACATACCTCTAAGAAGTAAGTAAAATAGGTTGAAATAGAGAAAATGACGTCAGGGCTTCTGGAATGGTGACCTAGAGTAGAAAAAATAGGCTAGAGTAGAAAAACAATATCCAAAATAACCCCTCCCTTGTATTTATAAAGAGTTTTAGGGTGGGATTAAGCATAATTATTGCACATTAACTACCTTGGTACTTCTCCTCAAGCCATGTGCACCTTACACTCAATGGTACGTGAGGATCCACCTAAAGCTCATGGCTCAACAGAGAAGGGTCATCCACCACTACCCTCCCACTTAATGGCTTATCCACCACTCCCCTCCTACTTAAACATTCATCCACCTCTCTTATAATAGTTAACATATCATCCTGCATCCATATCTGATTTTTCAACCTCCCTCTTAGTCTTCAAACTTGTCAATTCATCAACCTTCCTATAGCTTAAGATTAATGGTTCATAAATATTCACCTTTCATTTAATCCATATCAGAATATATTTTTTCTTTTCATCATCCTCTCTAAATGGTTCTCCCATGAATTCGCACACCATCAAAAATTCCCTATCACAATTTTGCTAAGAAATTAAATAATCAATCTTTACATGATGACTTAAATTTTTCTTTGGTATATAAACTTCAATTTTGATGCATGGTTGTTGGGACCTAGGTATTAACAAGCTAAGCATTAAGTAATTCCTCTTAATTGATATCCATGGTGGAAGGTTGTACATGACCAACACAATAGGTGAACAACTATAGTGAGAAGTAAATTTGGCAAAAGGGTTAAACCCATTGGTTGCCATTGCTAGTCATACATTATGTGGCTCTTTAGTAAAATTTGGCCACATGAAACCATGTTAGAGAGTCAACTAGATGTCGCATATTACCATTTGAACTCTTATTCTATAAATGCCACCTCATATTCTTTGCAACCTTTTAAGAGCTATAAGAAGAAAGCAAGTCCTTTCAACCATATCTTACAATGTTGAGAGAAACAAACACAACAAATATATTTGTATAATAAAATCATTTACCTATACATTCTATATAACCTTTCTAAAATTAAAAAATACCTCAACACCTTCACATGAACCTTATTATTTCATTTATTTTTCAAATGATGATCAAATTTGTAATATGATTAACCACATTTTAGGCAAGCTTGAAGATTTTCATATTCTTTCTGATATAAAATATAATCATTTTTCAATGCATATATCATTACATAATCTAACCCCAATGGCTTTAGCATTTTCTTTTATGCATATGAGGACTCTAGAATTGTATTGCTAATTGGAAGCATATCTCTCAGCAATTCTAATAAATCACCAAAGCTTTTGTTTGACCAACCATGTTTAGATTTGATATGATATAATTTAGCTATTATCGATAATGTTGTGTACTTTGTATAACCTAGGTATAATGATTCTTTTCCATCATCTTGGGCCAACCTCCATAATTCATTAGGAGCATATAGGAACTTGATATCATTATCTTGTAGTTCTTGTACACTCTCTAAGCAATTGAAATTTTTCATTTCAACAATATCATCTTGTGCACTTTTGATATTTGGAACCTCATCCATGGTGGTGCATGCTTTTGATGCATATTAGTCATAAGTAGATGTTTCTTCTTCATGCAAATAAAAAAATTTATATATCTTGTGAAATCCATGCCAAAACAAATTCTCAAAAACTTCCTCAAAATCAAGGGTTTCCATATTTTGGCACCTTCGACATGGAAATATAATTATTTTAGGATCTATTGAATTAGTTTTTGTATATTAAATGAATTTGCAAACCTCACAAAAATATTGCTCACTATTTCTAGTTACGTGTAACCACACTTTATCTATAATGCTTGAAAAAAAATCTCCTTAAACCTTTCCACGTCATAGATAAACATGAAAGTTAAACTTGATCCGTTCCAAAATAAATAAATTTTTTTCTACATAAACATATGTCTCTATGAGATCATTATAAAAATAACATTAAAGCAGTTTATTATCTACCAATGAAGGTACTAAAAATATTAAACTATTTGATCTAATACAACATTTGGATTCAATGTTAAATACACTCATAGAATGGAAAGCAAGGCATGTTCTCTTGTTGAACATTACTTACTTTGCATTATGCAAATAGTTCCATGGTCTATAATAATTGTAGGATACATATAAAATGGATTTTCTAGAAATCTAGCTAGGCCTGACTTATCTAATTCATGGTGTTTTGAATAAGTTACTATGGGGGAAATACATCCAACCTTTATATCTTATTATGCTTATTGTGGAGGTAAGGCAACATAGCATTTAATTTCTAGGTTTAACAATGGAAAATGTTGTGGTTTTTTCATTGTCTACATGTATTATAATTATTTCATAGGTTGCAATAATTGTAAGGTACGCACAAAATGGGTTTTCTAAAAAAGGCTCGTATACATGTATAAAAAATGTGGAAAAATACACAAATCCCAAAAACATGAGCATAATTATGTAAGGATTCATCTTAAGAATAATGCAATAAGAGTCACTCATATGGATATTAAACTATTACAAGAATGTTTTTGCCAACTTACCACTTTTGAACTTATATTTGATATTTTCTTAAAGTATAGTATTTCATCATGTACCCAATTTTACACATGAAAAATGCATCTACTTAAAAGTTTCTACAATATTTCATTTTATGTATATCTTGCAATCATAGGATTAATTATTATACATGAATTATTGGCATACTTGGTTGCGCAGGCTATCTTAAGGGAGCTTTGAAATTCACTATCAAAATAGCCATAAACCCTTAATTGGGTGTGTGCATGTATGTACTTAGTGCTTGTAAATCAAATTTTATGTCTTGTGCAATCTATCTTGAGAATCACTTACCAAACATGGTATAAAGTATTTTTCTTCATCTATGCCTATGTATATAGGGAAAAATCATTTTATTTCATAACATTTTTATGGTCTGCAATGATTGCCAAATATGCACAAAGTGGGTTTTCTAAAAAAGGCCCATAAACATGTATGTAAAATGTGGGAGAATACACAAGGCATAGGAATTGTTTGATAATATGCATGATGCAAATAGTTTCATGGTCTGCAATGATTAAATAATACACATAGAATGGGTTTTCTAAAATAGGACCATAGATATGTATGAAAAATATGGAACAATACACAAGGAATGAGAATTATTTGATAAGATGCATGATGCAAACATAATTTCTTGGAATGCAATTTTCATAGGATATGCAATTCATGGCTACAACAAGGATGCCCTTAAACTCTTTGACCTGTTGAAGCATCTAGGTTTGTTGCATGGTGACATTATGAACAATGCTAAATCATAAAGGTGATATATATACTAAGAGCTTGTAAATGTAGTTAGCCCTAACTTATCTAATTCATGATGTTTTGAATAGGTTATCCTGGGGTAAAATACAAACAACCTTTACATCTTATTGTGCTTATTATGGAGGTAAGATAACATAGCATTTAAATTTCTAGGTTGAACATTTGTTAAGTATTACAAGCTTGCTTTTACCAACTTACCACTTTTGGACTAATTTTTGATACTATCTTAAAGTATAGTGTTTCATCATGTAACCAATTTTACACCTGTTGCATCTACTTAAAAGTATCAACAAGTCTTTCAGTTTTTTCATATCCTACAATCCTAGGATTAATCATTATACATGCATATTTTACCTTATTAGTTATGTAGGCTATCTTAAGGAAGCTTTAAACTTCACTGCCAAAATACCCAAAAACCTTTGAACTGGGTGTGTGCATGTGTCTATTTGGTGCTTGTAAATCAAGTGTTATGCTTTGTGGAGGCTATCTTGAGGGAACTTTGAACTTCATTATCAAAATATCGATAAACCCTCAAATTGGGTGTGTGCATGTATCTACTTGGTGTATGTGAATTGATTGTTACAGTTTGAGAAGGTTATCTTAAGGAAGCTTTGAACATCGTTGCCAAAATATCCATAAACCTTGAATTGGTTATTTAGATGTGTCTACTTGGTGCTAGTAAATCAAATATTATGGTTTGTACATGATATGGGAGCTTTGAACTTTCACTACCAAAATAACCATAAACCCTAAATTGGGTGTATAAATGTGTCTACTTGGTGCTGTAAATTGAATGTTATGTATTTATTTGAATCACACAAATAAATTTTCATATTCTATAATGATGACATGATACATAAAAAGGGTTTTTTGAAAAAAGACCATAGAAACATGAAACATGTGGAAGAATAAAAAAAGACTCAAGTTTTGATTAACAAGATGCATGATGAAAATACAATTTCATAGTATGTACTAATTGTGAGATACATAAAATGGATTTTCTTAAAAAGCTTATAGAAACATGAAATATGTGGAAGAATACATAACACCCAAGATAAGTTTGCCAAGATGCATGATGCAAACATAATTTCATGGTCTGTAATGATTGTATGATTCATGGGTTTTCTAAAAGAATGCAAAAAAATACAAAGCATAGACATATATACAGAATGTATAAGAATGCGTAAGGTCATGGAATGAAATACTTGCTTGCACCTTATCTTTCCTCGTATCCTCTGGTCTCACCTCGTATCCTTTGGTCTCGCCATGTCTCCTCTCGTCTGGTCTCTCCTTTCCTCTCTTGTATCACCAATATACCAAATGTCCCTCTCTCATCCAACCCATTAGCTTGAAAAACTTGAAATGATGAAAACATTCTAAGTGACCCACCTAAGCTCCTTATCTGTGCCTTTTTTTTAGTTTTTCCCAATTTTCACTAAGTGGCAATTTTTCATCATTCCATAAATATATTTTGGTGTGGCTAAAACAATCCCACCAAAACCACCACTAAAAATTTAAAAAGGGGTGATTTAAAATTGTCCTATCAAAATCACCTCAAATAAGCCATCCCAAAAGCCCTTTTTTGGTCTAGTGAATCCACAAAATTGAAAAAGTAAACACTTTTTAAGTAAAGATAAAGAGACCAATGTAAGTGCTAAGGTAAATGGTAGCGTGAAGTTTAGAAAGATTAAAAAGGATAAAATCTTAAAAAATAAATGAACAATTAGATGATGATCCCAACAAACATGAAATAACATGAAACATAAAGAATAACTCAACACCAAAGTTGAGAGGAAATAAAATAAAAAGCAAATATACATACAAGCTATTGTACATAGAAAGAAGCTAGTAATGATAATGAAAAAAATAACATTTCATATCTTTTTTCCTTGTATGATGAAATCCACTTACAAAATTGATAGTTGAATCTTTGGTTTTGGCCTTGACGAAGTTGACGAAAGGGTTGTTGAAGATCCCCATATTCTTATTTTTCTCATGTTGACCTCCTTCCAATTGCTTCAGCTTGTCCTTTATTTCTTTATTACCTTTGGAACCTTTTTTATCTTTTGGTGGTGAAAATGATACCTTCTTTTGATAAATTAAATCTTGAATTTTGTGAAGTAATGGTATACAATACTTAGGTGCATGTCCTTGTTACTAATGGTATTTGTAAAATTGATCTCACATGCACTCACTTGGAATGCCTACTTTGAAAGATGGCTGATTTTGAATTTTGATGGTTGCTCAAGAAATTTTATCTTTATCAAAGCCTTTACAACATCATCAATATCTTCATATATTAGAGTGAACTTTATTCTACGAAAGGTTTTATATTACCTATATACTAATTTGTCTTCTTTGCAATCATTACTTGCTTTATAGGTTATACTGAATTGATTTTAGCCACCACAATATCATCTTTTTTAGGATCTTTCTTATATCTCACTTAAGGTTGAGGTGGTTTTATATCCCTTATTTGTTACTTTTATCTCTTCCATTTACCACATCTGATATAGAATATTTCTTTTTCAATCATAGAAAGGAGAAATCTCTCCAATGTCAACTTACAAAACTCAAAACACTCAACTTTGAATTTTTATTGAAGGGATTCAACAAAGGTTGCAATTTTCATGCTATCACCCATATATACTTGGTTAGTTGTTCTTGTCCAATATTTGATAATTGATTCAATATAATTCCCTTTCTTCTACTTAATATGCATCAATTCATAAAATGTGTGCTCTCTAGGGATGTATATTTGATAAAAATAATGAAAAGTTAACTTGAATTGTCCCAAATTTTCAATGCTAGCATGGGGTAATCTAGTAAACAATGAAAGAGCTTCTCTTATTAATGATAAGGGAAAAAACTTTCCATTCAAATATTCATCCATAGTGATTAGTGATACCTCATTAGATTAAATACACACATGCAAGTATGGATTACTGATACCATCATATTTTAAAAAGTTTCCAGTCTTTTTTGTATTCAACACCTTTGATCTAATTCTCAAGCATAAGGAATTATTTTCCTCTTTCCTTTGTGGCTACAATACTTGTGTTATTTCCAATTTAGTAGTTAAGTTTATTCAAGATTATCAAAATTTGCCTTCATTGTATCATCATGCATTACTTTAGGTACATTTTCTAAAATTGGTGTGTCAATTTTTTCCTCAATAGGTTCTTGAACTCCCTCTCATGGTTGATCTAAATTTTATCCTTTATCATATGTTAGAATATGAATGATAAACTCAAAGTCTCCACTCCTTCTATCTATATCATGAACAATATTTTTTAAAGTAGTGTTCACCAACCATTCCCTATCCTTATGAGATAACTTGAGCAAGTTTTATTTATTACACTTCAATAATTCTACACACTTAATATAATCCTCCTCTTGAGTCCAACCAAGAGTGGGATGCATTGCTTGAGCTAGAAACTAAACTAATTATTTTTGTTGATAATATAACTCATACTAAACTATAATGGCATAAGGAAAAAGTTGTTTATTCCTTGGTTGAAATATTCCTATCTTTTTCTTGTAATCATCTTTTACCTTCTAAATCCATCCTTTATAATATGTGATCTTTTGGGGTATATTCATTATGGTAACTTCAATTGTTTCTTTGGAATGAAGGAATATTGAATTGATTATGTTATCTTCTTGTGACTAAATTAGAAATGGAATATCAAATTCTTCCATCACCTTATTAATCTCCATGTACTTTTTTGGGTCTTTTGTAGCACATTCATCTTCAACTAACTATCCACCCTCTTCATCAAGCTCTTCAATGTTACTAACCTAAGTAACTAATGTAAATTCTTATCTTGATGGTGGATCTTCTATATGATCAATGATATTTTTCACATTAGCTTGAGTTTCCTAATGAAGTGATTTCTTTAATGTTATACAATTACTAACATCTACACTAGGATCAATAATTAATAATACATTTTCTTGATGAATATCAACCTTTTATGAAGATTTAGGGATAATTGGTGAAATAACTACATCATTAGTGATCTGATGTCCAATGCCAATATTAGTAAGAGCATCAATGATACCATGAGTGTCCACGCTTGGATTATCTATACTGAAACGCCTGATATTTTTTGTAACCTTGGTTATAGTTACAAAGAATCCCAAATTTGGCTCTCTCGAAGTAATAGTCATGGCATCATGAGGTTTATGTCCTTGAAATTTGTTATTATGCTATAACTTTAATTTTTTGATAACTTCTTCATCTTCTTTAGTAACCTCAATAAAAAGTACTTTTTCTTCACCTAGTAACTCATTGAGTAACTTAACAAACATGTTCTCTAGAACTTATGAATTTTTTGAAAGTATCATTATCACTTAATTATACACTAAGATCCTCTTTAAATATAATAAGAGGGATGTTTTGATCAGTTGAGGTTTTTATATCTTCACTATTGGTTTCAATCCCTTAATTGATTATTTTCCTTGATTTATCAAAGTTGGTTGTTGAGCTTTCCCTATTTGTGATTTAAGAAGTTGGTATTTCTTATGGATTCACTCACTCCACCTTTGATGTAATGATGATACAAATATAAAAGGAAAATATTGCATAAATGTAAACAAATATTGATTTGAGCATGAAAATTGACAACTGTTCTAATGGAAATAACAAAGTATGCACTGATAATAGAACATGAAATAGCATCAATAAGCATGTAAGGATAGGATTTTACTAAATAGTAATAAAATCATAGGCCACTTTGAGGGGGCTACCTCCTTACAACTCCAAAAGTGAAAAATAATATCCAAGATGCATTTTTCCACACACTTCTACCTATCTATAATCTACTAACCCTAACCCTAATAGAAATGCAAAGTCGGGCCCCACCCTTACAATCACAATATTACGATTTACAATATAGGCTGACAATTTAATTAAACTAACTAATACTAATACCAAAATGTTAGGATATGGGATCCTAGCATTCCAACCCTCTTAGGATGAAGCTTTTTCCTCAAAGCTTGAATTGTGGAAATTGTTGCTATAGCTAGTGAAGTATTTCCCATGTTGTATATTCAGGCTGCATGCCTTGCCACTGCATAAGGACTTCAATGATGGTATGGTTACAACGATATCATGAATGTTGATCCAAAATTGCCTTAGATATGACTACCATTGATCCATCCTCTGCTAACTTAGGTAATCATGTCTAAATTTGAACCTCCAATCCAACCACTTTCTTGAGATAGGATACATGAAACACTGGGTGAATCTTGGAAGAATCAGGAAGCTGCAATTTATATGATGTTGGGCCAATGAACTGTAACACCTTGTAGGGACCATAAAACTTTGGGGCCAATTTTTTAGGGCCTTTTATTTTTAAGGATTTTTGGGGATAAGGTTGCAGCCTTAAAAAGACCATGTCATCTACCTAGAACTCCCTTTCAATGCACTGCTAATCAGTCTGTTGCTTCATATAGTGTTGGGCTATCTTAAGGTTATCCTTGAGCAGATGAAGAATATCATCCTAAGTAACCAATGTTGATTCAACTTCTTGAACCTTACTAGTACCTACAATATACAAGTTGACTATTACTAGAGCTTGACCATACATTGCTTCATACAGGGTCATCTTGCTGGCAGAATGATAAGATGTATTATACCACCACTCAGCTAAAGGAAGCCATCATAACCAATGCACAGGTTGTGCATAAGCAAAATAACATAAATACATTTTCAAACATTTATTGATAATTTTAGTCTGACCATCAATTTACGGATGATATGCTGAGCTCATGTTTAATTGGGTACCTTACAGCTTGAAAAGCTCTTACCAAAAATGGCTTGTAAAAGTGGGATCATGGTCATTGAAAATCATCTTCGACATGCCATGTAGTTTAAAAATTGTATCCAAGAATAATTGTTCCACTATCGTTGCCTTGTAGGGATGAGCCAATGAACCAAAATGAGCATATTTGGATAACCGATCAACCACCACTAGAATAATTGATTTACCATTGGATTTAGGAAGGCCTTCAATGAAATCCATCAAGATATTGGTCCATGTATGATTAGGTATGGGAAGAGGCTGAAGGATTCCTGGAGTACCCACTATCTCACCCTTTTTTCATTGACACACATCACAAGCTGCTACAAACTACTTAATATCCAATTTCATTTTTACCCAATAGAATGATCTTGCGACCCGTTTATAAGTTTTTAAAAATCCATCATGTCTCAATGTAGGTGTGGAATGCACTTCAGCAAGTATTTCTAATTTACATTTGGAAGGAGACGGTAACAAAATTTGGCCTTTGAATTTCAAAATACCATCATGCCATGTGTAGTGTGATTTACTCATGGGATCTTGAGTGATTTGTTTTAACAATTCTTGGATGGAGCTATCCTCTACCCACTCCTATTTAACCTTATCCAGCCATTGAGGAATAGAAGATGAAAGAGCTTACATTGCTACCTGATCTTCAAATTTTCTAAATAGAGCATCAGCAACCACATTCTCTTTACCTTTATGGTATACTATCTCATAATCATCCCCCAATAGTTTGGTCACCCATTTTTGTTGCTCAAATGTAGAAATATGTTGCTCAATAAAAAATTTCAAACTATGATGATTCATGACGATGATGAAATGGCAACCAATGAGATATGGTCTCCAGCATTGAACTGCATGAATGATGGTAACCATTTCTTTTTCATATGTGGATTTACCCAAATTTTTACTAGAGAATGCTCTACTAGTGAATGCCAAGGGATGCCCTTCCTACATCAATACTACCCCGATTCCTATGCCATAAGCATCACTTTCTATCATAAAGGTTTTAGAAAAGTCTAGCTTTGCCAATACCGAGGTGGTACACATTGCATCCTTGAGCTTAAGGAAAGCTACCTCAGCTTGAGAGAACCATTGGAATGCTAGGATCCCATATCCTAACATTTTGGTATTAGTATTAGTTAGTTTAATTAAATTGTCAGCCTATATTGTAAATCGTAATATTGTGATTGTAAGGGTGG
>Ga0115851_100937_pt1 | contig 14677 bp, 8 predicted proteins | sample InSIn2gowninarea_FD_83865 | JGI IMG/M metagenome (GOLD analysis project Ga0115851, IMG submission 83865)
TATTGTTTTTTTTTTTTTTTGGTAGCAGTGGCTGATAGTGGTGGTCGGTGGTTGATCTGTGGGGGTGGCCGGTGGTTGTGGGCTGTGGTGGTTGATCTGCGGTGTGGGTTGTTGTTGATGTTGCTGTTGTTAATGATAATGGGGGGAGGGGATAATATATTATTTTAATGTGTAGTAAATATTATTTTAATGTATAGAATTGAATTATAAAACATCTGATAAATGAGATGTTGCAAAATGATGTGGTAAAATAATAAAGTAGGCATTTGGTGTGGTAAAATGGCATAATTTTTGCACCAACTGCTACGGATAGTCCTATTTTCAGTTGCTACAATGAATATAACGGTGACCTTTATAGTCCAACATGGTGGAATCATGACTTTGGTCGTTTGTAATATCGATGCCGTGGGCCAACTTATTGATAAGGGTGTAATTTGTGATTCCTTCTCGTTATGCTATGGTGGGATGGACATTGTTATGGTTCTTGATGGTAGTTCTTCCCCAAAAGACATGGAGTTTGTAGGTGAATGAAAAATTTAAGCGGAAATCACCATTAAAACTCCAGCTAAAACAGATGCTCTTATGGATTGTGGCAACTAGAACATGACCCTTTGAGGAAGTATGACCTAGAAGAGTAGAGACCACTTTAATAGTCAAGTTAGAGGGGTAAGTTTTGAGTAAAAAATATATAACATTTTTTTAGGAAAAAATAAGTAACACAAAATATATGTTAGAGATATATTAGACATATTAGCTCAATGTAATAGGCCCAAACCCACTCCTACTTGTACTAGTAATCTAGGGTTTAGTCGCCTATATATACTCATGTTATATATGGTTCATTATAACATAAGTTTTGTACTACACTCTTACATAATAAAGATGTAACATTTAAGGGTTTCCTCCGTAGACATAAGCCGACAAGGCTGAACCATATAACCCTCGTGTTCTCAGTATTCCTATTCTATGTTTCCCTTTCTGCATCTACTCTAGCATATACAACATAGTATAACATATCGCGTTGTTAATACATTTAACAATATATAACATTTTTTTTTTAGGAAAAAATATGTAACACAAAATTTCAAGTAACTTTTGATTGGGTGACGTAGGTGTGGGATGGTTGATAAACTTTTTTAATAAGATCTCAAGTTTTTAACAAAGTCTCTAGTGAAGTGAGGAAAAAAAAAAAACTTTACTACCTATATGTAAAAACAAAGGAGATCGTTTAAACTTTAAACTATAAAAATTACCATGCAATTAAAAGAGCATTTACATTTTAAAAATAAAAACCATAGTGGACCGTAGTCCTTGTGACTTGTGAGTAACTCCTGGTTTATAAACTTAGGTAACGTAGGGGGAAGATTACATAATCATAAATTGTCTCCAGACTTGGAATCTGGGTCCATGGAAGGTTTTTCTCACCCAAAAAAATAATAATGTCCATGGAAGGAAGAATAATTTGGACATTCACTTCAATATATCAATTCTAGAAAGTAATCAGCTTAAAATGTCAGTGTCCCCTCAACAAGAAGTTTTGCAAGAAAATTCAAACATTAATCTTTGCAGTATTGCCTTTGCCAAAGAAATTGCAAAGTGGGCCAAACCAAGAAATCTTAAAAGCAATGAGTATTTTTCTTTTTTAATTGATTTTAAACTTATGAATCATGGTCCACTTTAAGCTTATTGCTTTTTATTTTTTAGGCTAAGATATCAGTGAGTCTATTTTTTATATAGGCCAAATTCAATTCCAAATTTTGTATAGGCCGGATTCAACTTCAAATCATTTATTTTACCACAACAGACTTTATTAGTTGATTTAACAAGGCTATAAGCTATCACTTTATTTTAAATTTTAAATAACATTATAATCACACCCCTTTAAATTTGTAAAATTTAATTTAAACTACAAAATAGATTCATTTCAAATGAAAATGATTATTTCAAGGATAAATGGGGGAAAATGTCGTGGACTATGATTATTACTTATTTATTGTGAGTAACTGCTAACTACTGGTTTGAAAATTTCCAGGGCCCAAAAAAAAAAAAAAAAAAAAAAAAAAAAATATAATAAAAAAAAATTATTTTTCCCCATATAAAAAAAAAAAAAAAAAAAAAAAAAAAAAAATATAATTTTTTTCTCTTCAAATATCAAAGTCATAGAACCTTATTTTATTATCACCATAATATTTTAATTGTAATCACTAACCAAGTGATGGTGGGAACACATGCAATTGCTTCAAAATTCCCCATTAGAATTTCACATTTGTTTAAAGGAGAGATGCTATTACACCAACTTTGACCTGGAAAATTAATAACTTGCCAAAACCCATTATTTTTAGTCCAATCTAGAAGGTCTTTATTTTGATCTTTGCCTCTGTAGTTTGCACCGCGTTGTCATAGGTTGACTAGGTTCCAGTTGGGCCGGGCCATTTTCGGAATACCAAGCTCACTTGCTGTACCATTGACCTCTCTTCATTGATTAACAATAACATATGATATATATGTTACTTAGTTCTACAATGCATTTCCAAGATTAATCAAGAGCTCCAATATTTTTATCGAGTCAACAAAGGCTAAACCTTAAGAGCTCTACTCTGTCCAAGTGATTTTGTCAAAGAAACAGTGAGATGAACCTGAAATTCAGATAAAACTTCATTAAAAATAAATATATTTGATATCACAGCTTCCTTATGTAGCAACTTTAACCAACTTGGCCCGGCAAGTGCAGTATATGCTTTTTTTTTTTGAAGCGTTGAAGCTCAAACACAAAGTAACTTGAATTGTTCAAATAATGGAAAAGTTCAAGCATAAAAATAGGAGGTCAAGTTAAGCTTCTATCCAGTGTTTATGTGCACTGGATGAGACACAGAGTCGACATATAGTTACTTTAAGATACTTGTCATACATATGTCTTATATAGGACACAAGAGCACTGGAGGTAAGCTAAATCCTAAGAGGTTATGTTTTTATGGTTATAAAGCTTGTCTCATTTAAATAACAACATGCTCAAAATGTCTAATGTGGAGAAATCCCTGTCCTTGATTCTGGGAGTTTTGAAATATTTAGTTTTGAAATATTTTTAAGCCACTGATTAACTTATCAAAGTTTGTTAATTGTGAAACAAGACCAAACTTGCTTCTTTAAAAGGAGGTCATTTTGAGTGCAAAATGTAGATCATTTTGATGTAGACAAGCACTCTATGACAATGCACGCAAGGACTTTTGGTTGCAAGACCAGAGTTTTTTCTCAATAATTAAGGTTTGTAGAAATTTTTTAACCATCTCAGCTGACAAACTTTAATGACTCTTATACACAGACTTACTTCTTCAATTATATCATTTTGATATAGACAGGCACTGAGTGCATTCAAGGACCTCTTTTGCCTACAAGATCAGGCATTTTTATTGATAAACAAAAATCATGGATTTATGGAGTAACGTCATGATCTCATTCTCCCCTTATTGTTTATGAACCCAAAAAAAAAAGGACAAAAAGAAATACTATTCAAGGTCAAGGGCATTTCTCACTTCATCATGAAACAAGAAAGCTGAAGTAGAAAATATACTGGTAAAAAGAACAAAAATGTAAAGAAATACTATTGGGTCAAGGGCATTTCTCACTTCATTATGAACCAAGAAAGCTGAAGTAGAAAATATGCTGGTAAGAAGAACAAAAATGTAAATGAGTGATAGCAAAAACAAAAACTATAATGCATACAACTAGAATAAGAGAAAAGATGTTATTCATCAATATTCATAAGCAATTACCAATAAATTTCAAAATTTTATTTCTCCTAGCCCAGCAACCAAGTGAACATTATCTTAATTAACATGTCCATAAGCATCATCTAGCATGAGGCATGAGCAATCAACATCAATTTTTATCATGCAATTTCCTATCTAGTGTTCATGTGCACTGGACAAGACATTAAGTCGACACATGGTTGCTTCGGGATACCTTTCATACATATGTCTTTTGTAGGGCACAGGAGCACTAGAGGTAAGCTAAGTCCTAGGTAGTCACGTTTTTATGATTATAAAACTTGTCCCATTGAAATAACATGCTGGAAATATCTAATGTGCAGATATCCCTGTCCTTGATTCTAGGAGTTTTGAGATATTTTTAAACAACTGATTAACTTATCAAAGTTTGTTAATTGTGAAACAAAACCAAACTTGCTTCTTTAAAAGGAGGTCATTTTGAGTGCAAAATGTAGATCATTTTGATGTCGACAAGCACTCTGTGACAATGCATGCAAGGACTTTTGGTTGCAAGACCAGAATTTTTATCAATAATTATGGATTGGAGACATTTTTTTAACCAGCTCAACTAACAAACTTTACCAACTCTTATACACAAGACTCACTCACTTCTTCAAGTATATCATTTTGATATAGACAGGCACTGAGTGCATTCAAGGATTTCTTTTGCCAACAAGATCAGGCATTTTTATTGATAAACAAAAATCATGGATTTATGGAGTAACGTTATGATCTCATTCTCCCCTTATTGTTTATGAACCCAAAAAGAAGGACAAAAAGAAATACTATTCAAGGTCAAGGGCATTTCTCACTTCATCGTGAACCAAGAAAGCTGAAGTAGAAAATATACGGATAAAAAGAATAAAAAAGTAAAGGAGTGAAAGCAAAACTAGAACCATGAAACAAAAACAAAAACTATAATGCATACAACTAGAATAAGAGAAAAGATGTTATTCATCAATATTCATAAGCAATTACCAATAAATTTCAAAATTTTATTTCTCCTAGCCCAGCAACCAAGTGAACATTATCTTAATTAACATGTCCATAAGCATCATCTAGCATGAGGCATGAGCAATCAACATCAATCTGTATCATGCAATTTCCTATTCTATACACACACCACGGAATAGTAGTCCACGCAAGGCTATGCATGCAAGTAGCAGCAATTCTCTTCTAGACGTTGAAGATGTCCAAACTGTGACCACACTACTCATGCCAATCCTAAAAATTGGAGTGATCAAATTGTCAACAGAATTTATTGTGCAAAATTGTCAGCTGCTCATACTGGGTTTTATTTGATTATTGCAGAAATTGGCAACCCCTAAACGACCGGCACCCTCACACCAAAATTTCAAAATAAAAAATGATATGAAATTTGTATATTAATCTGTCTCCTAAATCTTTCTTTCACAACATGTCCTCATCATATATAAATGCCATGGAAAGTAGGTAACTTTGAAAATAAAGGCAAGGATGCCCATATTTCAGCATCAAAATGTCTACCGTAAGCATTACTTTCCTCACAGAATCTTTACTTTGTCACTGTTATTTTGGCTTAGGTAATTGACCCACTTATTAATGCAAACTCGACCAATCCACAGGATAGGTTACCTCAAGTCTAGCCCCATTGATCTTGGGAAACGGCGGATACTTAGCACGTTATAGCAACCAACTATGAGGTATCCATATCTCTCAATTCCCTTGTTCCAAGCTAATCAAAATAGAAAGGCTTGAGTGACAATGACCCAACACTTGACTAGGGCTAAATCAATCCTCCCAAGCCCCCACACCGAGAAAAAAAAGGCACGCTAACAAAATTGATTGGGGACTGAGACAGGTTAGTAACAAGTGCAATAACAAGGTACAGAGTATTTAAGCAAAGTCAGAGGTCAAAATTGGAGGTTTAACTGTATAGTCAATAGATCATAATTCTTGAAGAATATGTAGAAATAATGAAAGAAAATAAGCTAGTTCTAAATAGCAATATATTTAATTATAATTCAACTATATAAAATATCAATCCATCAAACTTCAAACCTATCTTTTAAGTCCCTCAGGATATAAGGCCACCTAATTCATTATGAGATCAGTAACAACTTACCAACTCAGTCGAGAACAGTTGTGAAAAAATGTTGTCTTTGTAGCATTACCCTTATATAATTGGGCTACCTGATAGCTTGGAAGTTGGAAGGAGAAACTGATGGGGACAATGCTTGAAATACTGAGTTGGTACAAGAATGCTTAATTTGACCATACATATAAAGAACTTGGATAATAGGACTATGATTTTTGTCAAACCAGCTTTAGATAGCATTCACACGTTTGCTTCATGGTGGCCACAGTCACAAGTTAAAGAGTGATTAATTTCAGGTACCATAATAAGTTTGTCATACATTCAGGACCATAAATAGTTTAGCTACAACAGTAGCAACTAGGCTGTGGCAAGGGGAAAACTCATAATTTTGAATGCCATATAAACACTCAATCCCCACTTGCACAACCCATACATCCACAATGCACACACTCCACATCTTTCTCTTCCCTCAAATGCTTCGGAACTCGGCACACACAAGTTGTGGCAAAGTTGTGATCCCTTGGCTGTATGCAACGTAGGCAGCAAAGACGTTCATATCCTGGCTGCAGTTCAGAGCAAAAACCGATTAAGAGTATTTCTAAATAATAATGGACTAAATAGGCGCCACTCTTTTCCACTAAAACATTAACAATTACCAAGTCAAAAGTAAAGCAAATATTCCAAGCTTATCTACTTTGCTCAGACATTTATAAAGACATTAACTAATTTGAAAGAAAAAAAAATTCCAAATATAAGATCTTTATTTGATTTACATTACAAAACACGGAACATTTTTTTAATTTTCAACTCACTGTTTCAAACATAATAGTTTGAAATGTCCAGCCTTAGGAAATATAGATTATATTCAGCATTACAAAAATGCCCTATATACTACATTTTTTATATTGAATTTCTGTAGCAAACCTTTTTCCACTTTGCAATTAGATTGCGGTCTGCATAACCTTGATCCAAGCAGAACTCATACAGCTCTTTAGATATGTCAGTCCTTTTGTGGTAAAGATCAAAAATGTAGCGGCTCTTTTGATGCGCAATTTTGAAAATTGGCCATAATGCTTCACACTTTCTCTTGCCATCATGTGGATCAAGTTCAGCTGCCAAACCAACAAAAGATTAGAGCACCTTTAGAATAAAAAGGTTTAAAAAGAATGGAAACAAACTAGATCAAGATGATAACAGCATCAAACATGTCATCAACCTTCTCTCATCTTAGCTTCTAGTTCACGAAGAGTAGGCTCAATCAACTCCCACCCAGCTGGGTACTTGATACGGTTGGTCTTAACCTTCGGCATTCTTCCACCTACTACCTCACAGTTAAATGCCATTCAATTGAATATTTATTACTTATTATTAAATATTTTGCACATCCAATTAACCTTGATGTATATACTTATTAAAATATATCTATTTCATTTGTAATGACAAATAAGTCAATTGTGACAAAAATTAAAGGCTACCACAAACTTTATTTGTCAGGATATTGGATTAGAAGCAACTGAAAAGCGACTGACTGTGTCTGAATAAAAGTTTTGGTAACAACTAACAAGACTTCCATCATGCATTCTTTTCTTTCTCTTTTTTCTTTTCATACATGCGATGGGCTAAACCAAGTAACCAACTAGTCCCAACTTTATACACCCAATCAAGCTTCCATACTACATCATAGATCCACATTCCATAGGTTCCAAATCATCATAAACAAAACCATGCCAACAATTAGTTTCAGCACTTCCATGGGCATAACAACATGAATTGAGGTTATTCGGGAAACTTTACATCTGTTTCAGCCACAGATCCCTCTATTCTCATATGCATATTACAAAACCATCCAAGACATTTTATTTTCCTATAAAGCTTGCTCTAATTCCCTAATGATATTAAATTACAACACACCATTGGTCAGCAACCATTCTGAAACTGGCGTGCACTCACTCTCATTGCGTCGTGCAACCATCATTAATGTCAATAACCACTGTTTACACCGCAATACACCCCAGAACTTCTTAATGCTTGACCAGGAAACACATAATTTGTATTAATTACTCATCGACCTAACCTGTTCCGCCGATTAAAATATTACCATTAGCTATCTAAATTTGTTAAAATGTCCAACATACATTGCCCATTTCTATATCAAAATAGACCCAAATCTCTCAACTACAAAATCACTTCAGACCAAGAAAATTAAATTAGAAACTGAATCACTTAAGAAGTTTCCGCAACTCAATTAAATTACTCTTTAGCTTAACTTTCCCAAAGATTGAACCTTTATACAAATATGGTGCACCTTCAATAAAGGTTTTGCATTATCAACAAGCCCAGAATGCTCAATATGTTTTTTTTTTCCAAAAGCAAAAGAAAATTAATCAGTCCCTCACATCTTTCCTACATGTCACAGTGACATTACAGGTGGAATTGAGCATTGAAGATCTCTCAAAACTATTAAGCCATAACCTAACATTTGAAGAATTTTAAGGAAAAACCAAAAAAACATATAGTTTATGTGGTACCAAAATTAACCTCTGTAGATGGTAAATGAAAGTGAAATACGAAGACAACAACAAAAGTAAGATGATTGGGTGTTGTGTCGGATCCATTAAAACGTGGAACCCTATTTAAAATTTGAATGAAGAGAACTATGAAACAGAGAGAGCATACCTTCAACTGCAAGCCCACTTTTTTCGCTGGAATCTGCGTACGTATGCGAAGGGTGAATTGAGCAGCGGTGAAGAGAAGAGAAGAGGGTATTTACCAAATTATTTTCCTTCTTCTTCTTCTTCTTCTTTTTTCCTTAGTAGGGTTTTTTTTTTTTTTTTTTTTTTTTTTTTTTTTTTTTTTTTTTTTTTTTTTTTTTTTTTTTTTTTTTTTTTTTTTTTTTTTTTTTTTTTTTTTTTTTTTTTTTTTTTTTTTTTTTTTTGGGTCCGTTTGGATACAACTTATTTTGCTGAAAACTGAAAATTGAAAATACTGTAACAAAATAATTTTTAAATGTGTGAAAAATGACTGATCACTCTTTTTTAACTGTTCATATGCCTTTAGGGGTGTCAATGTTCGATCCAACCCGCGAACACGACACGAACCCGACACGGGTTTTTTCGGGTTAGGGTTAGGTCTTAATGGGTTTGGGTCATAAACGGGTCGACTCGAAACCGACATGATAAGAAACGTGTCATAAACGGGTCAACCCACATAACCCGCAATAGACATGTTTGACACGCCAATTTATTTGTGTCAACCCGAAATGACCCACTTAACACAACTCGTTTACCTCGTATAACAAATAAATATTTATTTTATTTTAGATTTGTCAAATACCTTTTATATCCAACATATATTTTAAATTTAAAAAGAAAAGTGAGTAATTACAAAATTTTACAAGGGATATAATTGAAAATTGAAACTTTACAAACCCTAAAACTACTAATACTTTTTTTTTTGGCATAGAACTTACACAAATGAAATTGGATGAGCTTGTGGAAGATGTTATGAATTTGGACATCAACAAAAAATTCATGGATGATAATTGTGGTCATAGTTAGGATTAGTCTACTGTTTGCTCAAATTCTTTCAATATTGATACTTAGCATTTGGCAAGTTCCAATGATATTATATTTTTGTTGAACTAAGTTATTTTATTTTTGTTAAACTTTGTTATTTTAAATTTGAGTTGAAGTGTATGCACTTCTTTTGGAGTGTAAAGAACTTATTTCTAGATGAATGTTATGTTTTTGTTAAACTATATTATTTTGAATGTGGATTGAAGACTTGAAGTGTATGCACTGCTTTTTGGGATGTAAAAAAAAAAAAAAAAATTCTAGATGGATGTTATATTTAATATTATGCAGGTTGAAATGGGTTGTGTTACATTCGTGTCAACCCAACATGACTCGTTTATTAAGTGTGTCAAATGGGTTGAGTCAAGTCAACCCGCCTTATTAACAGGTCGGGTTAGGGTTGAAGGATCATGACACGATTATTAAATGGATCAGGTTAGGGTTGAGCCATTTAGTCGAATACCCCTACCTCGACACTACACGAACCCAACACGCTAACCCGAATTGACACCCCTATATGCCTTGGTGCACTTTTCACGTGGACCCAGAAACGTGGATCCAAACTCTACCATAAAACATAGAGTTATAGGATCTGTTTGGATATAGTTTATTTTGCTGAAAGTTGAGAACTGAAAATAATATAAAAAGTTACTGTTTATGCATTTGGTACTATTCATAAGCCTAAAATCACTGTTCACGGACAATGAACAGTGCCAGACGCGCGTCCAAAAAAAAAACGCAACGCAAGAAACGCAATACCCAAACACCACCATAGACCTTTTTTTTTTTTGGGTGGGGGGGGGGGAATGAAAATGAATTCCACCTACTTTTTGTCATTATTTATCTACAATTCCATCATAAATATATAGCATGATCACTTAAAAATAAGTTAACTCCTTAATATTTTATTACTTGAACATCATAAATTAAAATATAAGTCTACTCTTACACTTGTTGATCTTTACAAGAATAGTTGTTCTACTTTCATAAGCAAGATTAGTAAAAGAAGACAAAAATATAAAGTAACTGTTAGCTTATAAAAAGATAAGAACAAGTGCATTGTTAACGAGATGAAATCCCCTCCTATTTAAATCTTCTAATTCCATTCAATTTTTAGTCATATGTAAATCATATGGTCTTTATTTGATTTTATGTAATTCACATAAATATTTTTAAGACCACTGAATTTTTTAAATAGTTACATCTTTTTAAAAAAAGAAAATCAAAATCAAAATCATATGTCTAAATTACAATTGGAATAAATTAAAGATATAAATAAGAGGAGATCATTACATTACATAACTTACTAAAGTGGCTTTACCGCTTTACATAAAGTAGCTTTTTTTTTTTGGCCATATGCTAATAAAAACATGTGGCATATCAAGATTATTTGTTGTGACTATGTCTTCTAACGAATCTTCAACTTTTTAATTTGATTTGTGTAGTAAAAAAGAACATAATATAGATGACCTTATCTCGTTCATTTTGACACTCATTCTTCTTCTTTGTTTTTTCCTACGAATTATTTATATGATTCATAATAAATCGTACTTTTGGTCAATTTTTGGGTTACCCAAAGCTTCCAAGTCCTTGTCCTTAGAATCTCATATCTCAAAAAGTGTTCTCCTCATGGGGTGGCGCTTGTGTCCAATAGCCAGTTCCACTGGACATGTTGCGATGCGGACACGTGTCCAATTTTGGACACGTGTCCGTATCCTAACGTGTCCAGTGGAACTGGCCACTGGACACAAGCCGTTCCCCTCCCCATAAGTTAGATTGGACACGTGTTCGTATCCCAACATGTCCAGTGGAACTGGTCACTGGACACAAGTCGTTCCCCTCCCCATGGATTAGAAGATAAAAATCTTCTACTCATACCTTGCTACATTACCACAAAAGGACTGAATTTGTAGTTGCGATTATCGCATGGGAAAACTGTCAAGAATTGGCAGGAAAATAGCTGAAGTAATGCATATCTTGGTTTTTTACCTGGTAGCTTTCCCGATTGTCATCTTTAGATCAATCCAGTTATAACCAAACTAAAGAATTGGATTCAAACTTGAACCATTAGAGTCTGTTAGGTATGATAAAAGTTTTAATCAGGTGAATAAATATCTTGGACAAAACCCATTGATAACCTAACAGAGATACACCCTAAACTATAATGCAATTGTGGTGTTAAAAGAGCCTTGTAGATCAATTAATCAGTACCCCAAAAAAGACAAAAGTAGTGTTATAGTGGCAACAATCTCTACTAATTATTAGCTACTGGCTACTGGCTACTGCCTACTATAGTACTATGCCTTTTTATCTTGGTAATTAGAACTGCTACAGTGCTACCCATGGGTTTTTAACCACAACCTCACATTCTACCCTATTCATACATGGGAGAAAAGAAACCATTTTGAACTAAAAGCTCATTAGCTTTACCAGTATCTACTTGATGTGCATGTACATAAAAGTAAATGTACAAAGAAATGATATTATTTGCGTCTCTTTCTCCAAACAAACAAGATGCATAAGTTCGTCAAACATGCCATTGCCTCTCAATACATTTTTTTCTGTCTCAAAATTGTAGATTACCGATAGACGATAATAATAATAAAAAGTCTGTTTGTTGCTTGCATAGGTCAAAGCATACATGTGCACATATCCTTTGAGATAAAATCCCATCCCGTTTAAATCCCCCAATTCCCTCCATCAAATCTAGAGAAATGCACACATGAAGCCCAAGAGCAAGTTGTAATGTCATATCAAAATATTGTATCAAAAAAGAAGACGCCTGAGATTTAATCATGCATTGTGAAAACAAACAGATAAAAAGCCAATAATGATAAAGTTCCAATTTCCATTGGTAGCAACAAGCTGCCACTAAGCCATTATTACAGGGTACAAATAAAATACTTAAAGAAAATCATTGGTCCAACCCAGGACTTCTAAACTATGAAATTTGAGCTGCCAAACACTTGGTCCATCTCTATCATCAAATAGAGATTGCTGCCTCATTCTTTCTTTCCAATGCCATTAGCCATATTATAGATCCCTCGTCCCTGGATAAATGTAAAATGTTAAAGATTCATCCATGACATGCAAAAAAGATAAATATTAATTTTCTCCATAAGTTCTTCATAAGACAAGTATATATTGAAACTCACAATAAGAAAAAGCGAAGTGGCAGCCAAAGCAGCTGGAATGGCAACTGAGGTTATCTTATCAAATGGTCCTTTGAGGTATGTGTGTTTGCGGATGTTTTGGTAATATTTTTGCTTCTCAATAAGCTTCTCCCGTGGTCGAAATGGTTGTTCTGTGACTTCTGTCATGCTGCATTATGAATTTTGAACTGATCAATTTCATTATATAATGATATTCCCAACATTATCAAAAAATATTATATATGATGTTCCCCAAGTGATGTAACTATCCTCACAGAAACCTGTAGTCTTTGTTCTCACTACCCCACTAAGTAAACCAAAAATCCATCCTTTTATCTCCAATGCTAGTTATATGTAATTTTTTCTCCAAAGGCATAGAACTTTAATATAGTTGTAACTTCATGTCCCTTGCCTTCCCACCTCACCACTTCTACAGTAAATAAGCTAAGGAGATTAGGAGCACAACTTCCCACAAACAAACAACCATATCTCATGGAAGAGCTCTCCTCCAACATCCACAAAGAAAACATAGATACATGCTTCAAAGGCAACATTCAATTGAGGGCACCGATGGTCCACTAAAAGGGAATGAAGTTACAGAAGCCAAGGTTTAGCACCTCAGTCATGGTTGCATATTATCACCCAGCAAAAACAGGATCTCAGGTGTGAATAAAGACATGATAAAACCCTCCAGTCATGACCAAAAATCTATGGAATTTATCATATGAACTCTATAACAGAAGGTTCAAAATCACACTTGCTTTACATAATAAGTACTCTAAAATATCCCAACATTCCCTACAACCCAGTATGCTCCCATTTACTGAGGAAACACATAGCAAATACCGGGTAAAGACCTCGGCCTCTTTCTCTCTCTCTCTCTCTCTCTCTCTCTCTCTCTCTCTCTCTCTCTCTCTCTCTCTCTCTAGATTTTTATAGAAAAAACTTCCTCCAACCCACTCTGTGGCGATTGAAAAGACCATTCATGTGTACTTTTAATAACGTGATTTTTTTATTGAGTTACGTGACTTGTTTAAGTAATACACATAAATAGTCTCATAAATAGCGACGTAGTGGGTTTGAGAAGATAGCTAGGAAGCACAGACACAGGTCCAGGTATGGATTCGACACAATGACATGAACAATTTTTGAAAAAATATAACATTACATGGCAAGTACAATACCGGTAGGACACGGGTTCGGCCCCTCAAATGAAGTGTCCGAGCTTCTTAGGTCTGGAGCCAAACTTTTCACACAAATCGGTGTTAATAATAATGATAAAAATGTTCTAAACGAAAATTACATAGCAATTTAGCCCAATTTCACTCATCTAGACATAAATCAAACACTTAAAAACCAGCCAGTATCGTTCCAATTACAATGACCACAAAACCTAAACACCCAAATAGAGAGACCTAACAGTTAACAGAGCTAGATCCAATCAAAAGCCAAAATTATAAAAGCAAATCAGAAAATCAAATATCCGAGAAATCAACAAAAACAGATTTATCCATATCACAAACCCTAGATCTTAAAACATCACAAAAACTAATCAGAGATGATTCACAATTCTAATTTCAGCTAAGGGAATTGGAAAAAACGAATTACCTGCTGAGATTTGGGATTTGGGATTTGATGAATTATTCAGCGATAACAGCGAGTTGCGAGTGGCGAGCGAGAGAGAGACGATGGAAATGAAATGAGTGAGGGCGTTTTGGTTGACTGATTTTAAGGGGTGACGTGACGGGTTGGGCTGGGTTCTCTCCGGTTCGGTTATGTTTCTATAGTGTCACCGTACTGCCACGTCACCGTGAGTACATTCCTATTTTAAACCTGTGGGTACACGACTCACACGAAGCAGTTTTTGTCCGCTTTGGGGAGCCAGTCCCTCACGGTTTTGTCACGAAGGGGTGGGAGCCGAGGAGTATTGCCATGAAGTGATTGAGTATTGCCATGAAGTGATTTACACCTAGGCTCACCCAAGTCCCACATCGCCTAAGTAACCCTCCCACTCATGGTTTATAAGCTTCTGGAGCGACCATGAGTGTACCATGTCTAACACTCTAAGTAACCCTCCCACTCATGGTTTATAAGCTTCTGGAGCGACCATGA
>Ga0115851_100940_pt1 | contig 14657 bp, 10 predicted proteins | sample InSIn2gowninarea_FD_83865 | JGI IMG/M metagenome (GOLD analysis project Ga0115851, IMG submission 83865)
TCTTCGTACTCGTCGACTCCCAGACCGGATGAGTCACGGTCCCTGCAACCATATAGTTTATCTTCCATCTGATTTTCGCCACCTCTACTGTCATAAGGGATTTCTTCAGTCGACCATGAGACAAACGGGACCTGTCACGCAAATCAGGTTCCGGGATGACTCCTTCCAAAGAATAAAGACTTTCCTCTCTTCCCCATCACGTAAGAATTTGCTCTGCTTTCTCAGCCTGGGCCGTAACGATGACTCACTGCTTGGAATGAGTGTCAAGTGCAAAGTAATTAACGCCCTTCAGACGCGTGTTAAATCCAATGCCAGGCGGTTGTGCTGAACTCGCACTGTACCAATGCAGAAATAACCTTCTTACATCAGCGACATTTGGTTACAACGCAGCTCCAGTCATTGAACGCCTAATGCTTTCTCTGCGCTAAGAAGGTCTCAAGTACAGCCCTACGAAATTCAGAGCCTAGGGAAATCATTCACACCAGAGTTTCTAGAAATTAGCAAAAATTTAATAGGCTTTCGACGAGAACGACGCAGATAAACCCATGACCTGCTATGGGTGATGCATTACAGACGGGGAAGGCTGAAATCCACATGGAAATCCAGACATGGTTAGCAATCCGTTTTCCTGATTGGAATGAGGAAAGTAATGACAGAGGAGGGGATATGCTGAAGGAGCCCACTATGACTGTCGATTGTGTATATGGGCACAGGCAGAAAGATGAAAGTAATATTATGAATCGACAGATTTTGCTCTGCAAACACAGCAGAATGGAATGCTGCACATGCTGGCTCCGGAAGTCGTTCTCGACAACCGGTCCCCTCAAGACGTACATCGATCTAAATACACCGCATTCTATGACTCTTTTTGTTCCCATCAACGAAACAAAGGGTTGTTTTGGGAAGGTATGGTGTCGAAAAAGATAAAGAACAAAAAAAAAGGAAGGAGAAGAAAAGGGAAGGCAAAACAGGATGCCAAAGTACGAGAGGGAGAGAACTATTTTCGTCGTGAAGGGAGCGGACTCATCCTGTACGCCGGCTGTTTTTGTAGTTCAGGGTCAATGAGGGACGCCTGGGTTGAGGTTGTGAATGCGCGAAGCTGAGTGAGTAAGTGATGGCAATTGCTGTTGAAGACGTTGCAGTGATGTTCAAAAGAACAGCATCTCCTATCTCCGAGCTGCAGTCTCTTCCCTGTCAACTCCGGTGACAGTCATTCTCGTGCTCTGTGTTTGTGTGCCCGTGTTTCAAGATCATGCAACAGATTGCAAAGAATCAGTAAACACAACACAAGATGAGTGAGATAACAGTGACGTTCAAGATCAGGATACCGGCGAAGACAAAGTTCCAAGTCGAAGATCCTGAAGTGTTCGAAGAGGAAGACCCCGTGGAAGGGACAAGCACATCTTTCCTTCCGGTCAGACGATCAGAAGAACGACAGTCAGCCGTCGAAAATGTGAGTTTACGCAGATCCCCGGAGTTTTCAAACGTCTTCCTGGAGATGGAAGATGAGTACCATGTCACTGATGAAAATGACGGTAACCGGGAACCAGTGGCTGTCGACTCGGAAGACATTGACAGTGACAGTGACTCCGAATATGAGTACGAGGAGGTGACGGTGACAGATGACAGCGAATGTGGTGACGTCGATGAGGGAGAAGAAATCCCTTATGACAGTAGAGGTGGCGAAAATCAGATGGAAGATAAACTATATGGTTGCAGGGACCGTGACTCATCCGGTCTGGGAGTCGACGAGTACGAAGAAGTAGAGGCAGAGCAGAGTGACAGTGAAGATGACGAACTCGTCGAAGTAATTGAGGAAACAGCGGAGGAGGTGTGGGAAGACGAAGGAAAAGAGCCGGCAGCAAAGCTCTATTCTGAGCCGGACGAACCGGCGCCTGTATTCCCGCACCAGCAGACGCTGGACCTGGAACGATGCAGCGATCGCTTGACTGACATTTTGGACGAGGAAGCCGAGGAAGAAGAAACGGCAGAGGATGAAGAAGCAGCGGAAAGAGAAGAAAAAGAAGAAGATGAGGATGAAGATGAAGATGAAGAAGTAGACGTAGAGGAAAGTGACAGGTATTCCGAGGAAGGAGAAGAGGAGGAAGTTGAGGAGGAGGAGGATGTGGAACAAGAAATGGAAGCAGTTGACGTGGAAGAAGAGGATGACGGGGACGATCAAATCAGTTCTTCATCAGAGGAGTTTGAGATCTTGGAACAGGAAGATGAGAGAGACATAGCAACCGATTTCGAGATCGGGACAGCAGACGACGGAGAATATATCTTTGACGATCAACTCGTGCCACACGGCCATGAACCAGGAATCGAACGGGAGGCTGACGAGTCGAAAGAAGGATCAGGAAAAGAGATGAGAGGGACTGGAGACAGGACAGAGGAAGGACTGCCAAATGATTTCACCGAGTCAGACAATTCACGTGTAGTTATGTTCGACCATGAGATCGTAAGATTCGTGATCAAGAAAAGTCGAAAGGCAGTCAGGATAACAGAAATCGTCGACGTAGTCGACTCAGTCGTCGGGAGAGAGGGGGAGGAGATGGAAGAAGTTGAAACACTGGCATCACCACCGGCCCAGACGGAAGAAGATCCCCAGACATCAGGGATCCCCGTGTTTACCTTCAAGTTGAGAAGAAGCAGAACGGAGAATGCTTTCGAAGAGTCAGGCTATGATGCCGAGGATGAGGATGAAACCTGTTACACGGACGAGGGATCCTCTTGCAGCGGGAACAACGAGCACGCCTTCGCAACTTCGGGAGAGGAAGTAGAGGATGACGATGAAGAAGACGAATCGGGTGCTTTCGAGAATAGGAAAAGGACGAAGCGTGCAGATTCCTTTTCCGGCAATGAATCAATCCTGGCCAAAGTACTCGTACTCCTGCCCTTCACAGAGCGAGTTAAATGTGAGTCAGTGAGTAAGACATGGAACTCAGCCATAAAGGCAGTGAACGGCAGTCATCAGTCTTCGCTGGGAATGATTGGCATCCGTTCACGAAATGAGCGACTGCAAAACTTCTGTCCCCTGCCCACGCATCGGGTGGACCATGTGGACTGTGTCCTCATCACGTCATCGTTTGATATACTCTCCATCCTGAAGAAGGTTCCCAACTTGCTTTCATTACATCTTCGATGCGATGGCTCAGCTAACGTATTTCAGGATGTTGAAACATCAGCCCAATTGGGAGAATTGTGTCCCCGACTGGAGCACATTTCGGTCGTCGATGACATCGCCGGACCTGACATCTACGACCACATGATGCCCATGATTTCAAAGTTGAATGAGCTGCGTCACATCCAGCTAAGATTCCCTTGCAAGTCTTCGACTATGGTGCGGGAGAATGTCCTGATCCGGAAATGTCTGGACCGGTATCGGGAAAAGATGGAAATCCTGTCCGTCAATGTCCCCCTGCACGAGGACACCTGTGCTTACATCGCCAACTTTTGCCGACTGAGAAAGTTGTCCCTGCATGGGACAACGATCCCCATGTCCGGGCTGGTGTACCTGTTGGAGAGGGGGAACATTCGTGGCAAGTACATCAAGTGTTTCAACATCGTCATCGATTCCAAAGATCAGTTGCAGATCATTACGAAAAACATGGTCTGCCTGCACTCGTTTCACTGTGTCTTTAGTCAATTTGCCACCAAAAGCTTACAACCAAAGGATGTGCAGGCAATCGGTCGGATGAAGAACTTGCGAACCCTGTTCCTGTCCATCTGGACGAATCAGCTGATTGACGAGGGATTGATAGGGATTGCTCTGGGATGCCGCCAGCTTTCCTCCCTCACCGTGAATGCGGAGGTCTCGGACCAGTCGGTCAAGTACTTGGGATCCTTCTGCCCTCTTCTGGAGCGCCTGGAACTCAACACCACCATCCCTGACCTGATCACGGATGCATCAATCGACTCCCTGCTCCAGTTGAAGCAACTCCGCTACCTTACCCTTTACTTCTGTGACCTCAGCGACGAGGGGATCCACAGGCTGCTGTCAGCAACAAAGGATCTGGAACTCCTGTCCATCAGCTTTAGTCGTAGGATCACGTGCAAGACGATTGACATCATGAGCAGGTTTGCGGAAGAAAAGCCGTGGGAAAGAGTTACCCTCATGTTACCCAAGTCACTGAGTAAGGGTATCCGCTGGATCCATCACGACATTCCCCGCAACTTGGAAGTTTCTTTTAACCCGTGAAAAACAACAGGCAACCGCAATTGAAGCAATCATTGTGCAAGTATTGCACAGGAACTCTCTTCCGTCACCACCGCTTTTCACCCGCTGTTATTTCCTGTTCTCGCCTTCTCTGCGAATAAAACAAAAACACATGCCCAATGACAAGGTCATTGTGATTAGTGCGGAGTGTTTCATGTTTCGAATCCCGAACGCAACACAGGAAAGCAATATCTCCCACATCACAACAGCATTTCAAAATCACAGAGTCAATAGCATTTCCTAATCCCTCTTTCTTTCGAACAGGAGGATCTTGTTGTTTGCCGGCATTTCAAACATTTTGGTCATGTTAAAGTTATTTTTGGCGGCTTCAACACTAATTTCCTCTGTATCCCTGACGCCCCATTCGGGATCCTGGGACCTGAGGTAGCGATCAAATTGTACGTTTGACTCTGGCTCCAGGATACCGCTGACGGCGTATGGGCCATATGTGACAAGGCGCCCCTCCCTCTTCAACAGCTGGTCCACTGCAGCAAACAGTCCCTGAGTGCATCTCCACGGAGAGATGTGGATCATGTTGGTGCATATAATCAGGTCATAAGTGCGATCGGTTACGGAAGCAGGCCATCGTTGCACCGGCTGTGAGACATCCACAGCGACTGGTGGTCGGATATTGGTTACACCAGCGATGCTCATGTTTTTCCTGATCGTTTCCACGGACGAAGGGTCATAGTCAGTCGGAGTAAAGGTCATGTTGTTGAAATGCTGTGCGAAGTGGATCACATGCTGCCCTGTCCCACTGGCAATCTCCAACACATCACCCCGACTGTCCGGACGGAACAGCGTGCCCAGCACCTCCAGTATGGGCTGCTTGTTCCGCTCTGCTGCCGGCGCTTTGATCATCCTGATGCGCGGTTGTTTTGTTGTTTCCTTGTTGATTGTTTGGTTTGTGGATGATGTACAGAATCCGGAGAAATGATTTGTGAGGCGAGTGATTGACTTGAGATCACGAAAGGATCGGGTGATTAGGGATTGCTGGTGCATCAGCTGGAGAACCATGTGAGGGAAGGAGCAGCACTGCTGCTGCAGGAGCTGCCGATGCCCGCAGGCAACGGGAGAGGCTGGCACCGACGTCATCGCATTGGGGAAAGCTGCATCTCTCGTTCGATTAAGTCACTGCGTCACGATCTCTGTTACGTATCTTACTTAATCGCTCTTCATGTTTCACTCTTGTATGATAATCACTACGATCTCTGGAACGCCTTTTCTGGAAAATTTACCCAGAGGCCGGACCCCTGATGCTGTTTCCTTTTGCTTTTGCCTCTCATTGATTGCATAAGATGTGATTGTTTGCATGACTGGGGAGCCAATGATTTCATCTCGTTACGGCATGCCAGGAATCTCCCGCTAGTTAACAATGTATTGGGTTCTCTATTTTGGAGTAAGGGGTTGTACGTCCTCTCACACGTCAGATCATCAAATCAATGATCTTTCGGTCTTTCCGAGCATCGTGTTTCCAGTTTCATAAAAAGAGAGCTCTCCGGTCACCAACTCACTCATTCGATCAATCTCCTCACTTGAGACTTGAGTCTTCAGGCAACCTTCTGAGTTCACTGAATTCTAATTGCTGAAGCAATCCCTCGATCACAACAACACAACGATGGATGTCGTCAAGCAACCACTTGCTAAGAATCCGATGGAAGACAACCGATTCCAGGTTCGAGAGTCACCCCTCAAAAATGCCTTCGACAACTCGTCCGCCATCAGAGGCACCTTCTCCGCCATCGTCACGATGTTCGGACTGGTGTTCGTGGTCATGACTGCTGTTTATTACGCCAAACCCGACGTCTTCAATGGAGATCTGGCGTTCGTTCAGCGATCGTTTGGCAACTTCTCCTACTTCGTGATGCAATGGATCATCCTGCACGCTGCTCTCCTACTCCTCACCTTCCCTGCCACCAAGTACCACGTGATGAACCGAGACTCCAATTACTTCAACTACCAGATCTACGTCTTCACGACGGTGGGCATCGTCTCTGTGGTCCCCGTTTATACAATCTTCACATTCAAACTTCACCCGGTCATGAGTTTGGCAGTTGTTATGGAACAGATCCGAATCCTAATGAAGCTGATCGCTTTCCTGGTCGAGAATGGGAAGAAGAAACGATACTTCGAGGAGACGGACGATGTTGCGGTGGAGGCTCCGACCGTTTCATCCTTCTTGTATTTCATGTTTGCCCCAACCCTGGTCTACCGGGATCACTATCCGCGATCAAACAAACCCACAAACTGGAAACTCGTTGCCTCTTACTCGGCTCAAGTCATTGCCTGCATCTTCATGGGAATGATCCTGATCCGACATCAGCTGCAACCCCGATTCACCATCATCGGCCTGAAGGCGTTAACGGTGGATGACATCACTGGAATTTTCTTGTGGTCCATCACGTTTGCCTGGTTCATCGGATTGGCCATTGGTTACGCTTTCCTGCACGCCTGGCTCAACATCTTTGCCGAGATCCTGTGTTTCGGTGACCGACTCTTCTACAAGGACTGGTTCTCAGCAACTGATGCCATGGACTTCATGCGGACATGGAACTACCTGATCCACTCATGGATCGTGGAGTACTTGTACAAACCCGTCTTACGATCAACCGGCAGTAAGCCTTTCGCAATCTTTGTCGTGATGGCAATGGCTGGCCTCGTCCATGACTACGTCATCAACATGTCCAACAAGTACTTCTTGTTGTACGAGACTACGTTCATCCCCATCATGCTGTTCACAACCTGCTGGACTCAGTGGATGCAGAACCACCAGCCGGAAGAAAAGGTGGTCGTCCGAGTGGAGAAGAAAAAGCTAATGGGTACAAACATCGGCATGTTCATCGCGATCGCAATCACAAACATGTTGGAGTGCATGGTGATCACGGCAGAGGTGTACGCGGTCAGGAACTGCGAACGACCGGAAAACAGCTGGAAGGGCAGCTTCCTTGCTCCCCGTTTCTTTTCCTGCCCCTCGTTTGACCTTCACTAGCAACTGTTTCACCCATCAGTAGATTTGTGAATAATGGTACTTTGTACCCACTCTTACACATGTATACATCCTAATTTATTCGTTCTGTCTGATTCAGAGATAAAAGTCATGAACAGCCGATTTTCTGTAGTTTCTGTTCGCTTTTCCTCGTTCACCACCTGAAGCATTAATGGCTCATCAGCTACAAGATATTTTTGAATTTCAACAATTGCACAACGATTCTCAGGCAGAGGGATGTTGAAGACTTGCAATTCACAGGGTTGTTCACATGAAAGCATCGCTCGAAAACCTCATGCGGCAACTTGCCTCGAGGCGGGTTTCATAAAAAGGACCCTGTGCAGTTATTCTTTTCTGCTTCACCTGCGCTGTCTGTGGAATGGGTAAGCCGGTTTATCTCCTCGTCTGATTATGCTGGCAGCAGATTTGTGCACAAAAATTGTCAGCGATAGCATCGTCAAAGTTTTTTGGTTGTATTACATCTCGTCTTTTCTAGGGGGAAAGGTTCACTTTCAATCACTTCATTACGTTTAAATCAAGAGCTATCAGCCAGTTCACACCAATGGGTGCCCATGAGACATCAAAAGTCAAAAGTCTGCAAGATGACAGATTCCAAGTTCGGGAGTCACCCCTCAAAAATGCCTTTGACAAGTTTTCTGCTGTAAGAGGCACCTTCTCCGCCATCGTAACCGTGTTGGCGCTCATGTTCGCGGTCATGATCATTGTTTATTGCACCAAACCTGACGTTTTCTATGGAGACCTGGCATTCGTTCACCGATGCTTTGTTACAAACTTCTCAGCTTTCCTCTTGCAGTGGGTCATCCTGCACGCTGCTCTCCTTCTCGTCGCTTTTCCGGCCATCAAACATTACGTCGTGAGCAGGAACTCAAGTTACATAATTCACCAAGTACCTGTCGTCACGACCTTTGCTGTCATCGTCGTTGTACCCGCCTCAACAATCTTGTTGTGTGACCTGCACCCTGTGCTATGCTTGGCTGTCGTGGCGGAGCAGATTCGAATCATTATGAAGCTGATTGCATATTACGTCGAAAATAGTAAAAATAGGCAACGGTTCGAAGAAAAATGTGATCTCATCGAGGAAACACCATCCCTTTCGTCCTTTGTGTACTTTCTCTTCGCCCCCACTCTCATCTATCGGCATCGCTACCCGTTATCTAACAAGCCAACCAACTGGAAACTTGTTGCATCATACGCGGCTCAAATACTCGCCTGCATGTTCTTGGCAGTCATCTTGATACGGCATCAGCTGGAACCACGTTTCAATGTCATCGGTCGAAGGCCTCTCACAATTGATGACATCGCCGGAATCTTATTCTTATCCATTGCATTTGCCTGGCTTGTCGCGTTGGCCATTGGTTACGCTTTCCTGCATGCATGGCTCAACATTTTCGCCGAAATCCTCGGCTTCGGTGACCGTCTCTTTTACAAGGACTGGTTTTCATCATCGGATCCTATGGACTTCATGCGGACATGGAACTTTCTAATGCACGCATGGATCGCAGAATACGTGTACAAACCTGTCCTCCGGTCAACTGGCAGCAAGCCCATCCCCACCTTCGTCGTCATGGCGATCGCAGGACTTGGGCATGACTATGTTTTCATCATGGCTGGTAAATTTTTCTTGTTTTATGAGACGATATTCATCCCCATCATGCTCGCGACCCACTGCTGGAATCAGTGGATGCAACATCATGAAACTGAAGTGAAATCAATTGCCCATACGGACAAGAAGCCGGAAATGGTCACAAACGTCAATATGTTCATCGCTATCGTGTTCACCAACATGCTGGAATTCATAGTGTTGACGGGAGAGTACTATTCGGTGCACGCATGTCCACGACCTGAAACCGGATGGGCGGCCAATCTTTTTGTCCCACGCCTACTATCTTGCCCATCTTTTGATCTGCGATAACATTTAATCAGCAAAGCGCAAAATTCACATTTATCAGAGTAACATATTCAACAACAAGTAATCCAGCAAAGTATCTTCAAAAAACAGTCAGTCTTGGATAATCATCACAAATATGATGCGTAAGCAAGCAGCAGCATAGCAGAGAGTAAAATCGGGGAAAGGGTCTCTTATTTTGGAGTTCTTGTTTGGCATTCAATTGACTGTCTTTCAATCAGATGCCCAAAACCTGTTCCTTGCACACCATGGACTTGGTCATCATTTCCTTCTTCTCCTTCTTATAGTCTTCCCGGTTGTTCTTCTTCTTTTCCTCCCATTCCTTGACTGCAGCGATATCCTTCCCCTTCTCCAGGACACACCGCATGACCTTGTGATGGTAGTCTTTGTAATCTTCTCCCTTGAAGGCGCACATCTTCCTGACTCCTTCTTCCATGGACTTGATCCCCAGTGATTCCATGTGACACAGGTTAAATGTTTCTTTACCCTTTGTCCAGATGAATTAGTCGAAAAAGACAAGGATAACATGGGGTCACATGTTCCTGAAGAGAGTGAATCTAACTTACGGCCAGAGAAACGAGCATGTCGCACTCGAACAGTCGGTCAATTTTGTCAGCAGGCAGAGGTGAGGCACACATTGCCGCCTTCACTTTTACGACCCGTTCCTTCAGCTCGGGATCATCCTCACTGCCTCCGACAGTCAGGACGATGAGTGTAGTCACCAGAATGTATGTCTTCCAGAAATTCATGATCATGGTCGGACAACAACTGCCTACAGTATCAATCCAGATTCCCCTTTATAATCAATCGAGTAGCAAATGCAATTTTATTCGCACGTGAAACGGTAGCAAAACTCCTGGTCAAATAATATTTGTTGAAACGGGAGAACCTTCCCAGAAACGGATCACTTTCAAGGGAGACGGACGGACGTCATTTGTCACACGGGATGATGCATGAGCACGCAATGGATTGTCATTGAAATTGATTTCCCTTTCGGTACATGTGTCCCTGCCACGAGACAGAGAAGAGGAGTCTCTAATTTTGACTGAAATTCAAACGATACTACCACTACCCAGACAGGCAAAGCATGGCATCAGCATAATACCTTTACTTAATCACCTGGACCATGATCTGATAGAGGGGAGACCTGCTGGATAATGACATACCTCTGCTATCCCAGGAGCAGCAAAACAGAGTCTGAGGGTTATTTTTCCTCCTTTTCGCCCTCCCCGGAGGAAATCAAGTCGAGCCTGACTACCATTATTATCATCATCAACACGTAAGTCCCGAGGTAAAAGAGGATTGTGTCCTGCTTACGCATTATCTTCAAGAGGAGAAGAGAAGCATTTGATTACGCATCATTGTAAGGAGTGTGTACAAAATGAGCGGTGCCAACACGAGAAGGCGGAGTTAGCGCCACAGGTCAGGCCTCCTTCGTCATCACAGGATTCAGGGTCTTCTGATCTATTTTCATGGGACGGCAACGATCTGATTCCCTTTCCTGCAGATGCAGATGAAGAGGCATCAGGCTCTTCTAGCTCACTGTTTGATTTAAGTTGGCCTGAAGCCCCGGACAATAATGACGACGAGAATACAGAGGATTCGGTCGACGAGTACTGGCACATACGGCAGGAGCATAAGGTGCAGCCAGCGGAGCCTGCAGAGGAATCGGAAAGCGGGAAGGAAAATGAAGAGAAGGAGACACAAGTAAACGAGCAACACCTTTCCCATCCTAACGGCCGTATCCAAAACTCGTCCTAAGCTCAAATCTTAGTATTAGGGGCAAGTTTAGGTTAGGGGCAGAAAAAGTTGCCACTAACTTCACATTTCCCCTAACCCTATCCCTATCCTAACGGGAAAAAGTGAGGGAGGTCAGGAGGTTCCTAACCTCATCCCCTATCCCTATCTCATGACTTGTCACATGCTGCCCCTCTGCCCCGTGTCCACACATACATCCGTTTCATCAGTCGAGACACTGCCCCCTGACTGACAACATCAGATGGATGACGATTTCTTCCTCATCGAATCACTGTGTGACATTGAAGAAGAAGGGGGCAATAGGAAGGAGTCCAATGTCTATGCCTCTGTCTGCCCCATGACGGACTACGGTGATATCGCTTTCAAGTCCCGCTACCGTTTGACCAAAGAGTCGGTGATTGAACTCCTGGGGCTGATCATGCAGCATCTTCCAGAAGAGAAATTGTATGGAAGAAAGCCAGTGCCCCCATTAGAACAACTTCTCATCACTTTACGCTGTTTAGCCGAGGGGAACTATCAAAAGACAACAGGTGATGTACATGGTCGCCTCCAGTCTACTGTCTCGCGCATAGTGAAGCGAATTGTTGCAGCTATTGCATCACTGGCAGACCAATTCATTGTGTTTCCTGATGCTGAGGAAGCTAAAAGAGTTGCAAGGGGCATGTACGAAATGGTTAACGAGCGATACCCTCTGTCTCGGGGCATGCCCCGTGTTATTGGATGCATTGATGGGACACAAATCAACATTGACGCACACGGGGCAACGGATCGGGAGAACTTCAGAAATCGAAAGGGGCAGATTTCGATCAACGTGCAAGCTATCTGTGATCATCAGCTTAACTTCACGAACATTGTCGTGCGATGGGTTGGAAGCACACATGATTCGCGTATCTTTTCCAATTCGAACTTACATGCTGAATTTGAAAGGGGCAAACATGAAGGATGGCTTTTGGGTGACTCAGGCTATCCATTGAAGAGCTATCTTCTCACCCCTCTGTCGAATCCTGTGACAAGAAGTGAGAAAGCTTACCAGTTTGCCCACATTCAGACTCGGAACGCAATTGAACGTGCATTTGGCGTTCTCAAGAGAAGATTCCAGATCATTGGACCGGATGGGGGCAGCGTCAGATTGAAGTTGAAGACTGCACTCAATGCAACAACCGCCTGTTTTGTCCTCCATAACTTCCTCAGAAAACGGAATGACATTTTTGGGGGAGACGACGAAATTCCATTTCCACCTGCACCCACTTCAATTAACTCTGCCCCGAACTCAGTTACGACTCTCAAAGATTTGAGAGCACCTATCATTCAAACGTATTTTTTCTGATGGGTTGATCCTTTTATTTGCCTAATAAACACGATACATGCCAAAAAGTTGATGGGACTCTGTTTATGAGTCTTGCCCCCACTGGTTCGCCCCATAGGCATCAGTTGCCCCCATTGCATACATGCCCCCATAAGGGGCAGGAGGTGCCGTCCCAAACTCACGAGAACTTCGTTCTTTCCAGTATCGCAGCATCGCAGTGCTTGCATCGAGTGCCGTCTTTTCCACCTCTTCTTTGATCAGAGCAACCTTTGCGTTAGTTTCGGCAGCTTCAAACTCCTTTTCGAGTACCTTCATCTTGAACTCATGCTCTTTCTTCCTCATTTCTACGATCTCCTCCTGTGCCGTCGTCTTTGCAGTTGGTGTTTCTTCACATACTTTCCGTTTCTTCGAGAAATTGTATGCCCCATTACGCGCTGGTTTCGGGGTAACGTTTGGGGCAGGTCTGTCAATGACAAGGAGATCGTCATCGTTGCCTGCCCCATCTTCTTTATCTGCCCCAGCGGTTGCCCCTTCAGTCTTGTCATCCAAATCTACTGTTTCATGAGCCCTGAAGTGGTCCTTGTCGCTGTCGAATTCATTTCTAAGAGGCATAACCTGATCTCCCAGTATTCCCAGCACCTTCTGAGAGATGGCTGACATAGCGGGGGCAGCAGGTCCTCCTCCAGTGACTACGCGCTGCGTCCGCTCTTCTGCCCCATTTTTCTTTGCTTGCGTAACCAAATTTTCCCACTTCTTTTTGAGCTGATCTAAATCCCGAGGACGTTGCCCCTCGCCATTGTAAGCAGCATGAATCGTCTTCCACGCTGCATTCTTCTTGTTGACGATTGCCGTTTCTCGCCCCTTGTTCAGAACGATGGCTTTGTGTGCGGGATCAGATATCAGATCGATGAGTCGAACACTTTCGTCGACACTGAACTGTTTCTGTTTAGATTTGGCAGTTGAATCGGCCATTCTGCAGTTGTTGTGATGGCAGGCAAAAGGAACAGCTGATAAACATGTGCGCCCCCTAACAGACCGGTCTGTGATGTGTTACTGCCATAGCCCCCTATGCCGAAACACACAAAACTAATCAAAAGAAATCATTTTATTGACAGACTAGATAATATTTGCCTCAAACTCGGCGACAAGAGTGGGGGCATTCATGTCTGATTCCTTTCGCCAGGAATCAGCCCAATCGATGAGGCCCACGTCTGCCCCGTCCTGCTTCCAATGGGAAAGGACTGTCGCGTCTGCCCCCAATTGCGGAAGAAACTCCACCGTTTGCCTCCAGCGACAGAGATAACCTTTTGGCCCCTTCTGCCGGATCTCTGCCACTTTCCATTCCGTTCTCTTTCTCACTGCTTTCGAAGAACCAGGCAGGGGGCAGGCAAAAAGTGGCACAGGAGCAGAAGGAACCAGGGTCACGGGGGCAGGAGAATGGCAGGCACGCTTCTTGGTTGAGGGAGGAGGAAGGGCATGCCGTTTCCTGTTAGAAGGAGCAGGAGAAGGAGAAGACATGGACGCGGATGGGGCAGGCAGTGGAAGAGGGGCAGCAGCAGGAGCAGGAGGATGAGAGGAGATTGCGGGGCAGGATACTTTTTTTCTGCTATCCTGCAGACCCATGTGCCGCATCAGTCCTCGTTTGGTGGACAGGATGGTGGAGCAGGCAGGGCAGGGGCGTGGGAAGGAGTTGTTCGGGAGAGCTGTCACAACCTCTTTCCATGTTCGGGTTGCCCCGTCTCCTTCCTCTTGTTCTTCTCCTATTCTTTCCGGATTAGAATCAGTCGCAATGACTGCAGCCGGCTCCTTCTCCTTCTCTTTCCCTTCTTGTTCTTCTCCTTCTTCTTCTTCTCCTTCGACAAGGAACGCAGTGAAAGAGAGTGGATGCAGGTCAGTGGCAGGAGCGGGGCAGGAGCTGTCGTCATCATCCTCCTCTTCCTCTCCTTCCTCTTCATCGTCAGCAGCAGCGGCGGCACTTTCCTTCTCCTTCTTCTTCTTCTCCTCCTCTTCCCCTTCTTCTTCATCATCTTCTTCATCCTCATCCCCTTCTCCATCGTCGTCATGAGAGGGGGCAGCGGCGTGAGGCAGAGTCTGGGGGCAGGTGTGAGGGGGCAGCGTGTCTGTCTCTCCCTCTTCCTCGTCATCGTCAGTGGCAGCGGCGGCACTTTCCTTCTCCTTTTTCTTCTTCTCCTCTTCTTCCTCTTCTTCTTCATCACCATCAGTCAGCGGCGGCAGAGGAGAGAGTGTGGGGCAGAGAGAGGCAGCGGCAACGGGGGCACTTTCCTTCTCCTTCTTCTCATCCTCATCATTCTCTTCTTCCTCATCACCATCAGTCAGCGGCGGCAGAGGAGAGAGTGTGGGGCAGAGAGGCGGCAGCGGCAACAAGAAGAATGCAGCGTGGAAGACGATTCATGCTGCTTACAATGGCGAGGGGCAACGTCCTCGGGATTTAGATCAGCTC
>Ga0115851_100941_pt1 | contig 14653 bp, 13 predicted proteins | sample InSIn2gowninarea_FD_83865 | JGI IMG/M metagenome (GOLD analysis project Ga0115851, IMG submission 83865)
AATTTTAATGTATTTATGACATGTTCTAGAAATCCTTACAAAAATTTAAATAACTCTAGTGACACACTATTTTTATAATCAAATGAATGCATTCTAGAAGAGTTTATTTTGAATTCCACATATGTATTCTTAATTTCTAGAGAGGTATTTCAGAAAAGAATAGAATATTATTTTTTTTTAATATTTATCCAATCCACTCTAGCAATTTACAAATCTAAAATTATGAAGATAGGCAACCGGCCTTACTCACTTCCAATTTTAGAAATTCTATTCACATGCAGAAAGTGAAGAAATGCCTAAGCTAGGTTTCCCCTAAGGCGTATCATCTAAATTCCTTTAAAGGATTTTACTCGTTGTCTTTCTTCATCATTTCTTTTTTATATGAGCATGTTGCAAGTGACCCTAACTTTACATTGTTAACATTAGGTATCACTAAGGTAGAACTAGAAGTATTTAAATCATGCCTCTAACAATTAATTTTTTTGTAAATTGGGGTTGGTTGTAGCCTGTTTTTGGAGCTTTCATTTTCCCAGACTATTAATAGGAAACAATGCCCTCATATTGACACTTTGTCTTCAAATTCCCAACGTGGATAGACACTCTTCTTTGCAACATATTTTTATGAAAAACATATATTTCCATGCCTTTAGGTTTCAATGCCCCAAGGCTATCTCTTTTTCCCAAGAAGCGTGCAGACTTCCTACAACCAACACATTGACCATGTGCCAATTTGGAGTTGTGAATGTTAGCTCAATATTTTATGAAAGTCAATTTTGGAGAAGTGAATCCAAATGAATCAGTTCCCTTGATGTGTTGAGAAAAGACTTCCGATATGTTATATAAACCCATCCCAGGAGAATAATGACAATTAACATATGCTATGTTACTTTGAATGTAACAAAAAGTACTCCAATAAGATGGAAACATGTCTCCTTTGAAAAACTCAGCTTTTTTTTGTATTAAATATGCCTTGCACTAGGTTTTTAGAGATGGCGCAATGTGAGATAATAAAAAGTGAAACCTTCTTAATATTCTACCAAAAAAAAAAAAAAACATGGCATTCTAGTTGCCCCTCTCCCAGTTCTTTCTTTATGTATTTTCTAATTCCAGGTAGATATGTCATGGGAACATATCAAGTGATAAAAAAATCCTGCTTTAGCAAAAAAAATCTTGGTAAACTTCCACTTGATACAAGGTCCTAAGAATCTAGACTTATTTCACTGCAGAAAATTATAAACAGAGGTTCTATTTGTACCATTGATGTCAACCTTGTCAAAGATTACAAACTCATCTTTACATCTCGCACATGAAAAATTATTGACCTCCTCATTAGTCCTTGGCTCCTATGACGCAAACTGGTTGCAAAGGGAATTCAATATCTCGAAATATGTATCCATGTACTTGTTATGAAGCTCAGTCAGATGATTGTAATTTGAATTTATTGAAGCCACACTAAAATGTAACATTGACAACCAATAAAACTCTTCCCTTGTAAATGCATAATAATAATAATAAAAATAAAACTTTTTACCTAATCATTAATAACAAACAATGCCATTAGATTGACACTTTGACTCCATATGCCCAACGTGGATAGGAACTCTTCTTTGTAATGTTTTTGTACAAAAAAAATAGATATATACTTCCATGCCTTAGGTTTTGATGGTTCAGGGCTTTCTCTTTTTTCCAAGTAGTGTGCACACTTCCGACAACCAACACATTGAACAAGTCTCAATTTGGATTTGTGAATGCAAGAACATTTAAACTCCAAATGGACTGCACTTCATTCACCCTTTAACACGTCCAAACATAATATCTACAGATGACCAAAGTTGATCTTGGCCCTTTGGAAGAAAACAAATTAGGAGAGCTAAGAGGGAATACTACAATACTACAATATTTTTTCCACTGCCACCATGCTCTATTCAACTTCACAAATGATTTCAACCATTGAGTGCAATCCCATATGAGAGTAATAACCCCACAAAATCAATTTGTATGATGTTTTTTGGAAGGAGAACAAAAAACAATGCAAATGAGAAAAAAATCATCGTACCAATATTCTCAATACGAAAACCAAATGATCCATTGGCAGCAAGAATATAGAAAATGATGGACACATATGTGTTGACCAACCTAGTGTTAATATACTTGAATCTTTCATGGTGGTCAAAATCTTGAAGTATTGTAACTCCAGAAAGTGTTTTAGAGAAATTGTGAATAATAGGTGCCACTATAATTGAATTGAAATGAATAATATCCCTTGATGTGTTTAGAAAAGACTTTGGATATGGTATATATACCCATCCCAATAGAATACTGACAAACAACATCTTCCACGTTACTTTGCATGTAACAAAACGTACTCCAATAAGCTAGAAACATGTCTCCTTTATAAAATTTGGTTATTTTTGGTATTAAATATGCCTTGGACTAAGTTTGTAGAGATGGCACAACATGAAATAATCAAGAGTGCAACCCCCTTAATATTCTACAAAACAAATCATGTCATTTCAGTCACCCCTCTCCCAACAATATATCTAGCTTTAGCAAACAAAAACTTGGTAACCTTCCACTTAATACAATATCTTAGGAATCCACTCCAGAAAGTGTTTTAGAGAAATTGTGAATAATAGGTGCCACTGTAATTGAATTGAAATGATAAATATCCCTTGATGTGTTTAGAAAAGACTTCGGATATGGTATATATACCCATCCCAATAGAATACTGACAAACAACATCTTCCACGTTACTTTGCATGTATCAAAACATACTCCAATAAGCTGGAAACATGTCTCCTTTATAAAATTTGGTTATTTTTGGTATTAAATATGCCTTGGACTAAGTCTGCAGAGATGGCACAACATGAAATAATCAAGAGTGCAACCCCCTTAATATTCTACAAAACAAATCATGTCATTCCAGTCACCCCTCTCCCAACAACATATCTAGCTTTAGCAAACAAAAACTTGGTAACCTTCCACTTAATACAATATCCTAGGAATCCACACTTATTTTACTATAGAAAATTATGAATAGAGGTTGTATTTGTACCATTGATGTCAACCTTGTCAAATATTGAAAATTCATATTTTCATCTCATACATGTTAAATTATTGATCTACTCATTAATCCCTAGATCCTATGACCCAAACTAGTTACAAAGGGAAGCCAATATCTCAAAATATTTATCCCTATACTTGTTATAAAGCTCAATTACATGACTATAATTTCACTTTAGTGAAGCCACACTAAAATGCAACATTAACAATCAATAAAAAAATTCACTTGTAGATGCATACTAACAATAATAAAACTTTTCCTTAATCATTAATAGCAAACAATGCCATTGGATTGACACTTTGAATCCACATGCCCAATGTGGATAGGAATTCTTCTTTGCAAGGTTTTTGTACGGAAGCATATATATAGATTTCCATGCCTTTAGGTTTCGATGGTTCAAGGCTATCTCTGTTTTCCAAGTAGCGTGCCGACTTCCAACAACCAACACATTGACCAAGTTTCAATTTGGAGTTGTGAATGCTAGCTCAATATTTTGTAAAAGTCAATTTCATAAAAGTGATTCCACTTTGTGCTTCTTTCAAGTTATCCAAAAAGGTCAAGTGTCGAACCTTGGATTCAACTACGGACATGGTTCGATAATGACAGAGTCTCCTTCAACTCCTTGTACTTTGGTAAATTTTGTGGCATCATGCTCAAGAGGCTAACCTTAGAAACACCCACAAGGTGTATCTTTGGAAGGTCCCTTAAAGAAATTTTCTGCAATATAAAAAACAATAAATGGGGGTTGGTTGTAGCATGTGTTTGCATCTTTTCTTTTCTTTAACCATTAATAGCAAATAATGCCCTCGAAATGACACTTTGACTCCATATGCCTAACATGGATAGACACTCTTCTTTGCAACATTTTTGTACAAAAACATAGATTTACTTGCCTTTACATTTCAATGCCCCATGGTTATCTCTTTTTTCCAAGTAGTGTGTAGACTTCCTACTTCTGCATCACAACTATTTTGTTCATACATGAAGGTGTTGAAATTTATTTTCCTACCTATAGAAAACTTGGATCGGAATCAAAAGAACATGTATTTTGAAAGCTTAAAATGCCTTTTACCCCTAACATTAAATCAATTCAACATTCAAATATCATGAATAAATCCATAGCATATTCCTAAACTAAATTTTATATATTAACTCATGATTGACTATGGATGATTGAATTCAAGAGAAAACTGAAATTTGTTATCATGTTTCTACAAAATAGTTTTTAAAGAGGACCATGAATAAAAAAAACATGTTCCATTATCTATTTATATTTCTTTATTTTCATAAACATATCATAACAACATTTTTCATCTTGTGATTAACCTTGGCAACCTCTCTTACTTCACACAAAGGTTTACTTGATTGCAACTTACTCAATGCACTGCCAAGGGCATCCACTGGTGTTCCTTCACAAGTCAATTTTGTAAAAGTGATTCCACTTTGTGCTTCTTTCGAGTTATCTAAAAAGGTCAATTGTCTAACCTCAGATTCAACTACGAGCTCCACATAGAACTACAAAACAAAATGTCTTGCCAGTTTTAAGTGGAAAGAATAAATATTGAGATGAAGAACAAAAACTATTTAAGGATTCTAAATCTTAACACAACATGTGAGAGCGTGATCCTATAGCATGGAAAGTATTTTCTACTTTCAATCTTCTTTTTCTCGTCCTACCGCCTCTTTTTAGGTATACTGCCCCCTTCCCTGAACACAAATCGATACATTATAAAATAGAAGTGAGGAATCCCTAGAATCAAGGGGTTAGTTAGGTATCCTCCCATATAAGTTTATAAATTAGATATTAGATAGAAATAAGGAAACCTTACAGTATACAGTTATATCATCTTCTTATTATAGTCTCATATAAATAATATAAGGTCTTAGATAGATTATAGTACACAGGAATCAGGTAGATCACAATGGACAACAATTAGGTGAATTACCAATCATTAAGTCTAATATTTAGTCGTAATTTGTAGGTTTCATTTTCATGGAAATATTCTTCCCCTTTAGAAGTTTCGAAGGAAGAACTTGATTTTTCTTTCATGTGTCGGAATTTCTAAAGGTATGCCTCTTCCAAAGCCAATTCTCTGTTAACCTCTATTTTCCTTTCTAATATTCTAGCGAGGAAGAAAATATCAAAGAGGAATATGCTCACCTATTATTGTAAACATGTCCTTAGGCTGGTCATTTATGCAACATTAACATTATTACTGTCTTTCATTAACAATATTACTATGGATTTTGTTCAGGAATAAATAGAAAGTTCATGGGATCACCACCTTAAAATTACAATCAAGTCTTGTGTGATTAACAAGAATGAAATTTTTTAAATCAAGGCAACAAGAGAAAGCTAACTTCCTGCAACGATTCGTCACTAATTACGTTGAGTTGAAAAAAGGATTCACTCGCTTTCTTAAGAAATGGGTTCCCATCCATGGATAATACAACTCAGAGAGAGTTTGATGTCATGAAATATGTATTGGTTTGGGCATCTCTATTATACCCCCCTAATTGCCAGCATGACTATTTCTTGTATTTCGTTGTTCCCATTTCTACTATAAAAATGGTATTGGTCCAAGAAGACTATGTAGGGATAGAAAACCCCATATATTATTTGAGTTGGAATCTCAATGATACCGATATTAGGTATACCCAAGTAGAAAATTTGGCTTTGGCAACCATTAAATCTGTCCAAAGGTTCTGCCATTACATCTTGCTTCGGAAAACTACAAATGTTTCAGATTATGACCCTATGACATACATTTTGTTACGTCAATTGCTGGGGGGGGAATACTCTAAATGGATTTTCATATTGCAAGAGTTTTTCCAGGAAGTCATAAAATCCAAGTCAAAGAAATCCTTGGTTTTTGCTAAGCTTATGTGCGACCTTACTTCCCTTGATTCTTAATCAACATTTGATGATTCTGTCCCTGATGAATCGTTGTTTCTGACTTCGTCATCTAACCCATGGTATGGAGACATTATGATTTATCTCCAAACCCAGACTTTTTGGTCTGATACCTCCCTCTTTGAGTAGTGACATATTCGATACCAAGCCAAGCATTACGTCATCATTAGTGACATTCTTTATCAACAAGATATTTATATTATTTTATGAAGGTGCCTCACAAATGAGGAGGCTGAGAAATTCCTTAATGAATTCCACTCAAGGGAATGTGGTGGCCATTTATCTGGTTATGCTAACACACAGAAGATCTTATGTGCTAGTTACTTTTGGCCTACCATTTTCGGAGACTATATTTTCATTATCCAAAAGTGTCATGCATGCCAAATTTATGATCATAAGACTTGTGCTCCACTTGCTCCATTGCATCACATTATTGTCATTGTACCTTTTATAAAATGGGCGATCAACTTCATGACATGTAACCCTCACTTGACCGGAAGGCATGGTTATATGATTATTGTAGTAGATTATTTTACTAAATAGGCCAAGGTGATGCCTACATTTAACAACATTGGTGAAATGGTTTCATATTTCTTTTTAAATCACGTTATTGCATGGTTTGGTGTTCCACAAGCCATAGTTACATATCATGGAAAGCATTTCCGGAATCATATGATGAACGAACTAACTACTAAGTTGGGACTTTCCCATGAAAGTTCCACTCCCTACTATCCTTGGGCTAATGGACAAGTTGAGGTATCAATAAAGTTCTCAAAATTATTCTTCAACGTATAGTAGGGGTCCATAAATTGGACTAGAATTTTCTCCTTTATGTTGCCTTGTGGGCAGATAAAACCTCAGTGAGGACTTCCACCAAATTTACACCATTTTAGTTGGTTTATGGTCTAGAAGTATCCTTCTAATCAAATGTGAGATTTCGTCACTGAAACTAGTTGTTGAACTTCTTCCCCCTACTTCTATAGAAGAGGAGCGTCTTTTACATCTGACCTGATTAGATGAGACACGATGTGATGTCATTATAGCTAATAAAGCTCATAAAATACGTATCAAGGTGTAATACGATAAAAGTGTCAAGCCTTGTGTCTTCTCAAAAGGAGACCTTGTTCTTTTATATGACCAAGAATCGGATAAGTTAGGATCAGGAAAGTTCCAACCTATGTGGTCAAGTCCATATATTTTCAAGTGTGTCCTTACAAAAGGGGCTTATGAGTTAGTTGATTTTTATAGAATTCAACTAGCGCAACCTAAGAATGGGTTGTACCTAAATAAGTACTATGTTTGATCTCATGCGTAGTAACATTGTGTACAAGGTATCTATAGGTGTGTTGTGTATGTTTTTGGTGTGTCTCTTTAGAGTTTCCTAATGTTTTTGTTGATTCCTTCTATGATTTGTTTACATACATATGCATCCTTTGAACTGCATTCTAGTTATGTCGATGGTGCTAGTCATAGTACATGGAACCTATCCTCTACAGTATGGGCTATATTTGATCCACATGGTGAGTTAGTGAGTCTATAAGGGATTTGTATAAGTTTCCCCTAATATTTTTGTTGATTCCTTCTATGATTTGTGTACAGATGTATGCATCCTTTGAACCGCATTTTGGTTATGTTGATGGTGTTAGTCGTAGTACTTGGAACCTATCCTCTACAGTATGGGCTATATTTGATCCACATGGTGATTTAGTGAGTTTACAAGTGATTTGTATAAGTCGCTCTATCAACATCATCGTTGAGTATAACATAGTGGTTGAGTTACTATCTAATTCTATTTCACATTGTATCCATCATTTAGTCATAAAACTTGACTCACATCTCGTGGTACTACAACTTGCTAATGTTTATTTGGTTAGAATTCCTACCATATCGTGTATGTTTTTAAGGGTTCACCTTCTATAAAGACATTTTTATTTCATACAATATGAACACATTTCTAGAAATATAAATACATTGATAGATGCACTTGCTAATCATGTTTTAGATAGACATTTGCAATGAATGTAAATAAATTTCAATACGCATCATATCACTGAAAGAAAAATAGGAACGTGGAAACACTAAAGATATATATATATATATATATATATATATATATATATATATATATATATATATATATATATATATATATATATATATAAAATTTTTTTTTTTTTTATATATATATATATATTTGATTATATATTTTTTGTTATTAAAACTACATTCAAATATCTAGGAAGACTAATCAAAGTGCTCATAACAAGCCACTTCACGAGCTATCTTGCTCAGTAGCTAACCAATATGGAGAGGAACTCTGATGGTGTGTTTTTGAATTTGCATAAGAAATTTGGTTGATTGTGGTCTCATCTATCTCATGTGTCAACCCCTCCATGTGGCACTTCACCTCTGTTAGGATCTCAACTACATTTAGATCTCCTAGTACATCCTTTCCTATTGGAACAACCTGTATTGGTTCTATTGCTACTTGTGGTTGTTCTCATGCACAATGGAGATATGAAGCACCTATCAGTCGAACAGGCCCAATATATGCATGAAAAAATCAATAGTTTAAGTCTCAGAAACATCAAAAACACACAAAAAAATGTAAACCTTTCAAAAATTCAGATGGTCGAAATATCTTACTTATAACATCCCATCACTCACCCTCAAGAAGCATGAGCTCAAGGACGTCGTAGAAATCCATCCTTTCATATGGATAATCATTGGCCATAATGAATTGTTTGCACAACCATCTGAGGAAGGCTGGTGAGAAACTGATCATCAACGAACCTTCATGTCAGGACATATGATCTATCCACCTCCTCATCCCCTGTACCCTCAAATCCATGGGCTCAAGTGTAATCTATCAAGGATGTAGTAATGATATATGTTATAGGGAAAAGAGACCAAGATGGACCTATATCCAAAGTTTTTCAACTTTCCCTCTCTTACTTAGATAATTGTTCTTTCATATTGACTAATCCTTCCTCACTCTAGTTGAAGATTGTTGGCTCCAAACCCTCCACACTATACTGCATGTATGATATGCTAGCTGCATGAAGTGTTGAGCTACCCTCCAGTCTGTAAATGATGAACAATATTGTTCCTAAGGGAAAATGGGTTACGTATTTTATGTTGATCTTTCCATATCTAGTTGATTTGGATTGAGGTCTAGGGTAAGTAGTGATATAATCTTTCACAGTTTCTCCACCCCTTCTCCCACCTAGGAGAGAGATAGGGGCACTTATCTTGGATAAACCAGTCAAAAAATATATGTACTCTAATGTAATCTTGAGAAAATGTTCCCCAAATCTGAATGCCTATGCTTTTATATCCCATGCATGAACAAGATATTCTAGTAGGTCCATTTGTTACCTCATACTGGGAAACCAGCAGAATTTCAACAATCCAAAATATTTTAATGTCTGGATGGTATCAGGATCATTAGCTACATTTAAATAATGTTCTTCATGTTCTCTTTCTCTCTAGATAAAATGCATTTTATGCTAATGAAGACTTGAAACATCAAAAGGAGACTCATTAGGATCCTTTCTATGCAACAAAACTCAAAAATTTTGAAGGGAAAGTGGAAAAAAAATTTAGGGTTTACACCCAATGCATTCCCAAGAGGAGAGACAGTGCATTGCAACCCTCCCTATAGTGTACCCTCACTTTGGTGAAACACACTTTTCAACTACATGAACTTGTGTTGGTCATAAGGAGATTTTTTTTCAACCCTGGGGCCCTAAAAAATACCTAAAAATTGCATGAAATCATAAAAGGGTACCATGAATTGAAAGAGAAAGGTATTAGCTCCTACTTGGAAGTGACAACACTTGAAATGATCCAGAAGATTGAGCACAATCAGCTGCAGCAGAAGATCGAGGGAAAAAACTACTCATAACTCTCACTGTTGAAGGTAAATGTGAAATGGTAAATATGAATAGTCATTTTAGATATTTATGGTTGTTTCTTCCATTATTTATTCACATTTAATGTTTTGACCTAGTTACAACCCATTTTTACCATGAAACATATATTTTTATTCCTTTTTGTAATGTTCTGAGCAGGTCGCTAGTTGTTTCATGGATTTTTTCATGTTTTGAACAAATTATTTTGACCAAGGAACACACCTTTATCACTTTTTTGAGCTTCGTAAACTTATGAAAAAGGAATTCCTTGGAGTTATTTTTCAACTCTTTTTAGACTCCCAAAATATGAAAATATTTTCAAGCACTTGCCTTGTCGAACTCGTTAAAGGAAATGAAAATACGTCTACTCAATATAAGCTTAACATTCTTCTTGAATGAGATAGACTAACTATGAAAGAGGAATACCTTACTTGAACATGGTTAAGAGGTTCTCTTGGTTATTATTTTTTTCCTTTTTGGAACTAAGGGACTATCTATGAAAAGGAACATATGGAGTTTTATTTTCCGCCTCTCTTTCAAACTCTCTAAACATGAAAAATATGTCAAGTTATACCTTCACTAGACTCGTTAAAACATCAAACAATAATGGACTCGTCGTTCATGACGAGACCAAACCACTCCTTCTTTGGGTTCATTAAATATTATCATAGAGATTCATCTAAAAGATGAACTTACAGATCAAGCTTATGTTATCCTCCTCAAGCTTGTTAAAAAATAAAGAGGTATTGATAAGTCTGGTTGGGGAAATTGGGAAAACATGGTAGTCCATTTGTTAATGTAAGTGAGTCATGCTTGAAAATGACATTCTTCCACTTCATTTATGTGGCTATCAAGTTGGGAAATCTTCTTGCATTTGGTTTATCATACCATTTGAAAGCCTCCATTTTTTGTTTTGGGTCAATGTTGCTAACTCCATTCAATATCTCCACTGTGTTCAAGAGAAGTAATTCAGCCAATATCTGCTACAATACTCTTAAACCTTCATACCATGTCCACTTTTCCTAATCCAATTATGTATCAACCTCATTTTGATCATTTTGTCTCAAATCATCATACTTGTTTCATGTCGATGATCGAGGATACATCAAGGCCCTTCTGCGACAGGTCACTTCCTATCAACATCATATCATCATCTAGGAAGTTGACTTAGAAACACCCCTTAGTACCTTGGTGCTTGCATACATTAATGGAAAGTTTCATCTCTCTGGGTGACATGTTTACATCATTTTCCTTCGACCGAATTATTCTTCATGTTGTTAGATATCAACTCATTTATTCACACCATGCAGATTATACTAGAGTACCATAAGAGCCATTAACATCATCGGTGGATTTTCTCGCATCTATTAACGACTTACATCATTGACTAGTAATCATATGGTGTCTACCATGTTCGACTCCAGCTCATTGATTCACATGGTTAGAATTGTACATTGGATGGTTGTGTGAATGAGATAGAAGACCTTGGATCTATTTTCATCCAGTTGGGCTGAAATTTTAAGAGTAATACATTATCACATTGTATGATGGCTATGATCATACAGATAGTTATCTAATCATGGGTCCACCACTAGTCATTTGTGGATGTGTCTTTCGATCATTGTACATGTAATTAGCTTATGTTTTGAGTATGGGTATGCCTCCCTCGGCAAAGATATCATGCTCCTGAATTCTTACAAGGTAAAGCACTAAAATCATCAGCTATAATTTCTAAGTTTGCGCTTTAGGGGGGAATCTATTATAGGCAATTTTGTCACATCTGGTCAATATTCCTTTAATTGGATCAATCAATGTCCTTTGACCTCCTTTTCATCATCCTTGCACAAAGCCCTAGGCATGAATCATTCTAATCATTGAGTTTATACCTAAAAACACCTTGTTTTAGTTATTTTAAGGACCAATGCTCCTTGGCCTCCTACTATATATTTTTGACTACCAGGTTGCCCTACTCTACACCTACACTAATAACCAGCAGATTAATCAATGTTGGGGGTGCATTTATTCTAGAAATTCTGGAAAAAAAAAAGAGACAATCTTGAGGCCTCTTCATCCAGAAGCTTCCAGGATCTATTGTAACCATTTACCTCAAATAAAAGTCTTGAATCGTATCATATCCCACCTTGGATTTTTCCTCTCTTATCCCTTGAGATCATCCTCCCATCAAGAGTGGATCTCAAGCCGATATTGGTAAAATTATAATAATTCATGAACTATCTTCTTCACCTATATATTTACAACCATCCATAGGCAAGGGCTGGGATTTTGGAGAGTGATTCTACCCTTATGGTGTTGTTGTGAGAGATATATTTCTATGCATTAGGGTGATTAGAGGTGCACTTTGTGACAAGGAAAGAAAATTTCAACTTGGAGGAGTGCTTTTACATTATCAACACCTATTTTTGGTTGTAACTCCATTTCTGTTAATTCAAAGAGTTATTTGTTTTCCTATATATGGTTTCATGGTTTCATATATTTCAATACCATGTTGATCTATTGAATAAAGTGATTATATGATGCTACATATATTATGTGGATTGTTGTCTTGTGTTATCTAGCTGTGAAGGTTTTAATAATAGGATTGGAGCATTCAAGCCAAGGAAGATGTGAAGCATATGATAAATTCCAGGTAGGATTCATCCTATTATCTATTTAATTTAAGGGAAACATTAGTCCACCAGGCCTATGGAAGATACTTTTGTCTGTAGTCGTACATTCCGCATAATAATATATTACCATGAAATTCCGTCAAGATAATATTTTTGAGCTCACTATTATCGAGCACATAGATCTCGCCCCTAAATCTAATCAAATCATATACTGTGAGAAGATAGTTCACATCCTTATCACCTGTACCCTACTATTGTAACTTGTGCCTAAGCTCTCTATACCTATCATCCTCTTGTTAGGCCTAAATGATATGATCTTATAAATCGTCCCATATGAACTCATAGATGCTATATGATTTATGTGTACTCTTCTTCTAAGAGAATCTACAACCCTGTTCTCTTTCCCTTTAATGTACTTGATCTCAAATTCAAACTCACTGATCATGGCCAACCATCTAACATGCCTGGCATTCAAATTCAATTGGTGAAACAGGTATCTGAATCCACTATGATCACTCATAAATATAAACATCTTACAAACAAGATAGTGCCTCCACATCATCCATGCATGGATGATTGTTGCCAACTCAAGATTATGTGTCACATAGTTCTACTCATGCTCATTTAGTTTCCTTAACTCATAGAATACCACCAATCCCTCCTACATCAAGTCTTCAAGTCCTCTCTCGCAAGAATATGTACACACTACAAACTCTTTATACAGATCTGCAATATTTAGTACTAGAGAATTGGTAAGCAACTACTTGAACTGCTCAAAACTAGTTTTACATTCCTCTATTCATTCAAATTTCATTCCTTTCCTCTACAATGATGTGATAGGATAGTCAATTCGTGAGAATTTCGTAATGAGCCTCATGGCTCTAGTTAGTGCCTTCGCCTCAACCCATTTTGTGACATAGTCACTGCAGACCAAGATGTAGGATCTCTATCTAGATAAAGGATTAATTGATCCCACAAAATCTAAAGCCCACTTCTCAAACGGTTCTAAGACTATTTGGGGATGTAACGACATCTCGTCTGATTACAATGGTTGGCCCATCCTCTGACAACTATCACATCTCTTCACAAATTTCTTGGTATCCTAAAATATTGTTGGCCAATAATACCCTATTGAAAGGACTTTGTATCATGTTTGTTTGTCTTTGAAGTGTCCTCCACAAGGTTCCTTGTGATAGGCTTTAAGGATATCAAAGACCTCATTTTCTCTAACACAATGTCTGATCTAGAAATCTAGTCTAGTGTGATATAGGTTCCCATCCATCCAAGTATATGTATCACTTTGCTGTATGATTTTTCTTTTCTCCTTGGAGGACAAATACTATGGAAAATTCGTTGCAGCAAGATAATTGGTTATATCTGAATACCAAGGTGAGTAAGTAGAAATAGAAAAAAGATATTCATCAGGGAAAGAATCCTCAATGGGAGTGCAACTGTCGTCAATAGTTAGCCTAGAAATAAAGTCAGCTACTACATTATCTTTTCCAGGCTTATCTACAATAGTGATATCAAATTCTTGTAATAGCAATAACTAACGTGTAATCCTACTATTGGTAATCGGCTTATTCATTAAAAAACGAATGGAAGAATGGTCAGTGTGTACAAATACTTAATACTCGGTGATGTAATGTCGGAATTTATTGATGGCATGCACGACTGCTAAGAACTCCTTCTCGGTCATTGTGTAGTTGAGCTCAGCCGTGGTCAGTGTTACTTGGGAGCGAGAGTGAAAGCAGGGAGCAGGAGCGACATTTTCAGAAGCTCCCAGTTTGGGAGCGAATCCCGAAGCGATTTTTTAAAAATATATATATATTTTATATTTTGATACATATACGTCAACAAAAACATGTAGAAAGATGAATTAGATATAAAAAAACATAGATTGATCAGTAAAACATATCACATCAATCATCTAGAAGTTATAATCTTCATCAACCACGTCCACAAGTTAGTAACATACATATTACAACATATTGGGTCTCATGAATCATGATTCATCAAATTCAATCTTAAAGTTTCAACTTCAAGCTTTCAAAATTGAAAATTCAATATATAACATTTATCATCATTGATCACCAAAGTTGTACTTGTAAGCTAAGTTTAACCATTACAAGAA